>JACCEE011986282.1_pt1 | contig 17989 bp, 26 predicted proteins | sample 7449931 | NCBI WGS metagenome assembly JACCEE01 (sample SAMN15323457, study PRJNA562643) | freshwater metagenome | isolation source: river surface water | place: USA:Blue River Watershed | collected 2017-08-19 | reverse complement strand
GTATTACGCAATACGATGAGTATCGTTAGGAACGACAGTATTACGCAATACGATGAGTTATTCGAAGGAGGAACCTCCTCGTAACATTCATCGTAACTTTTTAATAATACAGTCTCTCTCTTCTTTAATTCAGGGAGAATATTACCAGCCTAGCGATAACGCTATACGGCGGTCTCGTCGTACGATCAAATCTTTTCGGAACGGTGAGGAACGGGAAGGAACGAAAATAGGAACAGAGGTAGAGTCGATATTAACGATAACAAACGATTGTTCAGTGCTCTTCGAAAACGATACTGAACACGACCCCGAGTAAAAATAGTCTTTCGTAAACAGTCGAGTGAACAGTCGTATAAAAAAAAGCCTAATAAAGGCTAGTAACAGAATCATTTGCGTGATTCTAAAGTGATTCTTTTCAATTCTGGATCAGCTTTAGTCAACAACCATTCTTCGAAAAATTCGATAGTAATTGTTGCTTTCACATGAGGATAAGCTTTTCCGTATTTCTCAAAAGTTCTCTTTGTAGTCGAGGAACAAATACAAACAAAAAACTGTTGACAGCACAAACAGTAATTCATCTCTAACATGACATTAGAACTGGATCATTAACAGATAGTGCAAAAACTAAAACAATTCCTGCGAAAATAGCTGTTGCTAAAATTCTTTCTCCTTCATTAAAGGAACCTTCATTTAGAACATTGATCCAAAATAATAAAACTGGAATACCGGTTACGATCATTCCATAAACGAAGTCATTCATGATAAACTCTTTCAAGACAGTAGATAAACAATAGTATCTAGTGGGAGGGATTCCGCGAACATAATGTTTGCGTTGGGGTAGTAAAATTGTACTAATTCGAAATCTAAATCGTTAAGTACATAGAAGTCACCAGTTCTAGTTTCATCTAAATAGACTTCTCTAGTGTTCTTGGTTAATGTTTCCATATCAATGTTTTTCAACAATTGAATGTCTGATACAAAAAGGTACATGTCAATCCTGTAAGATAGAGCAAATACTTACGAAACTCATTAGAGCTAAGTAAATTTGAAAGTCTGGGTTTTCGATATTAAAAAAAGTTAGTGGAAATATTACAAACAATATAAGTGGGAGACAGTCTATCGTCTTCCTAATTGTTTGTAATTCCATTAGATCTCCAAGCTATCTAGTAAGTTGTCAATAGCTGTCAATTGTTCTGCGACACTTCCTACATAAGTTAACAATTCATCTCCACCAGTTCTACAGATAAAACCAGCTTCAAGACTTGCTAACGTTTTCTCGAGTTCCATGAGTTGTCTCATTACGATAACGCTTTGAGTCTTTTTTGATGCGTTGGAACAATTCAATCGTCTACGTTCGATGCTTAAAAGACAATTAGATAAGATTGCGCTTTCTCTTTCAGTTAAAGTGAATTCGACAACATTTTCTGTTTTCTTTGGAGGAGGAGGATTCTTGCTAACACGATCCAAAACAAAATCTTCCATTCGTCTTCCGAAATCAGTTGTTCTTTCATCTGTTGTTTCATCAAAGACTGCTTTACCGATTGCTGCGAAGGTTTTAGCAGTTTCAGAATCGGACCATTGACTGTATAACGATGTTAGTTCAGCTTTGACTCTTTCATAAGTCTTCATGGTTTCGATAATAATCTGACGATCTTCAACTAATGCGCTATAAACTTTTACGGTTACTGGAACAAGACATTCAGTATTCTTTCGAACTAAGTCTAAGAATTCTTCTTTGTTATGTGCAATGAATGACAATCCCTTAACAGCATATTTAATGTTCTTCATAGGTACTCTCCTAGTTGTTTAGTAAGTAAAGAAATATTATAACGGCCCAGAATAACTGGAATATTCTTTCATCGTTGTCCCACATTAGTTAGACTCGGATGGTGTTGTTGGTTGTTGTGTTGGTTCGGGATTAGTTTGAGGTTGTTGTGTAACAGTCTCTTTTAACTTTTCCTTAGCAATCTTTTTCGCTTCTTCAATTTGACCCATAATATAGTTAAGAGTCTCACTGGAGATAACTCCGATTGCTCCTAAGAAGATGATCGGAATCAATGTAAAATACAAAAATACTTCCAAGATATCTAGGATCGGAGTAAATTTGATAATGATACCAAGAGCAGCGATTGCAACAATGACTCTCGCCCATGGAGCAAGTTCAATCTTTAAAGGTTCTTTTTGAGTTGTTTGACTCATGATCAGTCCTTTGTTAAAAAGTAAAGGTCAATTTCTCGACCAGCGATAATAGTCGTCCAGAAGATGAACGGCCAAATAAGGAACAATAAAAGAAAAGTCGATAACGATAATTTAATGTCAATCTTTTTACGATTTCTAAAAAAATATACGATACCGACAATAGTGCATAATAGTAAACCGTGTAGGTATGCACTAAAAAGGAGAAACAATGTTTCAGTCATGATCTTACAATTCGATGTCGTCTTTGTAATTAACGAACACTACTCTCAGTTTCATGTTCTTAACTGGCAATCTTTGATCGAATCCTAAACGAACACTCGAAACTTTAGGATCAGTGTATGCATCAGAAATCACGCTAGCCATTAGGATGGTTTGAATAATTTCATTTGGAATCGCATTTAAATCAAATCTATATAGAATAGATTTTGGACCGATCTTCAATGGGAACATGCATGTCTCTTCAATTCTTGGAGTACCGTCTTCATTGAAACCAGTTTGAACTCCATAGCATTTCTGTTTTGATTCGTTGATCATTTTCTTGTCTTTCTTTTTGATCTTTTTGTTTTAGTGATAAAATCGTAACAATCTTCTTCTTGAACTTCCTCATCGGTATAGTCTTCGAAGATTTCTCTGATTTCACTTTTCGAAACAAATAATGAACCGTTAGTTGCAATTAACTGTCCATTCAATTCGATGTCGCACATGTTTTGATAACAAAATGCGATTAATTTTCCGAAGCTTTTAAACTTCATAGAAGATACTTGCATGATGATTTTCCTGCAGGTTTGGGTTAGAAAGGGTTTTGATCGGGAGCAACAACGTTACCTAGTTTACGTTCTAGTTCCAATAGCCTTTGTTTGAGTGATTCATTTTCCTCTTGTAACTTTTTAGCTTGTGAGGCTCCGCTTTCATAAAATGACAATTGTTTAATTTGAAGATCGTTGTTTTTGAACAATTCTTTTAAACTATCGACATTTTTGAAACCGCTACGAGATTCAATGATGAGAGATCTTAATCCTAATGCTGTGATGGTTTTTGAATTTAGAATTTCTTCCAAATCCATAGTACCCTTCATGTCAGAACATTTTGCAACGTGTGGCGCATTTGGATTGATTGGTGCAACATAAGTCGCGTTTTTGATGTTTGAAAGATCCATAGATAACTCCTTCTTGGGAAACATTCATTTGTTGAAACATTCATACTAGTTTTACATTGATTCGTAATATCAATAAGCAAGTCAGACTCTACCTGCAACTACTACCAAAAGGGACGCCAGTCCCGCTAAGCAACAATTTGTAGTCGTCATAACATAGAGTTCGTTTTAAATAGTATTGAGATATGCGCGAACCGATAACTTTTTCGATTTCGTTAATATGCTCAGTAAGGTCGGCGCCAATCCCACCTTTTATAAAAAACAATTGTCTATCACAGAGATATAAATAGTAATGTTCAACGATTCTAGCATTTCTTTCGTCTTTTAAAAACGATAGTAATTTTGCTTTAGCGTCTTCCAAAACTAATTTCTTTTCAATCTTACTATTAAGATCTTCTTCAATAACTAACGATGCTTCGATACAATCATGAGCTAACGATTTAAGATCTAAGTAATCATTACTAATAGCAAACAGTTCAATACTACTGAACTTCATCTTCGATTCCATTCATTAAAATGTTTACTATTTCATCTCTTTTAGATAACGACTCACATTTAATTAAAAAGTGTCGACCATCTGTTGTCTTGAGATTTAAAATCAAATTGCTTCTCTTATATACTGACTCAGTAACGGAAGACCAAATATGTGCTTTGCGAACAGTAATGTCGACAAATTCATAGCTCTTACTTTTAGCAGGCATATGATTACTCCAGAACAATGATATTTACATCATTGAGGTTAGAAAGGTTTTGTTGATTGTTGGAAAGTTATGGCTTTCTCTGTTTTTGATGAAAAGGTTATAAACGAACAACCATTCGAAATCGTTAGAAGCTACAGAACGATTATATTCTTCAACGATTTCTAAAAAATACTTTTCCATATCGATTACACACTTGTCATTTTCGTCAACACCACAATGGTAGTTTAAAAAATCAACAGTACCAACAGCGTCAAGATATTTAGAGAACAACCAATACTTAGACAATTCGTCTTCAGTTTTAGGAGTAATCCAATGGCAACTGCCATCTAAACACTTATAGTAACGAGAAGCCTCGTCGTTTTGGAAAAGTTCAAAGTCATTTACAATAATCATTTTTTTGATTCCTTTGTGAGAAGTTACACACTGTGATTACTATGAAGCCGGCTTGCCGGCATTCGAAACGATTTTGACAGATTAGCTCGTAATAAAACGTTCGAGTCTGTCAAATTTATAATCTGTCAGATTAAGCGCTAATAAAACGTCGGAGTCTGTCAAAATCAGGTCTCGTCGTCCCCATGTTCATCCCCGTTCAAACCTCGTTTTAATTTCGCATCGTTTCGAATTGTTTTTAAATTGTTTGCGACCTATTTTTTTGAGACCAGAGATGACAACCCTTCGGGCTATCCCCTAACCTAAAAACTCAACACTGAAAGAACTAAGCATTGCGCCCCTTGCCCGTCTTACCTTTATATAATAACTCAACCAGAAAAAAGCGAGCAAGCTACCTCTATCTTTGACTTATACCTATTGCCATGACTTTCTTAACCTTTAACGATCATTTCAACTCAATGCTATCTTAAGGTGAATAAAAAAAAGCCTAATTAACGAGGTAGTAAAAGTTAACATTTTATAAACAATTCATAAACAATTGGAACGATTCATCTATACCTTTTTCTATCTTCTTTCTTTAAAATGGAAGATTATCATTATCTACAATTTGGATATTTCTGCTATTCTTTTCCTCTTCGAGCAGATTTTTTACTTGATTCACACTGGCATACACTTTTCTTAATTCAACTTTTTCATCATCTGGCGCAGCTTTTCCTCTGCTTGCAATCTCTGCCAAAACAGTATCAAAATTGGCAAGCATGAGAACAAGATGATGATCTTTCAAAATAGATAGCTCTACTGGAACAGTTGCCATGAAATCTCTACATTTTTGGAAAAACGCATCAGAACCATTTTGGCTTACAGTAGCAGCATTCATCCAAACCTCTGCAAATTTCACGCCAACAACTTCACCCTTTCCATCCTTCCCCTTACGCTTTCCAGTGCAATTCATGGAACATACATCTCCTGTTACCTTTTGACCATTGATTTCGAGAACATCGAGGAACTTGAAAAATGCATCAATAGCGATAGGGGTTTGTTTGGTTTCATCATTAGAGCCAGAAACGGTGAGAGTTAACATTGACTTACCCTTGATATCTTTGATTGAACCTTTCCAATACACCTTCACACCACTATCGATTTCCACACAAGTATAATTTGAAGTTCTTACTTGATCTTGACTTTGTGCTAACATAATAGTTAACCTTTCTGGCTTATGCCAATAAAAAATGAGTACCTTTTGGTTCGAAAGTTAGGTAACTCGGAAAGTCTGACTCGGAATTGAGCCGATAGATTTAAAGACGATTCTATCCTAACTAAAAAAAAATAACGCGAAGCGTTTGGTTAGGTTATCGATCATGTTAATTTAAAATGCTTTCGGAACGATCATTTTGTCGCTGATTTTTCCTAAGTGCCATGCGTAACGAGATGTTATCGATGACCTAGCCCAAGAGGTTTTGGAACGCTATGTTAACGATTGACTTTGAATCAGTGCTATGTGTAACGAGATGTTATCGATGGCTTAACCCGAGGGGCTTTGAAACGAGAGTTAATATGCTATATTTAGATACGATGCTATGAACGAAATGAGGAACTGTCTAATATGGAACGGGCTAGGGGTGCAATGCTTTCGAAACAGTTAACTTTGGAACGATGTAGAAGGGGTGTCATCGACAAGGATCAAAAAAAATAGGTCGTAAACAATTTAAAAACAATTCGGAATGATGCGAAATTAAAAAAATGCGGAGTAAAGGTGAAAATAAAAAAAACCGAGTAAGAACTCGGGAAAACAAACTTACGCACAAAGGGCAGTTTTTTTATTAGATGAGCAAAAACAAGAACAACAACAACTTATCTTCTACCAAAGAATTCTTTGTCAGTGTCCATAATCACATAGAGATAACCTCTCCTGGAAGCTTGTTCCCGGAAAGTCATCTCAAAGTAATCAGAATCTACTACAAAGTAGGCTTTATCTTCCTCCATAAATCTTTTAAGGATTAATGAAGGATGAATAATGTCTATGATCCCATAACAACTTTCTTCGGTATCGTTATAATCCCACTTTCCGTTAACATAACGGAAGAACCGTTTAAAGTTATTTGGATAGTGGATAACAATTCGATAGTTTTTTCTTGGATCGTTCAAGTCGTTTGGTCTACCTGGTTCAACAATTTCCTTATTGTCATTAACTGTTAGATTAATTTTCACTTGATAATTTGTTGCAACCGTTTCGAAACCATGATGAAGCTCCGACAAGTGCTTGCCACCTGGATTCAGCACAACAATATTGGCTGAATGTTCAATAGCTAGATTTAATACCCTTTCGGCAACATTGTTACCGAAGATGGGTACCAAAATCATGTCTTCGTTGATCCAACCTGTAAACAGGCTAGTTCTTTTAGAATTGACATGAATTTGATAATCATTCCACTTGTCGATGATCATCTTTTGTTGTGCCTCACTGAGTTTACCCTTCACAGAAGTGTAGTCATCAGTTGCCAACAAAATAAGATCGCGAGCTTTTGGCTTCTCACCCCATTCTTTGATTTGACTAGATCGATCTTCCATCTCATACTTAGTCTTAAAAAGACTGTTCTTCACGTTAGAATCGATCCAGTTTTCTAGTTTTTCCTTTAGAGTACCCCCACATTGTGGAAGAAAATTCTTAGTACTGACTAGATCCTTGCCCCCCATAGCAGCATAAAGGGAACCAGGCGCTTTGTCACTTTTGATCTCTTTTACAAGATTTAAAGCGACATCAAAGTTAGAATGATCAGCATCCTCTTCGTAAGTTTTGACTGTGAATAAATTTTTCAATTCTTCTGCAGCGCTACTCACTTTAAGGTCTCTTGACTTAACGAGGCTCTTGAAGTGTTCTTTCGAACATTCTAAAGTGTCGTCATTGTTGATCTTGAATTGGAATAGCTTTTCGGCCATCCCAATTTTGCTCATAAATGTGCTTTTCTTATCTGACATGATAGTCCTTTCTCAATGAAGCACAAAAACACGCACTAGATGTCTTGCGACATAACCTGTACCTGGTCCGTAATAAAACGCTATTGAAAAATTAAAAAACTCGAAAAATAAAAAACTTTCGAAAAAGTCAATTTAATTAAGGAGATTGCTCCCCTGAAAGCTATTTCTGCTTTCGTGATTTGGCATTTAAAGTTTGTTGATCCATTATTCCGTCAATAGGATAGGTAGATCGAACACCACGAGTATACATCTCAAATTCCTTAGCATTCCATAGAGTGTCACCTCCTGTTATGCTTTTGGATTTAACGCTTGTCTTGATATGAATTGAAGTTTCTTTCTCATCAATCTTTCTTGAAACAGTGAAATTGTCTTTAGCAAACTCTAACTTGAGTAGAGATTTCGCTATACTCTTTTGTAAGAGAGTTAGCGGTGGCGCCCAGCCTTTGCTTAAGATTATTCTTTCAATTGCGTTTGGAAGATTCCCGCCTGCTGCGAATACGGTGATACAAGTAGCTTCTGGACCTTCATCTCTGTGAAAATCTTTGAACCTCTCATCCTTTGAGGGAAGAGATGATAAATTGCGAATAGCTCTAAGGGTACGCGCAATATTACGTTCAACGATTTCTAGTAGTGTATCGAGTTGGGAAGAATTCTGATATTTTTGAATAAGAGGAGTGATTGCAGCTTCGAGAGAGTAGGTTCTTAAGGCCATCTCAATGAGTTGCTTTTTCTCTTCAAAGATTTTCAATTTCTCAGAAGCCTTTAAGTTTTCTAAACTTCCTTTTGCAAGGATGTTCATCAACCTAATAAATAAGGTTTGCCCTGTAAATGTGGCCTGATTTGTTTTCTGTCCCCAAGCTTTCAGAACTCTGCTAGCAGGAGTACTGCCATCAAGTTCTTTTTCTCTTAGGAATTTAAACATCTCACTAGTTGGAGTTTCGAAGAAGCTTGTTTGATATGTTCCTCCGGGGAGAGCAACATCAAGCCACTTTTGACCGGTAGCAATCATAAATGACGCACGCCAGCCCATCCAAATCCACTTATCCAAGGCATCCATGATTTCTTCTTCAAATTGCTCTTGCTCTTGTATATTGTTGTCCAACTGTGAGTCGAATGCCTTAATCACGTGGCGGATCACGAGATTTTCTAGGTCGCCTTCACCAGCTAGTAAACAAAAATACTTGAAAGAACCGATTTCAGAGAAACGGATTTTTTCCTTATTTACCCAACCCTTGATTCTCCTACTAGAGATATCAAGTCCGGACTTCATGCCTACACCAACAGAATTGATTATGCTTTTGACATTTTCGTATTCCTGCGCAAACTCCGAGTCATTACGTAACGTTTCCGCCCAATTCTTCAGAAGAAAATGGACAGAATTGTATTCGTAGATGTACTCTTCGAGAATGCTAGGTTTTAGAACAGTTCCAGTAATGGTCTTCGCGATTAAATGTTTCACAACACTTTGTTCACTACAGTCAGTATGGAACTTACGAAACTCATCAATGATGGTATGTTTCGTAACGTCTCTTTGCAATTTTAACCCTGATTTCGCATAGCGCTTCCACTTTAAAGAGATGCCTCTCCCTAGCGTGGTGCCGACTGTTCCTAGTGATTCAATAGACCAAAGTCCATCTATTTCCCAAGAAGAAGTAACTGAAGCATCGAAAAGTCTGCCGAACGATCCAATGCTCCAGCCCGTGCCATCTAGAAGTTCCTTAGCTAAGATAAAACTCCCATTGACTAGACATGGGTCGTCGTCAGTTAGGATTTTGAATCTTTCGCCAGGTTCCTTCTCTACGAGAATCTTGATGTCACTAGTAACCTTGGCAAAGGTACTGAGTGTGACTTCTTTCCCGTCTCCGCCAACCTTACCGATTTTGATCTCATTCTCTTGGAAGGCATAAAGACCATTTAGGTTCAGCTTGAAAGAAAGAGCTAGAAGTTCCAACCTAAAGAGGCGGTACATTCTTTTCTTCCAGTCAATGCTTGTTTGTGTCACGAAGACCAAACAAAGCCAGCTGAATAGGTGAACGCAGGTATCGGCTGTCGGAATCCAACAGTGCCCGAACTCCTGCAAGTTGATGTTAATGATGCTTTTGTAAGAGTCGATATTCATCAATGAGGGGGGAACCTTACTGGTAGAATCAACTTTTACCCACTTGATAGCTCTAATAGTGTTCACTGCCATATCACTACCCAAACCAACCAACGGTTGTTCAGGTTGCAATACACAGAGTCTTACATATTGGCTATCACTTTTGGCTCTATCGGATATCTGACCCATACTGTCAAATTTTTCATAGGAAACTCTAGCCTCTTTGGCCAGCTCGATCTTAGGTGTTACCCTAAAGATCGAACGTTGGACAAAACGCTGGTGTTCTTTGATCAATTCGCAGTAGGCAATATCAGGATCACAAGCCACAGAATCACCGTCATCATCAGCTTGCGCGTCAGATGCGTCCTGTGGGTTAATGATCACCAAAAGTTCTCCATGGCCGTCAAGATCAAAAATGCCGTCGAGCAAATCAATTTCTACATTCTTCAGCACCTTGAGGGAGTTAGGAAGTAGACACGGATTGCGTGCGAAAACAAATTCTTCAGCTAGTTGGCCATCTTTTCTGCGCAAACCATGAGCAACAGCAGATCCCTTAGGAACTAAGTTGCTCATGATGCATTTGCGCATCTTGAGTTTAGGCAAGAACGCCAAGATGTCGCTCAACACTCTATTAACTGAACGATCGCCCGTCAGTAAAGAAGCATTGATGTGTGGCACATTGAACGTAACTGACAAGCAGTCCGTAACAATCTTTGCCGCACGAGACACCTTAGCATTCATGGATGGAGGTGTATAGTTAGCTAGTAACTTCTTAGCGAGATTAGGATCTGCGATGAACATGTTCGAGACATGTTGATAAGTCGTGGATGATTCCTCATCAGCGCTTATCTTCGTCACAGACCAAAGAAAATCAGCTATAGTATCAACTGGACTACGAGGAGTCACTTTGATAATATTGCCGTTCTCCTTTACCAACTTCTTAATCTCATCTTTCGAATCAGACTTAATGTTGGCCAAATCTAGCACCAGAATGTTAGTTCTTCTTTTCTTTGCTTCTTCCTTATCAAATATCAAGGTCGTGCCTTCAATACCTGACAAGTGGGTAGGTGCCGCGAGGCCCTTTCCCAGAAGATTTAAAGAATGATTTTTGCCCTCAATTTCTACCCCCCAAAAGGTGAGGTAGCGAATTTGTTCGACTAGAGCATCGGGGCCTGAAACAATGTTCATGCCATCCGTACCCTTGAGGAACGTACCTGTCTGACCTTTGACGCGACATTCGATCTTACTGAAATCCGCGATGTAAACAGTAAAACTGCCACAATCGGTATTCCAATTTCGATAAATCGCCGCGCTAAGGCTGTGAGCCAAGTATGCCTTGAGCGATACTGGGTCACGAAACAGGGACAACAACCAACTGCCTACATTCCAACTCTGAAGAGCGAACATACTAGCAGTGGATTTGTCATTCGCCTCCTTCGTAGAACTACCTCTTACGCTGATCGCAAGATTAGAAGACACTGGAGCATAGCCCGCTTGTGCAACTAACTTGTAAGTATCGACGCATGGGTCTACTCCTTCTAGAGGAGTGATGTTGATAACATCAGGTTGTGAGCCTTTGTTTTCAATCATCGCCATTTGTCTTCCTTGTTGATCAGCGCAGGGGTAAGACTGCGTCTGGAGGAAACTAAGAGCTTGATCCGAAGAACCAGCTCCATATACCTCCACTCTTGCCTCTACTTCCGATGGCATTGCTGCGACAGAAAGAGAAGAGTGGACATCGTCAACAACAACCAACTTTTCACCTTTACCTTTTACAGTAAAGTTAGCTGCGACAGCAGAAACGGCACCGAAGCACCATTTCGCAGCAGCTGTTAGTCCGTTGTTAACGGTTTTCTTGATTTTTTCTCCCAGTTCAAGCTCTGGGGTATTTTGATCGTGCATATTGTCCTTTCGAATGTTGTTGGCACTTAGTGAGATTAACGACTCACGTTGAAAGTGAGCGAAGTTGAAAATAGAAGAAAGAAAAAACGCAACAAATAAAAAAGGCGACAAAGTCGCCAAATAAAAAACCCTACAAGTAGCACAAAGGTCCTGTAGGGTTAGTTATTTAGAAAGAAGAAAGAAAATAGTAAAAAGCGATCAAATAAAATATGACAATGAGAACTGCTTCTTTATTATTTAATAATAAGAAACGTATGCTCTCTCTACCTAGTTTATAAGCTAGATAGGTTTCTTTACTGATCCTTTTGCTCTTATAAAGAGTTTCAAGTTCAGCAAAGAAAATGTCATCTCTTCCATACATCTTGTTGAGCTCAACGAGCTTTTTCAAATATGTAGGAAAGTAAAATGATTTTAAGCTTTGAGCCGGGAAAGTGTCACTGAAACAATCGAAACCTCTGATGGGATGATGATTGATCCATCCTCTAAGAAGAAGATAGTCATCATCCTTGTCATTACACAAATAATCTTCACCCTCTTTCAAAGGCAAAAATTGTAAGTAACAACCATCATAAAAGACGGCATTGCTATGCCAGTCTAAGATTTCGAAGTATTCTTCTTTTGTCTTTACAATGATATCCAACTCAGTCTCTGCTTTTGGCAGATACTTAGCCCATAACGATTGCACCAGTGATTCATCTAAAACTTTATCCGCGAGGATATCTCTATCTCGTAGATTTTGTTCCAGAAAGAACAATACATTTTCAGGAGTTTCCCCCTTCCAACAAATCGTTCTCACCAATTGACGAATTGCTCCACCAACTAATTTTACATCAACGCCAGTTGCAGCTTTCACTGCACTGACGAACAAAGATACTTCCCTGCATTCTAAAGGAATGACAACTAAGTCTTCCCTTTGAATTTTCTTTCTTTCAAACGCATTAATGCTCATAAGCACTCCTTTTGCGGGTTGAGAAAATGTGCATAACGCACGACATTGAAAGAACGAAAAATAAAAAACTTTAAAAATAAAAAACTTATAAAATAAGTAATTGCTATTATTAACTTTGTTATTGTTAGATCTTTCTCTTTAATCTGAATCCAAACATGTTATTTGTTTTCGACTGGCCAAAGAACCAGCAATTTTCCACCTTCTTCGTTGATATACACAATCCTTGGTGCCATTTATACTCAGGAGGATTGATATAATTTTGCCATTGTTCGTCATCTTCGTTTTCGGGAAAGTCTCCGAAAACTAAATCAATTTCTTTCCTGGGGTTAGATATTGGATATAATTCATTCTCACTTTCTTTTAACAACATATATCCATTGGCTTCCTTATCTATAGATATATCTGCTTTAACGATGGTGGACGTTGGAAACCCTAACTTAGAATTTTCCTCTAATTCTTCAACCTTTCTTTTGATTGCCTCATGATTGAAGTATGGGTAGTCGTCTCCATCATCGATATATCCCAAATGACAGTCAGGGCTATAGGCTTCCTCAAAGAATAACGACAGCAACTTTTGCTCTTCTATTTGTAACATAGAGAAGTTCTCGTATGTTATTTCATGAAGAAGAATGCGCTTGAGATACGGCAATACTTGTTCAGTACTTGCTTTTAATCTTTCGTTAAAATCATATATCCTATAAACCGGTTGCAAGCCATGTCTAAGGGAGATTGAGTTTGCATGCATGACTGCATCGTAAAACGACGCACGGTCAACGATGTCGTCTGTTCCGCCACAAACAAAATGATATGTCACCGGATCCGAAATCAACTCCTTGCCATCGGAACTGAATTGGAAACTGATGCCATCGATTACCAATTCTCTGTCACCAGAATCGATAATTTTCCTTTCTGTTTGTTTTATGATTTGATCTTGAAATTGATCCGTCATACAATCGTATTTAGGATCAATCAGAGTGCCAATATGCGCAGGAATCAATCCATTGCGAATCTTTGCCAAGGATTCCTGATGGATAGAAACTGTCAACCATGGTGCAGAATAGAGTTTGCCAAGCTCTTCATCTACACATTTTACTCTTTTCTGAATGCTCCCTCTAAGGCTTTGCAAGTGCCAAGAGAGATCATAAATCAAATCACCATCACCAAGATCTTCTGGAATCGATTCAAGAATCTTTTCCATAGGAATGGAAAGATCATAACAGCTTTTTGTCAAGGGTTGTACTTTCTTTGCCAGAGAAATTACAGCTTGAGCATCTACATCGCCGCCAAGAATTTTGATTGCTTGGCACTTGGTTTTGATTGTTTCTTCCACTTCTACTGGAGAAGTGACCAAGAGCCAAAGCTCTTGGATTTTATTTTGTAAAGCAGTCATTTGTTTGAATCACCTTTGTTTGACTGTTATTGTTTGTTGAGAAATTGTTTCACCATGACGTCGATGGATCTACGTTGAAAGTAACGAAAAATAAAAAAACTATGAAAATAAAAAACCTCTCGATAGTGGCGTGTATCGAAAGGTTAATTATTTTCAGACAACGATATCCGCATAAGGAATTAAATCTTTAATTTGACTGTCATATTTGACAATCATTGCTTTCGCTAGATCATCAATTTGTTCGTCAGATAAATTTTTAAATTTTCCCCTAGGATGATTTTTACATCGATTCCTACGTTGTTCAATAATCACATCATGACTGGGGTTTACAATAACAATCTGGTATGCTTTCAAAATAGCAATTGGTAAAGACAAAAAATAAATTCCATCAAATACACAATTTTTACCTTGATGTTCTGACAAAGCTTGCATGCAAATTGCAACTTTGTACTGATCTGAAAGTTTTGAACTTTCTGTTACAGGTAATTGTTTCCAACCATACCTTTCACAGATTTCGTCCATATATAGATCTACATCAACATACTCATAATTATTTTCTTGGCAGAATTTCTTCGACCAAGTTGTTTTTCCCGAGCCCGAATGCCCGATAACAATAAGACTCATAAAGAGCTCCTTTTGTCAGTTAGTAGCGTAATTACTACATTGAAAGAGCGAGAAATAAAAAACCCCCAACTAACTTTCGTTAATCAGGGGTTTTTACGCTCAGGCCATCACCATTCGAAAACCGCGTTCACGTTTTCGAAGACCTACACTAAAACTGCAAATATCTAAAACATCAAATTGAATTTTTGATAATAAATATTTACTGTTTTTTTAACTTGAAAATCGCTTTCTTTTAATTCTAACCAATCAGTAGAACAAGTAAGTAAGACTACTCTTCCATCAATGCTTGTTACAGCGCAACGGTTTTGTAGCATAGACTTATAGGTCAAACCTACAAATCTACTTCCTTCTTTTCTTGCCCACCAATTTGGAGAATCGGTTACCCAACGAATTACTCCGGCAGATTCTTGACCCTCAATTAGAAGGAAATTATTTTCAAGTGTTTTTAATACCTTAGGCAATTGAAATCCTAAAGTTTCAAATTCCATTTTTACTGAGTCTGGAATCTCATTTAGTGTCTCGTTCATTTTTGATCCTTTCGTAGAGACGTTATTGAAAGAATGAAAAATAAAAAACCCCACGATGCGCTACTATCGTGAGGTTAGTTACTTACATATTAAAAGCCGACTAGAACGATAGAATATGTAACTATCGTTGGCTTCAAGAACATCACTTGGATTCGTAGGGATCAACAAGAGGAGTGGTAGCATTAGCAAAAGCTTTGTCAAGTTCTTCTACTATACTATCTTCAATGAAATCTGGTTCTTCTACTTCGAAGATTTCGTCTTCGTTATCAAAGGTAAGACCTTCACCCCACACATACTGATCTTCTGACTCTTCTACGTTTGTAGGTTCATCGTCAGAATACAGAGTTGGCTCATCAACAACAGCAGTCTCATCATCAAAAACAACAGGGTCTTCTTCCTTGTAAGGGACGAAGATGTCAGATTTGTCGTGAGCTTTGATCTTTGAGTTTTCACTAAAGATCTTGAAGTTCTTTTTTGATTCAGCGTTTTCAATGGTGATTTCTCTACCATCGAAATAAACTGAAGGTGCTGATGCTGGAGGAACAAAAAGAAGTTGCCAAGCTTCGTTAATGTCTACCCAAGGAGTTCTTGCTTCTCCTTTTGGATTCCCTGGTCGAGTGATCTTAATACCGCATCTTTCAAAATCACTTTCGGTCAATTGATTAGATTTAATAATAGAGATGTCTTCTACAGCATTTACTACAGTGCTAATAGCAACCAACCCTCTTCCTAAAATTGCAGGTGTGAACTGAACTTTAATAGAGAGATTGCTAGCTGTTAGCATGGAGTAATCTCCATCTTCTCTTTTTAAGGAGAAGCCACAGAATTCTTGATCAGGTGAATTTGTGTAGGAGATGGAAACAAACACCAATTTTCTGTTGCCTGCGAAATGTTGGCAGTCCTCTACAGTGATGTTCTTTGTTTTTTTCATAGAGCTCATAAAGAGTCCTTTTTGAAATGGTAGCGAAAGTGCTACGTTAAAAGAACGAGAAATAAAAAACCCCACGATGCGCTACTATCGTGAGGTTAATTATTGTGTATTCAGCCATTTGATCGGGATAAACATCTACACTAATGTTTATCGGCTACTGACTAACAACAGATTACTTGACTAAAAGCTTAGTTGCGTAATCCACCATTCTTTGAAGATCGAGTACTCGAGTACTCATTAAGCAGATCCAACTCTCTAAAGAATTTTTTTCTGCTAATAGGTTAATCAAACGTACGTTAACACGCACACCTGTTTTTTCCATTTCTCCATCGAATGAGCCTTCAGCAAAAACGAGTTTCACAATTTGATTTTTTGGATTATCAGTCCATCTAACCAAATGATGAGAAGTTTTGCTAAAAGGGTCAACTCTTTCAAATGTTTCCACTTGACAAAGTTGATTCAGAATTGCTGCTGCTGCTGTTGTTAATTTAACGTTACTATCTGTCATGTTTAGCTCCGTCATGGGTAGCGAAATTGCTACGTTAAAAGGACGAAAATAAAAAACCCTACAAGCGAAAGAAAGGCTTGTAGAGTGTTTTTATTCTTCCCACCAAAGATCAACGATCTGTTTTAATAGACTGTTGTTGAAATTCATTAAACGGAACAATAAGAATTGCTCTTCGTTTAGATATGAAATTTCTTGTGGTAGGAATGGAAGATGGAAATTGCTTTCCAAGACATCCTCCCTTGTCATGCCCTGAAGCATGGCTAGGTGAAGAAAATCTCGAAGATGTACTTCCCACTCCAAAGAATCCAACAGATACTTTTTATAGTTATCTGTTGGAATGTTGTGCATCAACAGCACCATGTCTACAAATTCCTTTTTTGGAGGAAGTATAGTGATGTCACCGTGGACGAGTTGAACCCAATGATCGATTTCATGCCTAAACACGAGATTGAAAACAATTGGGTTGTCAAGAAGATCTCTCCTAAGAAAAATCTCCCCTGTGAGTTCACACCATCCCAACTTTTCACCTCCCTCAACCCAGGTTACCCCAGGTAAAAAGTAAGATAAATTATTGATATGATGCTTGATACTTGGCAAAGACATGATAGCTCCTTTTGCTTGCCGTTAGAAAATGTGCCTAAGCACGACTATCAGAAAGACGAAAAATAAAAAACCTCTCAATAGTGGCGTATATCGAGAGGTTCATTATTTGCATTCTAACAGACCGTTTCCACCGAAGATGCAATTCGATGGAGCCTAACATGATGATCGTTTATCTAGCAGTAAGACTTCTGCCGTACCATAACGATACAACAGAAATAATAATGATGATTTTCCCTACTGACAAAGAGAGAGAGAGGGATAACATTGCCACTAACAACCCCAAGAACATGGCTCCTAAGATTGTTCCTTTTCTTTTTCTCCAAAAGGAAGAAATTTCTTCCAATAAGAGAGAAAGCAAAAAGAAAGATAAACGAATAAACAAAGCAAAACACAACATAATAAGCTCCTTAGTTGTTTGCTGTTGAGAAATGTGCCTAAGCACGACTATTGAAAACGACAAAATAAAAAACTTATCTAAATAAGTATGTAAGGATTACTTTATGTGTAATGCTTTATGTTTCCGCTCAAATTATTATTTTTTTAGTTCTATCTTAAATTATTTGGAATATCGCTATCACTTCCGTAATAGTCACCGATTAAACCAAGCCAACTAGGACATTCAAGAACAGCAAATTTACCGTTTCTTAAAGAATATACATTTTTTCTAATTGAGGATTGGACTTCACCATTTTTAATAGTGACGCCGTTTCTTCTTAAGCTAATTTCATCAGCTTTACTTAGTTTCTTCATGTATCCGCTTGCTAACTTTAAAAGGATGTCACGAACACCGTCATGACTACATAATTGATCATCAATTGCCTTGATCTTTTCTTGCTTGATTTGTTTTGTCTTGTTTTTACTCTTAGACTTGAGTGTTGGGGTTGGAGTTGGGGCTAATGCGATTGACAGAGTCAAGATAGCCAAGAGCAGAAAAAGAAGAGAGACAAACTTTTGTTGTTTCATATCTACCTCGTTTTTTTTGAGGAAAGGGTTGTTTAAAGTTCACTATTGCGCTGATAGATCCCTACTATTAAAAGAACG
>JACCEE011440095.1_pt1 | contig 18001 bp, 26 predicted proteins | sample 7449931 | NCBI WGS metagenome assembly JACCEE01 (sample SAMN15323457, study PRJNA562643) | freshwater metagenome | isolation source: river surface water | place: USA:Blue River Watershed | collected 2017-08-19 | reverse complement strand
TAGCGCCCAGTTTACCAACGAGATCAGCGCCACGGCCGATAGCTTTACGCTGGCCTTGAGTGATGAAACCGCCGCCCGGGTGCAGCAAATTGGTAACCTGCAAACCAGCTTTGGGCAGGACATTGCGGCGGCAGAATCGCGGGTAACTACGCTGGTGAGTGACGAGAGCCAGGCCCGCGTAAACGCCATCAGCCAGCTCAGTGCAAGCTTTGGTGATAGCTTAACTGCAACTAACCAGGCTGTTAGCCAGGTTAATGCAAAAGCAGACGGAACCGCCCAGGCGCTGCAAGGATTAAGCTCACAGGTAACCGGCCTTGCTGGTGATCTGTCAGATGCTCAGCTGCGGCTTGAGTCTACGGTCGATGAGCTTGGGCAGGTGTCTAGCAGGGCGTTTTTGGGGGTAACCAGTGTCGTTGGTGGTAAGCGTAATGTAACCGGTATTGTGTTTGATGGCGTAAATAACGGCCTCAGACTACAAGGCGACATCTTTGAACTTGCTAACACCGGTGGTCAGCCAGTTGTCTACTGGTCAAATGCGGGAGGCGCGCTAAATATCCGTGCGCGCCTGGTGCTGTCTGGCGGTGAAACGGTAGATAAAATTGAGGATATCCGTGCGCTGGACGGTAACTATACCGAGTATCGCTACCGCACAGCGTCTAGTGCACCAGCTACCCCCTCAGGCGCAAACCCGAGCGGGTGGAGCACAACACCGCCTAACACTACCGATCCTATTTGGGTAAGCCAAGCCGTTAAAAAAGCAGATGGCTCTGCCTTGGTTGGATCTTGGTCTACTCCCGTGCGCTGGAATGGTTTACAGGGACCTCAAGGCCCCCTAGGCCCACAAGGTTCTGCTGGCCCAGTAGGTGCAGGTTTTTACGGCAGCACTTACTCAGAAATAAGCTGGACAACCGCAACAGCAAACAGTCGCTTCCAATCACTTGTAGGTAGAGCGCCAGTAAACTTTGACATCTTTACTCAAACTCGTACAGACGGAACTGACAGCCAAGCAAGACAATATAATGGGAGTTCTTGGGAAGCTGTGGCGTTACAGGTTAATGGATCTATTGTCGCGAGTGGGACTATAGCAGCTGATAAAGTCACGACAAACTTCTTGCAGTCCGTTTTCATAAGTACGGGCGGCCTAGACGTTACCGAAGGGAATAACCGGGTGCGGATCAGGCCAAACAATATAACGCCGATCCTGTTTGAGGTTGACGGGCAGGAGACCTTTTCGGTCAACATAGACGGCACCGGATTTTTTGCCGGCAAGTTGGCAGCAAATACGGTCGATGCGTTAGCGATAACCGACGAAGCCAAAAAGGCGGTTAACCCCTACTATTTAGGCGGCGGCGAGAAATACGGCACAAGCGGAACAGCAGTTCGTATGGCGAGCGGTTCGAGTGTTGAAATAGGGACTTTCACAAGCCTGCAGGCCGGTGACAGGGTTGCGATCAGTTTTCGTTTCCAAGAAGCGGTGGAGTGGGTCGAGGGTATCAGCGGAGGCAGTATGCCAAGCTATACGACTTCGAGCTATACGATCACGATGCAGCGTCGCATAGGTTCGACAGGTTCGTTTATCAACGTAACAGGTGCGATAAATTTAACGATCACGCCGTACAGTTATGGCGGAGTTAGGGAGCCGAGGGACCCATACAGAGACCCGTGGAGAGAACCATACGAGCCGAGAGTGACAGGCTATTCCTATGACGTAAACCAGCAATTTACGGACGTTCTGCCGTCGACGAGTAACCATGTTACATACCGCCTTGTGGTTACTCGGACAAGCGGAAGCGGCGCAACAGCGCAGGGCTTACTGCGCCGCCAGTTCGTGGGGGAAAAGGCCGCTTATAAGCTAAACGAGATCCGAGGAACAGCAGTAAAACAATGGATCGATAAGGAGACTGGCTTCACCATTATCAGCGGTTCAGTTAGTCGGGTGGGTCATGGTAGTGATTACGTTTCTTTCCCGACGGTGTTAGCCGAAGTTTATTCCTGCACGCTTGGTTATAACCGAAACACTGAAGCCATTGGAAACCGCTATCCGCCACGTTACAGAAATTTAAGCACCACCGGTGTGACGATCGATTCCATCGACGGCAACACCCAATCGGCGAACGTAACATCCTATCAAGTAACAGGGAGGGTGGCCGTTTCTTAGTTGACGGAGTTGGTAGTATCCCTAACAATATCTGGTAATAAACAATCTCCCTGAGATAGTATCAAAGGGAGAATATCAAACAGCGATCCATTTACCATCCCGAGTGGTACGACAACTATATCTGTGACATCCAGTTTATCATGTTCCAGACGGTCAGGAAGTGATGGTTGAGTTAAGCGGCAGGGTTACCGTTAACACTAGTCTGGGTGTTAGCTCTGGACAATCTATTTCACTAAGAGCAACTGCAACAGCGCCGGGATTCCCTGCGGGAATAGGCGGGCTCAATTTACAAGGATCTCGTTCACTTTCGTTAGTTATTGCTGGCGCGTGATAAACATAAAATCTCCGATCGATAACATCAAACAAAACAGCTAATACGATAATTCTATCAATGCCCCGAAAGGGGCTTTTTTATTTAAGGAAAACACCATGACATGGTTTACCGCAACCAGCGTAACCGTTAACAACGGCCAAACCGTTGTAAGCGTAAATGCCGGCGACGACATTCAGTTGGCGCAGGAGTCGGGCGGCTTAATTATTGGCAATAACCCGCCAGTAGAGATTAAACGCAGCTATCTGGACGGCAGCAATAACAAAAAAATAGAGCTGCGCAGCCCTTGGCCTTATCAAAGCCAAAGCGCCCAGCCTGCAGTAGCATTCCCTACAGACGGCGACTTAGCGGCAGCAACCGCAGTATTAAAACAGCTGATCGATGGCTTTGCCTTGGCCACACAAGCGCAGGCCGAGCAGGGCACTAATAACACGGCAGCCATGACGGCGCTAAGGGTTAAGCAGGCTGTTGATTTTTACCGCGCGTTTGCCACCAACGCCGAGGCGCAGGCTGGCACAAATGCAGTAAAGGTGGTTTCGCCCGCCGCGTTAAAGGCCGCAATAGATAGCCAGCGGGCCTATGCCAACAAGGCAGAGGCAGAGGCTGGCACTGATAATAGTAAAGTGCTAACAGCGCTGCGCGTAAAAGAGGCCATTGCCGCCCAGCGCCCCTTTGCCACCCAAAACGAAATGAACGCGGGCACCGCCACCGACAAGGTAGCAAACCCTGCCACCACCACCGTAATAGTACGTGACGCCTACCGCGCTAGCGTAGAGGCCAACAGTGGCGGTAAAAATACCGTAGTCTACGACGCCCAAGGTAACCCGAATGTCATGGTGGTCGTACCACGCTTTAACTACGAAGATTTAAACCTGCCACTGTTAGAGCTTGGCACAGGTACACCAACGGCATTTTTAACCAATGGCGTGCCGCGTAGCGAGATTTTAATTGCTAAATATTTGGCCAGTACACCATCCGGCACCAGCGGCTGCTCGGTTCTCCCCGGCTTTCAGCCGCGCACTAGCGTTAACTTTGATGCGGCCAAGTCATTATGCACCAATAAAGGCGCAGGCTGGCACTTAATGAGCCGTCATGAATGGGCGGCGATTGCGCTATGGAGCTTGGCAAATAACACCATACCCCGTGGCAACACCTTTCACGGCCGAGCACATGACAACCCTAAAGAGACTGCGCGCCGCTTTGATAACGGCTTGCCGGGCGATAGTGGCGGCACTGGCCGCACCGACACGGGTAAAGGGCCTGCAACGTGGGCGCACAACCACACCGACTTCGGCATACACGATTTAGTGGGAAATGTGTGGGAATGGTTAGATCAGCTTAAGTTACAAGATGGCCGCATTATTTGTACGCCAGATAACCAACCAGACATGGCCGAAGCGAGCTGGCCAGCCACTACCGCATGGCTGGATGCGTCAACCACTAGCGGCGGCAGTAACGTACTATCTAACTCAGTAACAAACCGCGTGGGTGCAATAGGTGATAATCAAAACGCTGGTAACTCAGCCAGCAATACATGGCAATTAACAGGCCGCGCGGCAGGCTATACGCCAGTGGAGCTGCTGCGGCGCTTGTTAATAGAGCCAGCCGTAAATAGCGGCCTACCGACGGGCAATTTATGGGCGCGCAACTTTGGCGAGCGCCTGCCCATCGCTGGCGGCGGCTGGGACAATGGCTCGCGCGCCGGGTTGTCCGCGCTCAACTTGAACCGTTCCCGTTCCAACTCGTTCAGCGACGTTGGGTTTCGCCCCGCTTTATTTGTTTAGGCAACTGTTAACTGGTAAAGCAGGCGAAAGCCTGCTTTTTTAAGGATAAAAATGAGCGCTTTATTATTAGAGCAAAAATACAAAGAATTTACGGTTTATAGCTACAACGCGCTAAAGCAGTTTCCGAAAAGCGAAAAACACGGTTTAGCGGCAGAGCTGCGCGAAGCTATTTGGAGAGGTTACCGGCTAATTATTGCAGCGATGAAGCGCTACCATAAAAAGACCACGCTAACCGATCTGGATATAGAGGTAACGCTACTAAAGCGCATGATCCGCTTAGCGTTAGAGCTAAGATACATCGACAGCAAAAAATTCGAAATAATAGCAGCATATTTATCTGAAATAGGTAAAATGATCGGCGGCTGGATAAAAACAGCCGATAAGGCGGCAGCATTATGATATGTGTGCCCATCGCTGGCGGCAACTGGAACAATGGCTCGAACGCCGGGTTGTCCGCGCTCAACTTGAACAATTCCCGTTCCAACTCGAACAGCAACATTGGGTTTCGCCCCGCTCTTGATAATGCGTGCTGCTGCGCTCCCAAGGGAGCCAGCCAGAGCTTATTTCAAAAGGATGCTACCGCCTCAGCACTTGCTGAAACAACGCCGCAGCCTGTGGATGCGTCTGCAGGCTGCATTTATCAGGCGCTTTTTCAGTTTGATCACCTACTAAAAGCAGCTTACGACTGCAGAAAGGGGAAGTCGCACAAGGCAGTAACGCTAAAGTTTTTCGACAACCTTGAAGAAAACCTAATAAACCTGCAAAACCACTTAATATGGCAAAGCTATAAGCCTGGCGAACACTACCAATTTTATGTGTTTGAGCCAAAGCGCCGCCTAATTAGCGCGCCAAATTTTACCGACAGGGTGCTGCACCGCGCCATATATAATTTACTTTACCCACTATTCGACAAGCAGTTTATATACGACTCTTACGCCTGCCGTATTGGCAAGGGCGCGCACAAGGGTGCAGATAGAGCGCAGCGCTACATAAGAAGCGTAACGGCCACGCACGGCAAAGCTTTTGCACTTAAGGCAGACATAGCAAAATACTTTTCTAGTATTAATCACACGGTTTTAAAGCGCCTTTTGCAGCAAAAGATCCGCTGCAGCCGTATGGTTAGCTTACTAAGCCTGATTATAGACAAAAGCCCCGGCACACCAAATTGTGGCATACCGCTTGGCAACTTAACCAGCCAGCTATTTGCCAATGTGTACCTGCATGAATTAGATGTTTTTGTTAAGCAGCATTTAAAAATAAAGCGCTATGCGCGCTACATGGACGATTTTGCAGTAATACACCACGACAAAGTACAGCTGCACCAGTGGCGCAGAGACATTGAGCATTTCTTGCAAACCCAGCTTGGCCTTAAAACAAACCGAAAAACGCAAGTATTCCCTGTGAGCAAGCGCAATGGCCGCAGCTTAGATTTTTTAGGTTATCGCATATACGCCGACAAACGGCTGCTAAGACGCTGCAGCGTAAAGCGCATAAAAACAACGCTAAAAAAGCTGCACAAAAGCTACGCAGCACACGAAGCAGGCATAGCCGAAATAAAACAGGTTGTAGATTCTTGGTTGGCCCACGCCAAGCATGCCAGCACCACAGGCTTAATTAACCACATTTTAAGCAAACCATTTGTTAGGAGTTAATATGTTTACATACATTTACGATGGTGAAACGCACACCGATACTAGCACTGCCTATATGGTGGCACTGGGCATGAGCACTGACGCGCAGGAATCAGTATTAAACCAGCTCGCATACGAGACGCACGCCCGCGCGTGCGCCATACGCGCAGAGCGCGACAAGCGCATTGCAGTTACTGATTTTTACCTGCTGCCCGATACACCCACACAGCCAGCGGGCTTGGCCAGCTACCGCCAAGCGCTGCGCGATGTACCGCAGCAGCCCGGCTTCCCTTGGGTAGTTGAGTGGCCGGTGCTGTGACAAGGTAAGTTAATTTTGCAAGGCTGGCCGGTGCCATGCCTTGCTAAACTGCTTTTAACCCACGTTTACCGGCAATAATCATCTTACCTGTTGCTGCCTCCTCTATGTGGCCACTCCACCATTCCATAAGCTTGCGTCGGCGCTCCAAATAAGTGGCGCGGTTATATGCTGCCCGCACCTGGTTATTATCCTGGTGGGCCAGTGCGGCCTCGATCACATCGTGATCAAAACCCTGTTCGTTTAATGTGGTGCTGGCCAGTGCGCGCAAACCGTGTGATACCAATATGCCTTTATACCCCATGCGTTGCAATGCGCGGTTAGCTGTTTCGGAGTGAGTCGGTCGCCCCGGGTTGCGTTCGCTGGGGAAGACAAACGGCGTTCTGCCAGATATCGGCTGCATAAAATCCAGCAGCGCCAAAGTTTGCTCGGTGAGCGGCACTTTATGTTCGCGCTTTTTTTTCATCCGATCGGCAGGGATGCACCACAGCATTTGCTCCCGGTCGATTTCATCCCATCTGGCGCCGGCCGCTTCCGATGGCCGAACCATAGTGTGCAGCTGCCACTCTATTAAGCAGCGTGTCTGGATCCGGATTTGAGCAAAGCAAAGCGCCTTCATCAACTCCGGCAACTGCTCAGGTTTAAGGGTTAGCATATTCTCGGGTTTAGCAGTAATAAACGCCGCCTTAATACCGGCAAGTGGGTTGTGCTGCAAAATGCCGGTATTAACGCACCAGGTCATTAGCTCATTTAGGCGCTGGCAAATGCGCGATAGGGTTTCAGCTTTATCTGCCGCTTCCAAAGGTTTTAATGTTTCGATCACTAGTGGGGCCGTCAAATCTGTGACGGCGCGTTTACCAAGATCAGGGAATAAATGTGATTCAAAGCTACGCCGGATATTAAAAGCATGCCGCTCGCTAACTTTTGAGAACTTAACTGTAAACCATTTCTCAGCCACATCAGCCAGCGTGGTGGAGAGCTCACGGCGCTTAGCTTCGCTTTGTTGCTCGGCATGAGTTTGCGGATCGATATTACGATCCAACAGTTCTCGATACTCGGCGCGGATCTTCCTGGCATTGGCTAAGCTGGTTTCTGGGTAGTTGCCGATCTTAATAACGTTGGGTTTATTGAGGTGAGGGCGCTTGTAACGAAACATCCAGCGTTTGCTGCCGGCAGGTGAAATCCGCAGCTCTAAACCGTCGCCATCATAAAGCGAATACTGCTTTTCTTTGGGCTTAGCGGTGCGTACTTCTGTATCGCTTAAAGGTGTTGTTTTTATTGCCATTTTGCACCAAATGATAACACAGCTTGGTAACACAGATCGGCTGTGTTATCACCTGTGTTATCAAAACTCCCGATTTAACCCGAACCATGCTGAACTAAACCGAACTTGGATCCAGCGCCTAAGTCTTGATATTAGCGGGTTTTGTGAACGTTGGCGAGCTTTAGCGGAGGCCTTGGAACTAGCTGGTGGCTGCCCCAACAGGAATCGACAAACCGCTATTTTAGCGGCCTGTAAGCTTGTTTCTTTATTCTGTGTTATCACCTGTGTTATCATTATTCGGCGCTTCAATTTTTTGACGCTTCCAGATCAGGATCATTTGCCGCTTTGCGTTTCAGGATCCAATCCTCGATATCGGCCTTATCCCACGCCACAGATCTGGCACCCAATTGAATAGGTGCTGGCGCTTGCTTGCTGTTAATTAAACCGTACCAGGTGGTTTTACCCACCGGTACCATTTTAAGCACTTCTGGCAATTTAATTAGCTGCATAGTTTATTGCCTCATTCAAAACGGTATATCGTCTGGATATTCAGCCGGTGGCTGCATAGGCTGGCCGGCATTGTTGTTGGCGTAACCGCCTTGCATTGGCATGCGCTGTTGCGCCGGTTTGGTTGACTGATAACCGCCTGATTGCTGCGCCGGCCTTTGCTGTTGCTGCTTAGATGGTTGACTGTTGGTTGACTGGCTTGCAAATTCCAAGCTATTAACTAACAGAGTTGGAGTGCTGCGCTTATTGCCATTTTTGTCTTGCCATTCATCCAAAACAAACTCACCTGTTACCACTACTTTAACGCCCTTGGTTAAATAATGTGGTAGCTTTTCGGCCTGGCCGCCAAATAACTTACATTGGATCCAGCTTGTTTTTTCGTGTTCACCATAACCCTGCTTTACTGGTAATGGGAATGTCGCAATGTTCTTGCCGGCTGGTGTTGCTCTTACTTCGCAATCCCGGCCGATATTGCCTGATGCGGTGAATACGTTAATTGCCATTTTGATTCCTTAAACTTATCACTTAACTGATTTAACGCGCGCCCAGTCCAGTTCTTTGATCTGCTCAACTGTGGCCGCAATGTCGTTTACTGTTTTTAACGCCCGGGTAAAGTTGCTTAGCTGTACACCGTTAATAGCTGCTGCAGTGGCATCGGCCAGCCCTGTTACCAGGTAATCCTTTAATGCTGCTTTGATATCCTCGCTGCTGATGCGGGTTAGGCTAATCAGCAGTTCGTAGCGATCCGGGCTTTCGCTGCCTTGGGTGATGTATCTCATAGCCCGTGCTTATCCAGCCAAGCAATTAATTCAGTGCTTTTAGTTTTGATCACTAAAAAATCTGAGTGATTTTTTATCAGAATTGAATCAGGAAAGTCAGGATTAAAATCAGGAAAATCCGATGGAATAGATAAATATGTATACCTATCCATTTTTGACAGTTTTCTAATTTCTTCAGGATGGTCCCAAATAGCCAATTGCATGCGTGAAATATCATAGTCTGATAGTTGATCTATAATATCTCTGAAAAATTTAGCGAGCGAAACACGATCAGATTCAGCGGCCATTTGTCTTAGTTGCTGTGGGTTCATGCTGCACCATCCTTGGCCTGCTGGCGTAGTTGCTTTAAATGCTCATTCAGCATCCAGCAAACATTCTTTACAGTCAGCTTTTCATTGGCACGAAATTTATTACCAAAATGACTCAAAATTTCCTCAACAGCCTGCGCTTTGATTTCTGCATCTGCCACATTCTGCATTTGTTTATATTCATCAAAACCTAGAGTTAATCCCTTTTTCTGTTTTTCCAAACGCTCAACCTGCGCCTTTAGCGCCTCCACTGACTCCCAGCAAGACATTGGATCATCTTCGCAACCAACCGCTGCGGCTATGTGTTCAATTACTTTGGATTGCTCACTAACTTGCTTTTGAAGCTTCACATAACCGCTATCACTTGGCTTTGCAGCAAGCTGGTTTCGCAGTGCCGTCACTGTTTCGGTCAGCTCAATAATGCGCCGGGCTGAAACTTCGTTGCTTGCCGGTACTAAATCTGCCCGAACGTACTTAATGGCATCCTCCGGATCCATACCTTCGCCCGGTGCTGGGCAGTCACACCAGCTATAGGTTAACTGGCCGCCATCGTAATCGGTTGGTACCAGGTATATGATTTCGTGGTTAGGTTTCATGCTGCCTGCTCCTTTTGCAGTTTACGGATCCGCGCTTCTACTGCCGCTAACACTGTGCTTTGTAGGTGCGGTAGCTTTAATTTTAATGCGGCTTGGCATTGTTCCAGAGTAAAGGTTTTAACCTTGGCAACTTTGTCGGGAACGGTTTGCGCGTAGGTGGCGTGACCACCGTAAAAGCCGGTAAAAAATGGGTGTGCTGCGCCCTCTGGTTCGGCATCTGGGTCTGGCTGCAGTAGGGCGTCTAACGCTGCCAGTGCTTCTGGCCAGTTGGTGTATTCGCCTACATCTTTGCCCTGGTGAAAAACCACCAACGTTGGCTCGTAGAAATAGCCCTTTTTAAAATCACCAGTGGTTCTAATGCCAATGCCATTGATCTTGCCGGCACTGAAATAGCCTTTTGCCCAAATAGCATAGCCGCTGCGACTAATTCCGGTGTCGGGGCATTTCGCGCTTATCGCTCTGACGTTTTGCGGTATTTGCAGTTGATCAAAAAACACCTCGGCATCATCAGATTTAACCTTGCCATTTTTGCTGGTGATAACGGCTGGTTCGGGTTCGGCTTCTGGCTCTGGTACCGGTTCAGTTCCTGCTACCATTGCTTCATCGAAGTGTTCAAACAGGTCGGTTTGTTCTTCGGTTGTTTCAGTCGCTTCTGGCTGCACTGCCGCAACCACTTCATCCGCTTTGGTACCGCCATCAATGTCGGTACCAGATTCCTCGACGCATTTTGTCGCGATTTGCTCAGCTTGATCCTCAGTTTCTGAGACACAAACGCTGGCACCCTCATTGATGTGGGCACCAACCATTTTGTTGGCGTCAACAATATGGTCTGGCAGTTGTAAAGCATTAGTTGACAACTCAGCGACCATACCGCGCTGTTGCTCGGATTGGTTAAGTAACTCACGGCCAGCCGCTAACAACTCGTCGCGCTCGATGTGGCTGTACTGCACTTTAGTGCGGCCAAACGGGTGCCAGATTAAAAACATGCTGCCTTTGTTGTTGCCAGCTGCAGGTTTGCCAGTGCTTGGATCGATAAACGATAACCGGCCACCAATTACCAGACGAACTTCTTGGCAGGTTTTTATGGCCTCTTTGTACCAACCAACAGATTGATCCATCATTACCAGCATTACCGTGCCAACGCCTTTGACAGCCATTTCAGCCGCGCGCTTAACGAATGGGCCAATGTCGCTGCATGGTGGGTTAAGCCAACTGTACCAGCCTGTTAAATTTTCCATTCCGGCCGCTGCAAACCAGTCAGCTGTTAAACAGTTGCGTTCAACTTCATCCATGTAAAACCCTGGTACCAGCGAGTTACTTTCACTCGCGGCAGCATCTAGCTTAAAGTCGAACTCTGCATTTAGCACGGCAAACACTTCGCGCGGGGTTTGGTATGCGTCGCGGTTCATAATTACGCCGCCTCCCGTATCTGCTGCGCTGCAATCATTTTTTCGGTCCAGCGTTTTGGCAGGCCACCACCGGCTAACATGCAGCTTTTGTTTGATTTTGAGTACGGTACAAGTTGCATGGTTATGGCTCCTGAATTAATACAGTGCGCTGGCCGTCATTAGCGCGCGGGCGAGATACCACACCATTGTTTTGCATGGCTTCAACGATCCGCGCAGCGCGGTTGTAACCGAGTTGGAATTTGCGCTGTACGCCACTTACTGAAACGCGCCGTTCTGCAATGACAAAAGCAACTGCTTCTTGATAAAGCGGATCTTCATCTTCGGCGTTAAAGATCGGGCTCTTTTCTATTGGCTTTTGCTGTGGCTCGTTGGCGTATTGAACCCCTGAAACGCTTGAGTTAACCGCTTCAAGAACTTTGCGTAGCTCAGAGGTAACCAAGAACAAATCGGCAGTCATGCGGGCTTGTAAATCATCCCAGCCGAGCTCGTCGTTTGTGCTGGTGATGGCATCGGCCCACTTAATGCCCGTGATGCTGCCATCGTCGCGAATTGTGAAATCGCAGGTGTCGGTTTTGCTTAGTTGCAGCTGCGTTACCAGCTTGTCTTGCAGGTGGCTTTGTACTTCATCTGCGGTAAGCAAGTGGTCTTTAAACGTAGCGCGAGCGCCTTCTTCGTCTGGTGCTTTTAACTGGGTGTTATGGCCAAGCACAAAGCCTACTGGCAGGTTTTGGTTTTGCAGCCAAAGCTGGAGTTGGCTGTTTAACTTGTGGTTATCCAGCCAAGGTAAAGCGGGTAGGCTACCGATGGCCTTACGCAGTAATGCAAAAATATCCTCGGCTTTTGAGCTGCTAGCGGTATCAACAATAATTTGCTGTCCGGCCATATCAATGTAAGTAGCGGTAATGGTGCTGCGGCTAAAGGCACGGGGCAATAAGCTTTGCTGCAAATCTTCTTTTAGCTGCTGCTTTTCTTTTCGGCTTAGTTGGCGGCCGGCTTCCAGCTCTCCCGCTTCAATTAGTGGTTGTAACTGCTCGTTGATAACTGCAGCTGGCAGTATCTTTTGTGTGGTTTTTACAGCGATAACAAAAATGTCGTTATCCAGCTCTGCAACCAGAGGCTTGATACTGTTATGTAGCGGATGGTAAAAACCACTGCGGCTAAACTCTTGGCCGCTTGGCGCTTGCCATTTAAATTCTGTTAAAGCTTGCTCCAGCGTTTCAGCCGTTACCGGCAGCGGGGCAGATAGGCGGTAGATTCGGGCGTTTTTGATGATCATAGTTACTATCCGTTTTTGGTAGGATTGCTGTAGTCATTACCAGGCACATAAGGCAGCCAACGGCTGGTGATTTTGGCGCGGCCTTTGGTGTCTTTGCCTTGCACTGGTGCTTTAATTCGCACGGTTAAGCCCTGATAGCCTTGCCGTTCGGCCAGCTTCATAAACTCGGTGCAAATCTCTGGGCTGCTGTATTCCTTACTTAAAGCTATAGGCTTCATTTGTGCGGACAGCTTTTCTGTGTTCTCGGCCAGTGCCTGCTGGTATTCGGCATCGGTTAACTTGCGGTAACTGGCGCCGGTACCGGTATGCGTAGGGGTGAGTTTTAAGGCCTTTTTCTTAGCCGCCTCGTAGCTTTTGCCAAATACTGCGAACATAATCAGGCACTCCGCTCTTGCTGCAGGGCAATAACCGCCAAGTCCATTTGCAGTTCATCCAGGCATCGGCGTAGCTCGGTGCTGTTTGGCGATAGCAGCATTTGGCAGTAGTTAATGGCCCGCTGTTTGGCGGTAATGTTATCTATCTGGTGAGTGTCGCCACGTTCTTGCTCGGCTTCGAATTCGGCGGCCATGGTGTCCAGCTCATAGGTGGCCGGTTCGAATTCTGGCGCAGTGGCAAAGCTGGTGCCGAGCTGCTGCTCTGCGATTTCAATATCCAGCTCGGTGATATCTTCCTGCTCTGGATCTTCGCTTTGCGTAGCAGTGGCATCAGCTTCCTTTGCGGCTGCAATACGGTAAGGCAGGTTATCCGCTTCTTCTTCGGCATCCAGCTCACTACCAACAGAATCAAAGGGACTGTTAGGCGCGGCTTCATCGGCCAGTGCTAACAGGCTATTGGCGGCCTGCGCTGGTTCATTAATAAACTGCAACTTATTGGTGCAGGTTTTATACATACCGTTGCTTTGCTTCCAGATCAGGCGCTGGGCAAGCATGTCGCGTAAAAGGCCGTCCATACGTTCATGGGTTACGCCAATATGCTGGCGCATCGCTTTCAGGCTTCTGGCTGTAGTTTGGCAGAATGCCATTAGTTTTTTGCTGTGTGCGCACAGTTCGCCTGGCGCGGCCATTTTTAATGCTGCATTGGTCATGTTAGTGCTCCGCAATTTCGGTGGTTACTGATTCGATAAGGTTTACCGCGGCCACGGTAAGGCTAAATTTGCCCACGTAGCAGGCCAGTAGCTTTAATTGCTCCAGCTGGCGGGCCAGTGCCAGGCCGTTGCCTTTAACCGCCACACCGCACTGCTCGAAGAAGATTGGCGCCACGGCGTAGTGCATGCGCAGGTTACCGCGCTGGGCTTTAACCAAGCTTGCCAGCGCCCACAGTGCCGCTTTTTGCTGGGGTGTTAGCGTGTTGTAACGGCTTACCAGCTCCCAGCCCTGCGGGTGGTTTTGGATAACCATTGGCACTGTTGATGCGGCCTTTAACTGCGCAGCCTGGGTTAGGGTAGTGGCGATCATCTTAAGGTTTCCTCCATGTGCTGCAGTTGCTCAACGCGGGCGCCAATGGCCAGCTGAATGTATTTATAAACACTGTTGGCACCGCCATGGCTGATCATCATGCGCAGGTCTTGCTCGGTGATGATTTCTGCCAGGCGTTGCAGTTCGGTAATTGCGTTAGGCTGGTTCATTAGCGCCCCCATACCATGGCTGCAACAAACAGCACGGTTACTACACCGGCAAGAATGGCGGTTAGCCGGTTCAGCGGCTGGCGCTTGGTGGTGTTGATGTAGTCAGTTAGTGGTTTCATGGGGTTCACCTACGTTCATTTCGTAGGTAAAGAGTAGGTTAGCCTACATTAAGTGTCAATAGGCAAGGGAAGGAAAACCTACATTATTTTTTTCAGGCAGGAAAAAAGCTGCTAAAGTAAATGCATTACATTGCAGTGTATTGAGGTTTATATGATTGAGGAAAATAGTGAGAATTCTGTTGTGGCTGATGCTTTAACCACAAAACAGGTAGATAGGGCGTTTAAAAAGCTAAACTTATCGTCTGCAAAGCTTGTCGAAATTAAAGCGCGGGTTTTTGAGTCTGGTGAAATATGTAAAATTTTTAGCGTGCCGGCTAATTCTTCAAATTTGGTGGTATTTGCCCGCTTTTACTAGCTTCTTCCGCTGCCGCCATTAAAGCTTTTGCCAGTTCAAAAGCTTGTTCCGCACTTAAGCCAACCGAAGGCAGTATTTGTTTTTTTTCTGACATTGGCGATATAAGTGTTGAGAGCTTAAGGTAAACTGCACCCTCAATGCTATCTGGCAATAGTAAATATCCAGATAGTGGAAATAAAATTTCTTCGTCGCTAAATTGCATTCTTATTCCTACCTTAAAACTGAATACCAAAACACTCGCCCCGGCACCTTAACCTCATTAGCCTGCTCTGCCGGGTAATCTTCGTCCGGATATTCATCCCGGTTAAAACTGCGCAGCCGAATGCCGCCACCAGGTAAACGGTATAGCACCTTGACTCGCAGCATGCCGCCATGATCAATGGCGTACATATCGCCGTCTTTAATTCTGGTGTTAGCGGTATCGATGCCAACGGTAGCCTGATCTGGTAGAACCGGCTCCATACTGTTGCCAGACACAACAACACAGGCAGCCATATCAGGCTGAATGTTATAACGGCGCAGGGTAGATTTGGCGAACCGCAGCTTAAAGCCGCTGTTTTCGCGCTGCACTATGGATCCATTTCCGGCAGACAACTCAACTTCCTTGTAAAACGGCAATTCTACTTCATCCGGTGAAAGCGGTGTTTTGCTATCCCAGGTATCAAAACTGCCAAGGGTGTAATTGGCAGCTGTGTCTTTTACATAGGCGTGCTTTGACTCTTCATCACCAGAGATCAGCCATTCTGGCGACACCCTTAGCAATTCTGCCAATGCAATAAGGTTGGCCCCCTTTGGAGAGGTGCCATTTTTTCCGATGGTTTCCCAGTTGCTTACTGATACGCGGTTAATACCGCAGTGCTCAGCCACTTTATCCTGAGTAAGTTTCAGCTCTTTACGCCGCTGGCGAATGCGGCTTGCCATTGTCTCGTTCATGTAGGAAAGCCTACACGCTGCGTAAGAATCTGTCATCGCAGTTTTTATTGACAAACCTACGTAGTTTAACCTACGCTTATGGGCGTCAGAAATTGCTAACTCCATGCTTGAGGGCTCCATGAAGAAAGTTGATGTCATCAAACACTTTGGTGGTGTTGTTGAAACAGCCAAGGCGCTTGGGATTAAAAGCCAATCTGTATCTGGTTGGCCAGAGGACGTTCCTGAGCTTCGGGCTTTTCAGATTGAAAAAATTACCGGCGGAAAATTAAAAGCTGATTTTTCACCTTTAAAGCATCAGCAAGCCTCTTAATTCAGTTTCAGGATAACAGAGCCATGAGCAATAACACGTTAAAGCCAAAAGGCGTTCCACAGTGCCCACAAGATGCCGCTTATATGCTGGGCAAACGCCATAACACCAGCGATTTAGCACGCAAGCTGGGTATGAGCCCGAATGTGCTGGGTAACAAGCTGAACCCGGATCAGGAGTTCCATAAGTTAAGCCTGGGCGAAGCAGTGGCCATTACTGAGCTGGCTAATGACGATGCCATTATCGAAAGCTGGGCCGCCAGCCGCGGTTATGTGCTGGTGAAAGTGCCAGAGCAGGTTTGCTGTGATGAAGAGCTTAGCGATCAGGTATGCCGAGCCAGCGAAGAAATGGGCGCGGTTATGGGTGAAATTCGCCAGGCCCGTGAGGATGGCATTATCGATCCGCAAGAATATGAGCAAATCACACAGCGCATTGCCACTGCCATTAAAGAAGCGCTGGCGCTTAAGGCTGTTGTAAAGGCGCAGGTTAGGGAGCTGCCGGTTTCCAGAAAGGCTTAGGTGTTAAAGATGATATATGTGGTCCAGATACTCGATGGAAAGTTTTCAAAGGTTGGTTTTTCCTCTTCGGAAACAACCAAACAAAGAATTGCGGCTTTGCAAACTGGTTGCCCGTTTGAAATTACAGAAGTTTTGACTGTTCCGGGCACTTTGATGCAGGAGCAATCTATCCATGCAGCTCTTGGTGTTGCTTTTACAAGAATACGCATTCCCATTCCACCAAACGAGTGGTATCCGGGATTAAACCCTTTTTTCAAAGGGTTTATTGATGCTTTAAGGTTTGGAGCAAACCAAGGGATAAGCTTTGCTGAACAGTACAACCAAAATGTAAAACAGCCGAGCACTAAAAGAAGCGATATTAAGCCAAACATACGTTGGCCAACTCTGAAGTAGGGTTGGCGCATTAATTATCATTGCTCTGGTCATTGAATCAGGATGCCAGCCAACCAGAGGTGCTGGCGCAGTGATCAGACCAATGCGTTGTAGTTAAACGCAGAGTTGTGCAGTTGTTTTGTGTCCCGGCCACTGGGTTAATTGGCACTTAACTGGGTAGTTCCATTTTGGAACCAACCACAGTGTTTATCCACATGGCGGTTTTATGGCATCCGGTACGCAAGGCAATTTGCACCATATAGCCGCCAGCTGGATGAGCTGAGATAACGGGTCGGGAGTTCCTAGCCGGCCAGCTCATTACTCTGAATGAAACTTAGCACGGAGTAGGCCATTGGCAGTGCGTAGTTTGGTGTGGGAAGTCATTAATTCATAAGTTGCCCGCGATGAAACAGGAAAGCAGCGCAGGAAAGTATCCGAACCCGAATATGGCCTGCGCCCATTTGAGGGTTCAGCCTAAGATAGGTAAGAGCATGAGCAATAAACACACTGATAAGAGTCCATTTGTTAGCGAATTTAGCAGCAAGCTTCGTGAGTCTTGGTCTTTACCTATTGATGTAACTCACCCAGTACAGCGGTTGAGAGAAATTTCACCGTTTCATGTTCGCCTTAAATCTGCGGTTCAAGTAATTACCCAAGGACCAATGTTAGCAGGCCATGGCCACTGCAGGGCGGTTATGTGGGACGCAACAACATTTAATGGGCATGAAGTAGCAGCAGAGGCCGCTAACTTGCTGGCAGATACCATTTTAATGGCTTACTCGCACTTACGTGATGAAGAGAAAGCGCGGCTGGATATTTATAGCTTTTGCCGTAAGGCACATTTTGAAGAGCATAATGGCAAGCCTTTAACTGTGGTAGCCAGCGACTTTTTAGGTGCTTTTCCACATGGCGAGTTGCTTAACAACTCTGGCGCAGTGATTTATGACTGCGCAACAGAAGATGTGCGGTTTTATGTTTGCACCACCACCAAAGCATTGCTTGGCATTGCTGTTCCATTTAGCTGCACTATGGATGATTTTGTTGCACAAGCAAAGGCGCTATGTCATCACGATCAGCTTGTGCAGGATTACTTGCAAATCTCTGCATACCTCTATCGCAACACAGGTGATGCAGCATGATCACTTTATCAGGCCAAGTTGTTTCGCGAGTAGCTCAGCTTCATCTGCGCTGGTGCCGTCTGGCCCCACGTTTAGCTGTTCAGGGTTACCTGAGCTTACCGACACCACAAAATAGTAGTTTCCATCTTCGGCCTCAATGGTTTGGCCGGCTGCTACCGGCTGCCTGCTTTGGTAATGCTGCGGTGGCGGCCACGCACTGCGAACCAGCTGCTTTAACGTGTATTTATAAACCATGGTTAGCGCCTCGCGTTAGCCAGTAATTTGGGCAATTCGCC
>JACCEE010470236.1_pt1 | contig 18008 bp, 18 predicted proteins | sample 7449931 | NCBI WGS metagenome assembly JACCEE01 (sample SAMN15323457, study PRJNA562643) | freshwater metagenome | isolation source: river surface water | place: USA:Blue River Watershed | collected 2017-08-19 | reverse complement strand
GCATCCGAAGATCCACCCCCTAAACCCGCTCCCATGGGTATCTTCTTGGTGAGTTCAATCTCACAGCCAAAGTCAGTTTGAGTAGTTTTTTGAAGAAGTTTGGCGGCTCGAACCACTAAGTCATCATCGCTTGCGACATTTTGAGGACCTTGAAGTCTTTTAATTTGCCCGTCATCAGTTCTGGTGAGGGTGAGTTCATCACTGAGGTTAATTAACTGAAAGACGGTTTGCAGCAGGTGGTATCCATCAGGTCGTTGACCCGTGATGTGCAAGAAGTGGTTAATTTTTGCAGGTGCTAGGATTTGTAATTGATGTTTCATCACTTAATCATCAATTGTTTCAAATAAAAGCTTAATCTCAATAGGACCATTGCCGGTCTTTCTTTCCAAATCCATTTTGATTAATTGATTCTTCGCATTCCAAGCAAAGTTCATCGTCCAGCCATCTTGAATCATTTTGATGGTGCGATATTGAGGGTCTCGTTCGATGCTGGCAGGGGAACCCACTCTAGCTTGTCCGTTGAGCCAATTGGATAAACCTCTGGCAGGTAGAGGTAAGCCTAAATAATTTTGCAAAAGAGAATCTGCATCATGCGCTTCGAAGATTTTGTCGCCATCTTCTAGTTTTGCGCCTGAAGCATTAATCGTAATTTTGGCTAATGGTCCACCTAGAGGGTTTCTGATATCTAGGATATCTGTTTGACCATCGTGCGATAAAGTAAACCCACCACTGCCGCCATTGTTAGAATTTTGCCCAGCAATTTTGACGCCAAAGCGACCATCCCATAATTGTTGTTTGCCAACGATGCTTGGTTGAGGAACGCGATTGGGCCATAAGCGTTGTAAAGTTTCCTTGAGGGTTTTGTTATTCGCATCAAGTGCTTCAGCTTTACGCCATGCCATATCAGCCGCTTCTTTATTGGATGACATCCAAAGTACTTCACCTAAATGTGCACCAATCTCTGCTTCAGGTAATGCGCTAAAAGCTTGAGTTAGTTGTTGTGCAGCAAGTTCTTTTTTACCTAATTTGTAGTTAGCCCATGCCACGCTATCGAGGATCAACATGTCTTCGGGCGCTAATTGATAAGCTTTGGCTAGCAAGCCTTCAGCTTCTTTTAATTTAATGCCTCTATCGGCATAGGAATAACCTAAAGCATTTAAAGCATGTTTATTTGAAGGGTTCTTGGCGATTAAACGCTTTAATGTTTTTTCCATCACATTGAACTGCTTTGCTTTTTCTGCTGCTAACGCAAAGTAGTACAACAAATCTTGATCGTTTAATTGATGCGCAATAGGTTGAACAATTTGATAGAAGGCAATTAGACTGGCATCTTCATCTTGTGCTCTTGCCATCAGTGCTCGCCAAGAGATGATGAGCTTTTCTTTTTCCGCTAGCGTCTTAAGCGTTTTTAATTGCTCTTGAGCTGGACGTACACTTTCAGCCCAGCGTTGATTAATCATGAGTAGTGTGCCAAAAATACTTTTGGCTTCTTGGGGGTTTAGTTCATCCCACAATCTCGCAGCGTCCAGCGCAAGGCTTGGAGCATTAGCGGCGATGGCTATTTCCATGGCTCTTTGAGCTAGGCGACCATCATTCGTATTTCTAGCCATGCTCATATAAGTTTGATAAGCCAAGCTAGCTTCACCGCGCTGTAAGCCGATCTCAGAAGCTAAGACCTGGAACATTTGCTCAGCTGTAAGCCCCTGCGAAGGGCTGGCATAGATTTGTGAGCTAATAGCTATTAGCGTGGCACTTATCAGAAATTTGATTTTTTTGGTCATAAGCACATTCTAATCTCACAGCCTACAATTGAGCCATGCCAGAATTGCCAGAAGTTGAAGTCACCAAACAAGGTATAGAGCCCTATATCCAAGGGAAAACTGTGACCGGCGTCAATATTTATGATGGGCGCCTGAGGTGGCCCGTTCCTAAAAATTTAGAAAAAATCCTCAGTGGACAAAAAGTCACGCAAATTAAACGCCGCGGCAAGTATTTGCTTTTCAGAATGGATGATGGACATTTGATTATTCATTTGGGGATGACAGGTGTTTTACGTTTGCACAAGCCCAGTGATGAATTAAAAAAGCATGATCGTATTGAAATACTTTTTGGGCAGAGAGTGTTGCGTTTGCATGATCCGCGAAAATTTGGCGCCGTCTTATGGGCTAGTGATGAGAGTGGCGAAATTGAAAAGCACCCCTTAATTGCTAAATTAGGTGTTGAGCCTTTCTCTGATGACTTTAATGATGAAAAAGCTGGCGTGCATTTGTATCAGCATGCCAAGGGACGTCAGATATCCATTAAGCAATGGCTTTTGGCTGGTCAAGCAGTCGTTGGTGTGGGCAATATTTATTGTTCTGAAAGTTTATTTTCTGCGGGTATTCATCCGCAAATGGCAGCGGGCAAGTTAAGTTTGCCTCGAGCTGAGAAATTAGCTGTGGCGATTAAGGATACCTTGCAAAGAGCGATTAAAGCAGGTGGTAGTAGCCTCAAGGACTTTGTAAATAGCGAAGGTGATCCAGGGCACTTTATGCTGCAGACCAAGGTTTATGATCGTGCTGGTTTGCCATGCCGAGTTTGCCAAACTAATATCAAACAGATTGTGCAGGGTCAACGCTCAACATATTTCTGCCCCAAATGCCAAAAACGATAATGGAATTTTGCGAGATAAATTCTTTTACTGAGCACTTGATTGCTTGGCAAAGAAAGCAAGGACGTCACCATCTGCCTTGGCAAATCAATCGAACAGCTTATCGTGTTTGGCTATCCGAGGTGATGTTGCAGCAAACGCAAGTAAGTACGGTGATTGAACGTTACCAAGTTTTCTTAAAAAAGTTCCCAACGGTCAAGGCATTGGCAAGCGCAAGCATTGATGATGTTCTTTCTGAGTGGAGTGGTATGGGCTACTACACACGCGCAAGAAATTTACATCGTTGTGCACAAGTAGTCGTGAACGAATATCAAGGAGTTTTTCCATCTGACCCTAAGTTGCTTGAAGCTTTACCGGGTATCGGTCGATCCACAGCGGCTGCCATTGCAGTATTTGCCTACGGGCAGTCTGCGGCGATCTTGGATGGCAATGTGAAGCGAGTGCTTGCAAGAGTTTGGGGTATTCAAGACGACCTCAGTAAAAATGCTGCAGTCAATCAGCTTTGGGCTCATGCAGAAACATTACTTCCTAATACCCCTGAAGATTTAGTCTCATACACCCAAGGTTTAATGGATTTTGGTGCCACTTGTTGTACGCAAAATAAACCAGCTTGCGTTTCTGAGACAAGTATCACCTGCCCATTTGAAGATGTGTGTCAGGCTAAACGCTTTGATTTAATTAAACAGATTCCGTTAAAGGTTAAAAAGGTCAAGGTTTCAACAGTAGATCTTGATTGGTGGGTGCTGCAATATAAAAATAAGTTATTACTTGAAAAGAGACCTCATCAAGGTATCTGGGCGGGTCTTTGGAGTTTTCCAGAAACGATGGATCTACCTAAAAGCGCCAAGCAATTAGAAGGCCCAGCTATTAAGCATATGCTCACTCACAGGGTGTTGAATATTCGCCCCATTCAAGTCACTTTGCAGAGACCTCTAACAAAACTACCTGCTAATTGTGAATGGATTGAATTATCTGATCTAAAGAATCTGGGTTTGCCAACACCAGTTAGATTATTTTTGAAGAATTTAGATCTAATTCGCGATGACGCTTGAGTAGGTGAAGATCGCCATCACCAGACGACTGCGAACGTTTTAAAAAATAATCAAATAAGCAATTTGCTAAATAGACAGAGCGATGTTGACCTCCAGTGCAACCAATGGCAACAGTGAGGTAACTGCGTCTATCCGCTTGATATTTGGGTAGCCAGGTTTCAATAAAGCGACGAATATCATCTCCCATAGCTTGAACCTCAGGATGCTCTCTTAAAAAGTTGGCAACGGGTAAATCATTACCTGTCAAAGGTCTTAAGACTGGGTCGTAGTGAGGGTTAGGCAAGCATCTCACATCAAATACCAAATCTGCATCTCTGGGAACGCCGTGTTTAAAGCCAAAAGATTCAAACAGCATGGTTAAGCCTGGGCGCTCATTTTTTAGTAGGTCTTGTATCCAAGATCTTAAGGTGTGCGCTTTGATATGACTGGTGTCAATGCTATGGGCTGTCTCAGCAAGCTCTGAAAGTAAAGAACGTTCTTTTTCAATCGCATCAATCAGCGCTACCTGGGGTGTTCTTGTGTCATCGCTACTTGATAGTGGGTGGCGGCGACGAGTTTCAGAATAGCGCTGCACCAGTGTTTCAGTATTGGCATTAAGAAACAGAACTTTGACATCATTCGACTTTTTAAGCTCTAGGATCGTATCTGGTAACTCTTTGATTGATTGACCGCGTCTTGCATCAATAGCAATAGCTAATTTTTCTCGTCCTTGGGCGCCTAGTGACTTAACTAGATCCTGAATAAAGTCGACAGGTAAATTATCAACACAGTCATATCCCGCATCTTCAAGCGCATTTAAGGCAACTGATTTGCCTGAACCTGAGATGCCTGTGATGATGAAGACGCGCATACTAGATTAGAGTAAACGAGTTTGAGATTTATTGTTGTCATCTGAGTTCATGAGTTTGCGCTGACGCTCCATGAACTCTTTCAATGTATCAATACCGCGAAGTTGCAAAATTGTGTTGCGAACAGCTGCTTCAACAAGAACCGCTAAGTTGCGACCTGCCGCCACTTGGATTTTCACGCTGCGGATCTGAAGACCTAGAACATCGACAGATTGACCATCAATCGGAAGTCTTTCGAATTCGCCATCAGTACGACGCACCAATTGAACAATCAAACGCAATTTCATGCGACGACGCACAGCTGTTTCACCGAAGATGGTGCGAATATCTAATAGACCTAAGCCACGGACTTCTAATAAGTCTCGAAGGATAGGTGGACAACGACCTTCAATGTAATCAGTACTCAATCTTGCAAAGTCAACCGCGTCATCTGCTACTAATCCGTGTCCACGAGAAATAAGTTCAAGACCTAATTCGCTCTTGCCCAAGCCTGAGTCGCCAGTAATTAAGACGCCCATTCCCAAGATGTCCATAAACACGCCATGCATTGTTACGCGAGGTGCGCCGACTTTCGTGAGGTAAGCGCGCAAATGGTCAATGACTGTAGCCGCTGAAACTGAACTCTTAAATAGTGGTGTGGATGAGCGCTGACAATATAGAACGATATCCTCGTGCGCTTCACAGCCATCAGCAATGATGAGGCAAGGTGGTTTTAGTGAAATCAAACCCGCTAATTGTTTTTTGCGGTTTTCTGAATCAAGCTTGTCGTAGTAGTTCACCTCTGGAACACCAAAAACTTGCATTCGATCTGGGTGAATCAAGTTTAAGTGACCAACAAGGTCGGATGAAGAAGAAGCCAATTTCACAGCTTCAGCATCAAAACTTTTTTCTGCGCCTTCTAAACCAGCAATCCAGCTCAGTTTTAATTCTGAGAGATTGTCATCAAATAGGGACTGTGCAGTGACACCCGCTAAATTTAATGGCTGGGTCATATTATTTATTCCAGGCAGTTAGCAATTGATAAATATTATCAGGCTCTGTTTCTGTGAATAGTATTTTTTTTGCGTGGTCATCAGACATGATCTGCGCCACTTGGGAAAGTATTTCTAGGTGGGATTGGGTGGCTTGCTCGGGAACTAGCATGATCACGATAGCTCTCACTAACTGGCCATCTGGAGCTTTGAAGTCTATGCCATCCTTTAAACGGATAAATCCCAGGTGAGCTTCAGGTAAATCTTTGACTCGCCCATGAGGAATGGCAATGCCTTGCCCTAAACCGGTAGACCCTAAAGCTTCTCTTGCCTGAAGGCATGATTGAACTAAAGAGGCTGAAATTTGATTGTTTTTTTCAAATAAGTCGCCAATAAACGCAAATAGCTCTTCCTGTGAGGAGACATCAATATCAAGAGCGATATTGTGGGGGGCGATGAGTTGGGCTAAGGCGTTCATGTGTGCAGTGCATTATAAGAGCGCCTTACCCAATTTAATCAAGAGTTTTTATGCGTTTGGTGATGATGATCTTGAACTTTTTCTTTGTGTTTGAGGACTTGTCTATCTAATTTGTCTACGACTAGATCCATGGCGTGGTACATATCTTCATGGTGAGCCTCGGCAAAAAGGTCCTTCCCTTTCATGTGGAGCGTGATTTCAGCGTGGTTACGAAGGCTTTTCTCTTTTTCATTATTAATTGAAAGAATGGCTGAAACCGTCATGACTTGGTCAAAGTGGTTCTTAATTCGCCCCAATTTGTCCTCTAGGTGTGAACGCATGGCTGGGGTAATTTCTACATGATGACTGGTCATTTTTAAATTCATGCTGTGCTCCCTATTATTTTCTGCGCAAATGAACGGCAGGGATGCGCAGAGATTCCCTGTATTTAGCAATGGTGCGTCTTGCCACCACAAAGCTCTTGGCTGCCAGAAGATCAACAATTTGAGTGTCTGATAGCGGTTTCTGAGGGTTCTCTTCTTCTACTAATTGCTTGATTAGTGCGCGAATAGCGGTTGACGAGACTGATCTGCCACTGTCTGTAGAGACTGGGCTACCAAAGAAGTATTTGAATTCATAGCAACCAGAAGGTGTTGCCATGTATTTTTGGGTGGTCACCCGCGAGATCGTAGATTCATGCATCCCTAAAGTGTCTGCAATTTCTCGCAAAACCAAGGGTCGCATGGCTATTTCGCCATGATTGAAGAAATTTTGCTGCCTATCCACGATAGCTTTTGCCACTTTTAAGATGGTTTCACTTCTTTGTAGCACATTTTTAACGAGCCATCTAGCCTCTTGTAATTTTTGTTGAATACCCCCAATGTCTTCCTGACCTTTGCCTTTACTTTCTTTGATGACTTTGGCGTATTCCTCGTGAATACTAATTTTGGGCATAGCTTCAGGATTAAGGCTGACTTGCCATTTGCCTTTGATATTTTTAACGATCACATCTGGAATAAGGGTGATATCGATATCTGCACCAAATTCGCTCGCTGGATTGTGCTTGAGTGATTTGATGAGCTGAATAACTTGTTCGAGTTCCTCGTCAGTGCATTTAAGGATTTTTTTTAAACGAACCCAATCTCTGTTACCAACGAGCTCCAAGTAATCCACGCAAACTTGATGAGCATGCATCCAAACTGAATTCGATTGTTCTTGAAGGGGGAAATTTTCTAGTTGAATTTGTAAGCACTCACCAAGATCTCTTGCGCCAACTCCGCTGGGGTCTAGGTGTTGCAGGTGGGCTAGGGCTCGCTCTATTTGCGCTACTGCTGAGCCATCCTCGGGATCCATATATTCTGCGTAGTCATGCGCTAATTCTTCAACGGTGGTGCTGAGGTATCCCTTGTGATCTAGATTGCCTGCCAAAAGACCTACGAGTGCTTTTTCATGTGTAGAAAGACGCATGACTCTAATTTGTTCAAGAAGGTGATCAAGAAGCGTCTCTTGAGTGGCAACTTTTGCAAATTTATCGTCATTCTCATCCCACTCTGCGGTGTTTTTGGTTGAACTGCTTGTTCGATGAGACAGCTGTTGAATGGGTTCAGTTGCTGCTGTGTCCGTGGCTGCTTCGTATTCAATGAGAGGGTTTTGTTCGGCAGCCTCGATTAACTCTTGCTCTAACTCCATAGCCGAAAGCTGTAACAACTTAATAGATTGTTGAAGCTGAGGTGTAAGAGCTAGGTTTTGAGAAAACCTAAGGTTGAGTGAAGCCTTCATGATGCAGTCATTTTAGACTGCTAATTCAACATTGGTATGATTTTTGCTTACAAATAATTGACAGGTTTGCTCTAGGTCAAGGACTTTTACATTCTGAAGTTTTCACCTAGGTAAACTTTTCTAACTGCCTCGTTATCAATAATGGAGGCAGGTTCTCCAGATGCCAGTACCTTACCTTCACTGATGATGTAGGCGTAATCACAAATACCCAAAGTTTCACGAACATTGTGATCGGTGATGAGTACGCCAATTTGACGATCTTTTAGGAATCTCACGATACGTTGAATCTCGCCGACGGCAATAGGGTCAACGCCAGCAAAAGGCTCATCTAACAAAATAAATTTTGGTTGAGATGCAAGAGCTCGAGCAATTTCAACGCGCCGACGCTCGCCACCTGATAAGGACATGGCTGGGTTACTGCGCAAATGAGAAATTTGAAGCTCTTGTAGCAATGATTCAAGACGTTTCTGAATTTCATCAGCAGGTAGAGGGCGACCATTCTCCTCTTGAAGCTCCAAAACAGCCAAGATGTTTTCTTCAACAGTGAGCTTTCTGAATACGGAAGCTTCTTGAGGTAAATAAGAAAGACCTAATTTGGCGCGTTCATGAATAGGTAGGGCACTGATCACTTGATCATTCAAAGTAATCTCACCGCTATCCAAGGGTACCAAGCCCACAATCATGTAGAAAGAGGTTGTTTTACCAGCACCATTGGGTCCAAGTAATCCCACCACTTGCCCACTTTTAACTTCTACGCCGACGTCTCTAACAACTGTGCGGGCGCCATATTTCTTTTGTAAGCCTGACGCTGAAAGTACAGAATTTGAAGCGCTCATTTTTTATTGGTTCCTAAAGAGTCTTTGCGGCGAGAAGATAAAGTTGATCTTACTGCTCCTTGAGAAGCTGCTTGATACTTTTCTTTGCCGCTATCGTATTCAATTCGATCCCCATTGATGCGATCAGAAATTTTTGTGCCAGTGAGTTTATTCATATGAGCAGTGCCAATCAGGATGGCTGTTTCTTGTTTAGCATCATACTCAATCCGCTCTGCGTAGCCCTCGGTATATTCATCCTGGGCAGTATCTCGTTTTTGTCTTAGGCTGGCTAATGAACCCGGCTTGGCTAAGATGGTGGCGTATTGATAGCCTTCTGGATCAATTTTTACTTCAGCACTTTCTCCGCGAATGATGAGTGTGCCTTTGATCAAGAGAACATTTTTTTCTAAATGATAAATTTGTCGCACATCATCAAAAGTAGCTTTTTCTGATGATAGAGAAATGGGTTTGTCTTTGTCAGCTTTCTCTGCATAGCTAAGGCTTGAAAAACAACCGATTAAAACGAGTATGGCTGGTAATAAATATTTCATATCAAGGAGCGCGTTTTTTCTCTGACTCAATGCGTCCCTTCACCTGACCAATCATGACTAATTTTTGATTAACGTTATCAAAAATTGCACCTTCTTTAGAAGACATCACTGATAAGCCTTGTTCCAATATCACTGGCTGATTTGTTTTAACAATATCTTCGTTCATCAGTATCGTAAAGCGTGATGAGCTCATAAACATTCTGGCGCTTCCCGCTTGAGTTGCTGTAGCGGGTTGTGCTGGACGAGTGAGGGTGGCATTGCCAACCAAATCAATCACGGTTAAATCACCATCCAGAAAGCCTTTATCAGAGCGAACAGTCGTTGCTGGTTTATCAGCGTTAAATCGTCTGGCAATTGGGAAATTAATTTCTGAAGTAGCATCGTCTTCGTAATGCGTCAGTTTGTCACCAACGACTCGATAGCGAGTAGCGCCATCGGGACCTAAAGTGGTGACAACGATTTGATCCATGATGTAGTCAGGGATATGTCTTTTAGGTTGAGCGTTGTCTGAGTCTGGGTTGCTCAATTGCACCATCCAATAAGTTCCCAAAGTTAGCAAGCCCATTAAAAAAATGGGTAAGAACTTAAGGAGTGGCGCTATTAATTGCATGACTACAAAGATTCGTTCAGTAAGCGTTCGTAGTGTCCCTGAGCTTTCATAATCAAATCGCAGACTTCACGAACTGCGCCAGTTCCACCTGTGCGTTGGGTTACATAGTGCACACGAGTTTTGACTTCTTCATGAGCTTGGGCTGGGCACGCTGCGAAATGTACTTTGGGTAAAACAGCTAGATCTGGCCAGTCATCACCCATGGCTGCACACTCAGAAAGTTTGAAACCTGTTTGTTGCAGTAGGTTTTGGAGAGCATCCATTTTTTTACTGATGCCCATTTGCACATGTTGAATACCTAGTTCTCTTGCTCGTCCTTCCACCATGCCGGATGTTCGACCTGTGATGATGGCAACCACCACACCCGTTGACTGCAACATTTTGATGCCGTGACCATCAAGACTATCAAACACTTTTAAAGCTTCTTTGCCATCAGCGCCAACGAGTAAGCTGCCATCAGTGAGAACGCCGTCAACATCTAACACTAATAATTTAATGTTGGCTGCGCGTTCAAGAGCTTGTGGGTAGAGCGTTAAGGGATTGGTTACTAAGGTGTTAAAGCTTGATGTCATATTAAATAACCTGCGCAGCAAAAAGATCGTGTAAGTTAAGAGCGCCTTGTAGTCGACCTTGCTGATCAACCACCACCAATTGATTAATTCTGTGACGCTCCATCATTTCAACCGCTTCCGCGGCTAGCAGATCTGATGAAATGGTGCGAGGGTTCGCTGTCATAGCATCACTTAATGAAACTTGTTGGAATTGACCATTTTTCTCAATGAGGCGACGTAAATCGCCATCTGTGAAGATGCCTAAAACTTTTTCAGCATCATCAATAACGACAGTCATGCCCATGCGTTTAGCCGTGATTTCCAAAAGGGCATCAGTAATGCTGGCATTAATATTGGTTCTTGGAGCTTCGGCGCCACTTCTCATCACATCTCTGACATGAGTGAGAAGTTTTCTGCCAAGGCTGCCACCTGGATGAGATCTAGCAAAATCCTCAGGCTTAAATCCTCGAGCGTCTAACAATGCAACAGCTAAAGCATCGCCCATTGCAAGAGCTGCTGTGGTGCTAGCTGTTGGTGCAAGGTTTAAGGGGCATGCCTCTTTTTCAACGCTGACATTGATATGAGCATCAGCAAGTTCTGCCAAGGTAGATTGTGGATTGCCTGTTAAAGCAATGAGCTTGGCGCCGGTACGTTTAATAATCGGAACGATAGCTGTTAATTCGCTGGTTTCACCAGAGTTAGAGAAAGCGACAAAAACATCATGTTGCGTCACCATTCCTAAGTCGCCATGGCTGGCTTCGGCTGGATGCACAAAAAAAGCAGGTGAGCCAGTTGAGGCAAAAGTGGCTGCGACCTTGCGACCAATATGACCAGATTTACCGATTCCTGATACAACAATGCGACCTTTGCAAGCCAATAGGATTTCAATAGCATGAGCAAATATCTCGGCATTAGCAGCCGTGAGATTTTTTTGCAGTGTGAGGACTGCCTCACCTTCAATGGTTAGCGTTTCTCTTGCTAACTCAATTGCTCTTTGGCTTTGCGCAGTTGTTTGTTTTGTCATATCAAGAGTATATGTCTTTGTACTTATTTCAATAAGGGCGCTAAGTATTTGCCGGTATAGCTCTTTTTCACTTTAGCTACTTCTTCAGGAGTTCCAACCGCAATAATTTCACCGCCACCGCCACCGCCTTCTGGTCCTAGATCAATGATCCAATCAGCAGTCTTAATCACATCCAAGTTGTGTTCAATAATCACAATTGTATTCCCATGCTTCTTTAGTGTATGAATCACTTTTAGAAGTAATTGAATATCATGGAAATGTAAGCCAGTCGTTGGCTCATCAAGGATGTAAAGCGTGCGTCCAGTATCTCTTTTCGATAACTCTAGCGAGAGTTTGACTCGTTGAGCCTCACCCCCCGACAAAGTGGTGGCACTTTGTCCTAATTTCACATACCCCAAGCCGACATCTAAGAGAGTTTTTAGTTTTCGTTTGACGGTGGGTACGGCATCAAAAAACTCATGGGCTTGTTCGATGGTCATTGATAGAACTTCATGAATATTCTTACCCTTGTAACGAATATCTAATGTTTCACGGTTATAGCGTTTGCCATGACAAACATCGCAAGGTACGTAAACATCGGGTAAGAAGTGCATTTCAACTTTTAAAACACCGTCGCCTTCACAAGTCTCGCAACGGCCACCTTTCACGTTGAATGAGAAGCGCCCAGCTTCATAGCCACGCTCTCTAGCTGCAGGCACACCTGCGAAGAGTTCGCGGATCGGCGTAAATAGTCCTGTGTAAGTTGCAGGGTTGGAACGAGGGGTTCTACCAATCGGCGATTGATCAACGTTAATGACTTTGTCAAAATGCTCTAAGCCATCGATTTCTTTATGTGCTGCAGGTTCTGCGCTAGATCCATAAAGATGTTGCGCAACAGCGTGGTGAAGCGTGTCATTGATCAAGGTTGATTTACCTGAACCAGATACGCCCGTCACGCAAGTGAGTAGCCCTAACGGAATTTCAATATCAACATTTTTAAGATTATTGCCATTGGCACCAATAATTTTTAGACTTTTTTCTCCTGGAACAACTCTGTTCTTAGGAACAGCAATGGCTTCCTTGCCAGACAAGTAAGCGCCGGTCAGGGAGTGAGGATGAGCTTCAATTTCTTTAGGTGTGCCTTGAGCAATAATTTTTCCACCATGCTCACCTGCACCAGGGCCAATATCAATGACATGATCTGATGCGCGGATCATGTCTTCGTCGTGTTCGACCACTAGAACAGAATTGCCCAAATCTCTCAAATGTTTGAGAGTGCCAATTAAGCGATCATTGTCACGTTGATGCAAACCAATCGAGGGTTCATCTAAAACATACATCACGCCTGTTAAGCCAGAACCAATTTGCGAAGCTAATCGGATCCGTTGAGCCTCACCGCCTGATAAGGTGTCGGCGCTGCGATCAAGTGATAAATAGTTCAAGCCAACATCATTGAGAAAGCTCAATCTTGAGCTAATTTCAGAAATGATCTTGCCGGCAATTTCTTTTTTGGCGCCTTTTAATTCTAGTGTTTGGAAATACTCTAGGGCTTTACCAAGAGGGAGATTGCTCACTTCATAAATTGCGCGGGCTTGATCACCGTCACCCACTTTGACATTTCTCGCTTCGGTTCTTAAGCGAGTTCCTTCGCAAGTAGGGCAAGGTTTGTTGTTTTGATATTTAGCTAACTCTTCTCTCACGGCAGAAGAATCTGTTTCTTTGTATCTTCTCTCTAAGTTGGCAACAATACCTTCGAAGCTGTGTTCTCGAATAATTGTTTTACCCTTTTCATTGAGATATTCAAAAGGAATATCTTGAGTGCCAGACCCATACAGAATCAGATCTTGAGCTTTCTTAGGTAAGTTCTCAAACGCATCTTCCAAATTAAATTTGGCAAATTTAGCCAAGTTTTGCAAAAGACGGAAATAGAACTGATTTCTACGATCCCATCCTTTAATGGCGCCTGAGGCTAAAGACAATTCAGGATGCGCCACAACTCTCTTTGGATCAAAGAAAGTGATATGACCTAAACCATCACAGCTAGGACAGGCTCCCATGGGGTTATTAAATGAGAATAAGCGAGGTTCTAGTTCTTGCAGTGAGTAGGAACAGATGGGGCAGGCAAACTTGCTCGAGAACAATTGTTCTTTTTCTGTATCCATTTCTACTGCGATTGCGCGACCATCTGCCAATCTTAGGGCGGTCTCAAAAGATTCCGCGAGGCGTTGTTGAATATCTGGTTTAACTTTAATTCGATCTACGACAACGTCAATCGAGTGCTTTTCATTTTTTTTGAGTTGCGGTAATTGATCGACTTCGTAAATTTTTGCAGGTGCATGTTGTGCTGTGCCGCCCCCTGATCGAATTCTGAAGCGCACAAAGCCTTGTGCTTGAAGATCTTCGAAAAGGTCAACATGTTCTCCTTTGCGTTCGCTGACAACAGGAGCAAGGATCATGAGTTTGGTGTCTTCAGGTTTTGCCATGACCAAGTCCACCATTTGAGAGACGCTTTGAGCCTCTAATGGCAGGTGGTGTTCTGGGCAGTGCGGAGTGCCGGCTCTGGCAAATAGCAAGCGCAAATAGTCATGGATTTCGGTAACGGTACCAACAGTGGAGCGTGGGTTATGGCTCGTTGCTTTTTGTTCAATAGAGATAGCAGGGGAAAGTCCTTCAATAGAGTCAACATCCGGTTTTTCCATGAGTTGCAAAAATTGTCGGGCATAAGCTGACAAAGATTCTACGTAGCGACGTTGACCTTCAGCATACAAAGTATCAAAAGCTAGGGAACTTTTACCTGAACCCGATAGTCCAGTAATCACCACCAGTTGATCTCTTGGGATGTCCAAGTTAATGCTTTTTAGATTGTGGGTGCGGGCGCCGCGAATTTTTATCGTATCCATGATTTTTCTCTGCTGAACCAGTTAATATAGCTCTTCTTTATGGAAAAATCAGAACTTCGCTCCGCTTTATCTCTTGCCGGTATTTTTGCCCTTCGGATGTTGGGGCTTTTTTTAATTTTGCCGGTCTTCTCCATGCACGCCAAAGGCTTATCTGGCGGGGATCAAGCCACTTTAGTCGGTTTGGCTTTAGGGGTTTATGGCTTTGTTCAAGCTTGTTTGCACATTCCATTAGGGATGCTGTCGGATCGTTATGGGCGCCGCCCAGTGGTTGTTTTGGGTTTAGTCCTTTTTGTCGTGGGGGCGGTGATTGCAGGTAGCCATGATGATTTGTTATGGATCACGGTGGGGCGAGCCATTCAAGGAGCTGGCGCTATTTCGGCTGCTGTAACAGCTTGGTTGGCTGATTTAACCCGCGAAGAAACCCGAACTCGGGCAATGGCAATGGTGGGCGGAAGTATTGCTCTAACTTTTGCCTTGTCTTTGGTATTGGCCTCCCCGATGCATGAGTCCATTGGTTTAAGTGGCATGTTTTACTTCATGGCAGTTTTGGGTTTGGGAGCAATCTTGATTGCTTTATGGGTCGTGCCTGAGCAAGAAAAAGAAAGTCAAACACCATTTACAGCGAAATTTTCTGAGGTTTTCTTTAATCAGGACTTATTGCGCTTAAATCTAGGCGTGCTTGTACTTCACGCTGTACAGATTGCATTGTTCTTAACTTTGCCACGTCTATTGGTTAAAGCAGATTTGGCTTTATCTGATCATTGGAAGCTTTATTTACCTGCTGTTTTGATTTCTTTTGTTTGTATGGCTCCCATCATTATGGTCAGCGAGCGTCGTAAACGAATGAAGCCAGCTTTTCTATTGGGTATTGCCAGCATGATGGTCGCTCAGTTGATGATGGCTAGTGTTGATTCTTTAACTGCTCTTGGCTTATCGGTATTGGTTTACTTCATTGGTTTTAATATTCTTGAAGCCATGCAGCCTTCTTTGGTTTCTCGTTGGGCAAGTCACGCGAAGGGTACAGCGCTTGGAATCTACAACACAACACAGTCCGCAGGGTTATGTTTAGGGGGCTTGTTAGGTGGTTGGGTCTTGCAAAATTGGGGTGATAGAGCAGTCTTTTATCTGGGCGCTGTTCTGATTTTTGCCTGGCTTATAATCGCTTTGACCATGCGCGAGCTATCACAAAAGGTAGCAAATCATGAGTCAGTCAAAATTTAGTGTTTCGGTACAACAACTTTTCTTCGGGAGATAAAAATGGCATCGGTAAATAAGGTAATTCTTGTGGGTAATGTTGGCCGTGACCCAGAAACTCGTCGCCTACCAAGTGGCGATGCAGTGACTAATATTTCTATCGCTACAACTGATCGTTATCGCGACAAGCAGTCAGGTGAAATGCGCGAGAACACAGAGTGGCATCGCGTTGCTTTCTTTGGCAAGGTGGCTGAAGTCGCTGAAAAATATCTCAAGAAGGGTTCTCAGGTTTACGTTGAAGGTCGTTTGCGCACACGCAAGTGGACTGATCAAAGTGGACAAGAAAAGTATTCAACAGAAATCGTTGCTGAAACCATGCAGATGTTGGGTGGCCGTGCTCCTGGCTCATCAGAAGGTGGTATGTCTGGTGGTTCTAGCATGTCAGCGCCTAAGTCTCAGGCACCTATGAGCAGTCCTAACTTAAGCGATATCGACGACGATATTCCGTTTTAATTATTGACGAGAGTGGCGGGTGTTTTCCGGCCACTCTGCGTTAAAGTCAGCTCGGAATGGGTTGATATCAATGCCGCCTCTGCGTGTATATCGGGCATAAACCGATAGTTTGCTTGGGCGGCATTTTTCTTTGATATCCATGTAGATTTTTTCTACACAATGTTCATGAAACTCTTGATGCTCTCTGAACGCGATGAGATAGCGCAATAAAGATTCTTCATCAATAGTTAATCCAACATATTTAATTTGAACGCTTGCCCAATCTGGTTGTCCAGTAACAGGGCAATTAGATCTTAGTAAATGGGTAATAAGAGTTTCCTCAACAATACCAAGTGCGTCATGAGTCTTAAGAAGATCTGCTTGGGGTTCTTGGTGGGGATCAATCTCAAGATCTAGGCGGTCGAGTAATTTTCCTTCTAACTCTTTCATGCCTAGCTGACTTATTTTTTCCGGCTTGTGAAGTTGCACATTCACAGTGGCTCCTGCAGCTTGGCTTAAGTCTTTGCTGAGCAATTCAATCAGTGCGGTCTCTGATTCAATTCGATGATTATTAAGACTATTGAGATAAAGCTTCCAGGACTTAGATTCAATGATGTTCGGTGAGTTGGCAGGCACCATAAAACTGGCTAGCGCAATTTGTGGCTTACCTTTGGCATTGAGCCAGCTCAGCTCATAAGCATTCCAAATATCAACCCCGAAAAATGGCAAGGACTCTTTGATGCCTAGCTTTGCTCTGTTATCAGCTCTACTAATTGGAAACAATAAATTGGGACTGTATTGTTGGGGATTCTCTGAGACCTTGCCCAGAGGTGCTTGATCTAAGTGACTCATGTTATTTTTTGATTTGATTGGCGATGCCTGATAGGACCTGGCCAGTTGGTGCAATGTCAGAAGCTAATTCGCAATGACCCGTTTGGTCATCAAAGAAAAAGTCTGGTTCAAATTCTTTCAAGAAATCTTTCTTGGGTAGACCGCCTAGGAACATCGCTTCATCTACTGTGACTCCCCATGCCATGAGAGTGCGAATGGCTCTCTCATGAGCTGGTGCTGAACGCGCAGTGACTAAGGCTGTTCTGATTTTCATGGGATGACCAGTTTGAGTGGCTGCACTTTGCAAGCGATGCAAAGCTTCAAGTAATGGTTTAAATGGACCGGGAGGTAATGGAATGCTGGCTTTATGGCTCTCGTGAGCAACGAATGCATCTAAGCCTTTACTTTGAAATACTTGCTCTGCTTCATCTGAAAATAAAACGGCATCACCGTCAAATGCAATGCGAATTTCATCAGGGTGAGATTCAGCAATTTGTTTGCTTTGTGGATACACCATCGCCGCAGGAAAGCCTGCCTCAAGAGTATCGCGAACATCATTCTCGTTGGCAGATAAAAAAAGATTGGCTTGCAGAGATTTGAGGTAGTGATACGGTGGACGTCCTCTTGTAAAAACGCCGCGTTCAATCGATAGCGAATTACTTTTAGCTGAGCGGAAAACTCTTAAACCACTAACAGGGTCATTTCTAGAGAGGATGACAACTTCTACATTCTGTTGTCCGCCAGTGTTAAAGCTTAATAATTTTTTCACCAGTGGATAAGCTACCCCAGGCTTTGCTGGGGTATCGAGGCGCTCTAATTGAAGCTGCATGTATGCGCTGTCATTGTTAGCCTCAAAAACTTGGTTTTCTTCTTCAAAGTTAAATAAAGCTCTTGAAGAGATGGCGACAACAAGTTTGCCTTCGAGTGAGAATGCCATGCTTATGCCAAAAACAATTTGTACGCTGGATTATTGCTTTCATCCCAGTGTGGGTAACCCAAGCCCGCTAAGAATTTCTTCAGATCCTTTTTCTCATTATTCGGCACTTGGATGCCAACCAAGATGCGACCATAGTCAGCTCCGTGATTACGGTAATGGAAAAGGCTGATATTCCAGTTAGGCGCCATGCTCGTTAAGAACTTCATCAAGGCACCTGGTCTTTCAGGGAACTCAAAGCGATAAAGGAGTTCGTCTTTTGCAAGATGAGAACGTCCTCCAACCATATGTCTTAAATGAGACTTTGCCAACTCATCGTGTGTCAAATCGATGGTGTCAAAGCCTGCTTTAGAAAATGATTTTGCAATTT
>JACCEE010709630.1_pt1 | contig 18018 bp, 12 predicted proteins | sample 7449931 | NCBI WGS metagenome assembly JACCEE01 (sample SAMN15323457, study PRJNA562643) | freshwater metagenome | isolation source: river surface water | place: USA:Blue River Watershed | collected 2017-08-19 | reverse complement strand
CCGATAAATTTGAAAAATGGGTGTATTTCCTGAAAAATTTGGCAACTTTAGAGGTCATTCCCGAAATTTTAAACGAGCCTGTTTTTCAGAAAGCCTTTGAATCAGCAGAGATAGCAAACTTAAAACCTCGTCAAGCCAAGCAATATCAACAAAGTTTGATAAATTATTGGTCAAATTTTGCGGTAGTTGAAACGGCGCATCGTGAGGGGAAGGCGGAAGGCTTGATTGAGGGGGAAGAGATTGGGTTGGCGAAAGGACGAGAGGAAGGTTTAGCGGAAGGTGAATTAAAAGCTAAATTAGCTATTGCCGCGCTGTTAAAACAGCAAGGCGAGTCATTAGAGAAAATCTTACAATTAACCGGTTTATCCCCAGAACAACTGCTATAACCAGACCAGCTAGGTTTTTAAAACCTAGCTGGTCTATGAGAATGGGTTCAAAAAACTATTTCACGCGCATTCCAGGCTGTGCGCCGCTGTCAGGGCTTAAAATAAACAAACCACTTGTGCCCGTCCCATCACTCGCCGCTAACACCATCCCTTCAGACATGCCAAACGGCATTTTGCGCGGAGCTAAATTAGCAACCATCACCGTTAATCGCCCAATTAATTGCTCAGGGGTATAAGCCTCTTTAATCCCAGCAAATACCGTACGCGGCTGGGCTTCGTTAATATCTAAAGTCAATTTCAATAACTTTTTAGAACCTTCTACATATTCAGCATTGACAATTTTGGCAATGCGCAAATCTATTTTGGCAAAATCTTCAATAGTAATAGTGTCGCTCACTTTCGTTTCTCCTTGAGCAGGCGCGGCAGGTGTCGGTGCTTGAGTACTTTCTGTCACCGCTTCCGCAGGCTTTAAATTTTCCAATGAAGCATTTACCATTGCATCAATCTGTGCTTTTTCAACCCGTTGCATCAACGGTTGGAAAGTTTGAATTGCACAGGCTAACAAAGGTTCGGCGTACCATTGCAAAGGTGCATTAAAAAATGTTTCCACTTTGCTTGCCATGGTCGGCAAAATCGGGGCGAGATAGCCCATTAAAACTCTAAATAAATTCAAGCCTTGCGTACAAACGGCTTGTAATTCTGCTTCATTGTCCGTTTTAGCAATCACCCAAGGCTTGCGTTCATCAATGTACTGATTGGCGCGGTCAGCTAAGCCCATAATTTCCCGCACAGCACGACCATAATCACGACAATCAAACGCTTGCGCAATTTCTTGTCCTTTTTGTACAAAGAATTGATATAACTCATGATTTTCTAAGTGTGCTGCCAATTGTCCATTAAAGCGTTTGCTAATAAAGCCTGCGCAACGGCTGGCAATATTGACCACTTTGCCAACTAAATCCGCATTGACTCGATTAATAAAGTCCTCTAAATTCAAATCAATATCTTCAAGCCGATTGTTCAATTTTGCCGCGAAATAGTAACGCAGATATTCAGGATTTAAGTGGTTTAAATACGTCCGTGCGGTAATAAATGTGCCGCGTGATTTAGACATTTTTTGTCCATTTACGGTTAAAAAACCATGCGCACAAATGCCCGTCGGTTTGCGGAAATCTGAACCGTGTAACACGGAAGGGAAAAATAAAGAGTGGAAGTAAATAATATCTTTACCAATAAAATGATAGACTTCCGCTTGACTGTCTTTAGCCCAAAATTCATCGAAATCAAGTTGATTTTTGTCGCAAAAGTTTTTAAAACTGGCTAAATAGCCAATCGGCGCATCTAACCATACATAAAAAAACTTATTCGGTTGATTAGGAATTTCAAAGCCAAAATAGGGCGCGTCGCGGGAAATATCCCAAGGTTGCAAACCCGTTTCAAACCATTCATTGAGCTTGTTTAATGCTTCAGGTTGTAAAGCAGTTGTTGCCCATTCGTGCAACATTTGCTCGAATACTTTTAAGTCAATAAAAAAGTGTTCAGATTCGCGTTCAATCGGTGTTGCTCCACTTAAAACCGACACGGGATTTTTTAAATCTGTGGGGGAATAAGTAGAACCGCACACCTCGCAACTGTCGCCATATTGGTCAGCCGCGCCGCATTTGGGGCATTCACCGCGAATAAAACGGTCAGGCAAGAACATTTCTTTGACTGGGTCATAGGCTTGTGAAATTGTTTTGCTAAATACATAATTTTTTTCACATAAGCGTTGATAAAATAATTCAGCAAAATAGCGATTTTCGGGCGAATGGGTGGAGTAGTAATTGTCAAAACCAATAAAAAAATCGCTAAAATCGGCTGTATGCTCTTGATAAATCTGTGTAATTAATTCTTCAGGGGAAATGCCGCGTTTTTGCGCATGTAACATAATCGGCGTACCATGCGCATCATCTGCACACACATAATAGCAACGATGCCCCTGCATTTTTTCAAAACGCACCCAAATATCCGTTTGAATATATTCGACTAAATGTCCTAAATGAATAGAACCATTGGCATAAGGCAATGCACTGGTAACGAGAATTTTACGTTGCGACATGACAGGATATCCTTTTTTTTAATGCGCTAGGATGTAATTAAACGAAAAAAATGGCCGCAAATTGCAGCCATTTTTTAAAAATTGAAAATTGAATTGAGCGTTATAAGTTTAAGTTTTGCTCAAAGGTTTTAATTTCAGCATGATTTTTCAGTGCAGAAACAAAACTTTCAAATTCAGCTTGTCCAATGGCAGTTTGAATGCGCTGTTGTCCAGCATTATCAATGGCTTCGTCTTCAGTTTTAACTGCAACTAACGTTAAAATAGCAGTATCACCATTGTTTAATTCCACCAATTTGTAAGTTGCTTGATTTTCAGCGGGAATCGGTAATTTAAACGCTTCTTGCACTAATTCAGCTAACACTGTTTTACGTTCAGTGCGTTTAATCCAACGAACAGGTTGCCACTCTAAAGCACTTTCTTGCAGGATTGCATTGGGGTCTGCTTGATTTTTTAATTTATCAAACAATTGCGTGGCTAACTGTTTTGCTTGTTCTTTAGATTTTTGTTGTTTAAGTGCCGTTTCAACTTCGGCTTTAACTTCAGCTAAAGGTTTTTCTTTAGCCGCTTCATAGTTTAAAACCCGTAATACAGCGACATTGCCACTAGGCAATTCAATCACTTCACTATTATAACGGTTTTTCAACACGTTATCGCTGAAAGCCGCTTTAACTGCCGCAGGCGTGCTTACGACAGGGTCGTCTTTTATCCCTAAACGGTCAAATACAGCAGTGGATTTTTTAGTCAATTTCATACTTTCGGCTAAAGTATCCAAACTATTTGGATTTTCAAACGCTAAATTGCTAAATTGGTCTAATAAAGCGGTAAAAGCTTGTTCAGCCTGTTCTTTTTGTAAATCAGCGGTTAAAGTTTCTTTCACTTCTTCAAAAGGTTTAATAACTTCATTTTTCTTATCATCTAAACGAATTAAATGATAACCGAATTGGGTTTCTACGGGTTCGCTGATTTCATCTTTATTTAATTTTAATGCAGCATCTTCAAAGGGTTTAACAAATTGACCTTTATTCAATTGCACCCAACCTAAACTTCCGCCTTCTTCTTTTGTGCCTGTGTCGCTAGAAAATTCTTTTGCTAAAGCTTCAAATTTTTCACCTTGTTTTAAACGCGCCAATACTTCCTCAGCTTTTTTCTTCGCGTCCGCTTTTTGTTCTGGCGTTGCGGTGGCAGCTACTTCAAATAAGATATGGCGTAAATTATATTCAGCGGGTGCTGTAAATTGGGCTAAATGGTCTTGATAGGCTTGTTTTAACGTAGCATCATCAATTTTTTCTTGAGCAGCCACTTGTTGTTTAGCCAATTCTACATATTCAACACTGACTTTTTCTTCAGTCATATATTCTTTTAAATGGGCTTGATAGTATTTCTCAATTTCAGCGTCATTTAATTGCATTTCTTTTTCAAAACGGCTGGCAGGTACTACAACATAACTAACAGAACGTTGTTGATTTTGTAATTGTTGATTCGCTTTTTGTTGCGTTTCAGGTGCGAAATGGGTTTTTAAAATGCCATTTTGCAATTGTTCAACGGTCATATCGCGGCGCATTTGGCTTTCAAAACCTGCCGTTGTCATGCCTTGACTAGAGAGCAATTCTTCATAACGTTTTTGTGAGAACGTTTTGCTTTCTTCATCATGAAAAAAAGGATAACTTTGAATTTGTGCCGCTAAATGGGCATCTCCCACCCGTAAACCATGCGCTTCTGCGGTTTGAATTAACAATTCGCGGTCAATCATTTGTTTTAACGCATCACGGCGAATTTGCTCATCCATAAATGACAAATCAGCACTATTATTGCGTAACATATTGCGGATTTGTGCTTGTTGTTGCCGCACAGCTTGTTGATATTCTTGCGTTGCTAATTCAACGCCATTGACGCTTGCCACCGCCGTTGTGCGTGAGGGCTGCATATATTCTTGAATTCCCCATAAAGCAAATGGAATACAAATGGCAATGATAATAAACCAAGAAAGCCATCCTTTCGCGCTTTCACGAATTGTTTGTAACATATTGAACAACCTTATTTAATGGATAACAATACTAAAGCGACGAATCATGTGACGCTTAAGTGATAGAACTAGAATTGGCAAATTATAGTAATTTTTAAAGCTAAGATGTAAGTTGTTAGCCAATTTTTCATAAAAACCTTTCTTTTTAAGCAAAAATAAGCCCGAATTACCCTCTAAAAGATTTTTTGCGGATAAAAAGTTATTTTTGAAAAAAAGAAACTTTCATTTAAACGCAACTATCATAATGATACGATAAACTTGCTGCAAGTTGTTGAATAAAGCGATGTTGCGTTTTATTAAAGAGGTGGGAAAAAGTAGCGTATCTAAAATTATGATATAAAAAGGCTATTTTTACAGATTAAAATGCTTGTATAGATTTTAATCCCTACGCAAAATTTTAAAAGGATAATCAGGCCATTGCTGTTTTAATTTGGCTAAACATTCTTGTGCCGCTTCTAAAGAAACATAACACTGTCCGCGTCCTGCTTCGCGCCAGCCGCCGCCTGATTCTTCTGACCATTCGGTGGGTGAATTGCGGTTAAATGTCAAACATACGACATAACCGCTCACCTGCACCACATTATTTTCTTCTTCTGACAAAATTAATTCTAAAGTTGCATAAACATCCCCTTCTTCTGTCTTTATCGCTTTTTCATTGACATTGACAGATGGAGAAGAAAGTTCAGAAATAAAATGATTAAAAGTTGCTGTATTAGGATGTGTAACATTCAAGGTTGAATGTTGCATAGCTTCTTGAATCGCTAGTTTAAAAAAATCACTCTCAATAACGCTTTTCTGGACAAGCTTAGTTGAAGTTGTAGCCGTGGCTACGGTCTGAAGTTCTTCAAGAGAGTTCTTCACTTGTCCGATTTCTTTTTTTAATTGCCCAATTTCTTCTAAGTAATGTTTATCTTCAGCTTGCATTTGTTTTAATTCATATTCTAAACGTTGCGTTTCAGAAGATTCATGCTTAGCAATAACTTTTTTAGCTTCTTGGTAATATTGGTTAATTTGCTTTAATTTAGTTTCAAAGCGTTCGATTTCTTCTTCAAAACGACTGAGCGAATCTAAGTCATTCGTTTGACGATGTTGCTCAAGCTCCAGCTTTTTCACGCGCTGTTTCAGCTCATCATAGACGATATTGGATGGTTTAATCATGTCAGATTACCTTTCACTCTTTGAATACAACAAGAGACTTACACAAACCGCAATAGGTAGAAAAATCTGTTTTCTCGAGCTTTTATGGATTTAAGGGAGATTTTTCATTTCTCAAGTCTTGCGCATTGCAATGGTCTTTGACCTAACATAAAGTTTATACGATAAACGGTATTTACACACGGACTATCGTTATTTTTTATAGATAAATAAAAATTAAGCGTTAAAACTTTATCTAAAAAATAGCTAACCTACCGATAAAGTTCTAAATTTTAGATGACGAAAAAATAACGGCTTTTGTCACTTTTAACAACATGGACGTTGTTAATCATAATGCTTTTTAATTTATTTTACAGTAATTATCCAAGCTAAATTTACACAAAGAAAGCAGGGAAAGAGAGGGGAACTTAGTGGAGAACTAAACAATGGCTTATATAGCTCAAAGCAGGGAAACTGTTGTGGGCTCTAAATAGAGGTAAAGCTTAAAAAAATCAACACTGGGGATAATGCAACACGGAGGAAATCCGCCTTAACTCTCTATTCAGAGCAAAAGGCATGGAAATATTAATGAACCGAGTTTTGGGAAGTCCCTTTACCTTGTTCTAGCATTGCCGTTAGCTTGCGGCGCGCCTCTCGCTCGCCTTTACAAGTATCCACGATACGACTCACGCCATCCATTTGGGGTTCGCAAATTGCCCAACCCGTGGGAATTTCCATAATAAATTTTGTTTGATTAATAGGTTTCATGATTTTATCCTCAAATACAGTCACTCGTTACTTTATATACTTGCGTTTTTCTTGCCACAAAAAATGAATAGATATTAATGTGATAACTTTATTTTTTGCGTATGCACAAAAAATTGTTGCAGATAAACATTAAAGAATCAATGTTACTTTCTATTCAAGTAATTGAGTTTTTTACTGGTTTTTAATTAAAGTTAACTTACCATAGAACGCGAAATAACTGTGATTTGAGTCTAAAGTCGGAATAATCATAAATGACCTTTATCAGTTTATGTTTATAAAACCATGTTTATATTTACAAACCTGCTAAAGGTCAGCATAAAGCATTTAAATCTATCTTTAACAGATTGTTGCAATTAACGTGGTGATGTGAGGTTAAAATAACCATCCCACCGCGCTCTGCATGTCGAAGAATTAATTCTTCTAATAAGTGAATGGCGGCTTTATCTAAGGAAGTGAAAGGTTCATCTAAAATCCACAAGGGGGCATCCTGCAACCATAAACGCGCCAATGCAACACGACGTTGTTGTCCAGCTGATAAAGTACGAGTAGGCACATCTTCAAAGCCAGCTAAGCCCACAGCGTTTAAAGCCGCTTCTAAACTACATTCTTGGCGTTGTCCGACCAAAGCAAGCATCATTTTTAGATTTTCAAGCGGAGTTAAATCAGCTTTAACTGAGGCAGTATGCCCTAAATAACATAATTGCTGGCGATATTCTTGCGGTTCATCGTGAATATCAACGCCATTAAAAAAAATGTTGCCTTCAGTGGCTAACGCTAATCCCGCTAAAATCCGCAATAAACTGGTTTTCCCACTGCCATTGCGTCCTTCAATTTGCATCAATTGACCATTACTTAATTGAAAATTTAATTGATTAAACAATACCCGTTCATCACGAATACATTGCAATCCACACGCTTGAAATTCCACACTCGACCTGCCTTACATCTTAAGATTAAGAGAATTGCTGAATAGCTATTTTTGTCATATTGCAGGTATTATACTTGGCAAAAGTTGTATAATCTTTAATTTTAACTTTTCCGCAACATTACATCCCTTAATAACACACTTTCTTTTCTTACCTTAAAAATAACAGGGGGTTCATCGTGGACATTGGTGAAATCTTAGCGTTTGGTCTCAAAAATGGTATGTCTGACTTGCACTTATCCGCAGGCGTGCCACCCATGATGCGTTGCAGCGGAGATATGCGGCGATTAAACGTTCCTGCGCTTGACCACAGTACCGTGCGTGACATGATTTATGACATCATGAACGACAAGCAGCGCAAAGATTATGAAAAATATTTAGAATGTGACTTTTCTTTCGAAATCCCTGGGCTTGCCCGTTTCCGTGTTAACGCCTTTAACCATAATCGCGGCGCAGGTGCAGTATTTCGGCAAATTCCTTCCACTATTTTAAGTTTAGAGCAATTAAACAGCCCGCCAGCATTTAAAGAATACGCCATGATTCCGCGCGGTATTTGCTGCGTCACAGGCCCTACAGGTTCAGGGAAATCTACCACGTTAGCGGCAATGATGAATTACCGTAATGAAACTGAACACGGACACATTTTAACCATTGAAGACCCGATTGAATTCGTGCATCAAAGTAAAAATTGTTTGATTACGCAACGGGAAGTTAAACGCGATACTTTAGGCTTTAGTGAAGCTTTACGTTCTGCGTTACGGCAAGACCCTGACGTTATTCTGGTAGGTGAAATGCGGGACTTAGAAACGATTCGTTTAGCTCTATCCGCGGCGGAAACGGGACACGCCGTGTTTGGGACATTACACACCAGCTCTGCCGCTAAAACGATTGACCGTTTAGTCGACGTATTCCCCGCAGAAGAAAAAGACATGATTCGCGCGATGCTTTCTGAATCCTTAAAAATGGTAGTTTCGCAAGTGTTATTGAAAAAAGTCGGCGGTGGACGGATTGCAGCGCATGAAATCATGGTTTGCACCCCCGCGATTAAAAACTTAATTCGCGAAAATAAAGTTCCACAAATGTATTCAGCCATTCAAACTGGGCAAAAATTTGGAATGCAAACGCTTGAACAATGCTTAAGTGGATTTTTACAAAAGAACTTAATTACGCGGGAAGCAGCGCGTGAAAAGGCGAATTTAAAAGATATGTTTGCTTAAGTTTTTCTTTAAAGAGTACAAAAACTGTACTCTTTAACTTTTTATTACAAATTTAATTTAATTTTTTTAATAAAATTTTTTAATCAGTTAATCAATCACTCGCAAGGAAAAAACATGGATAGACAAGAAGCGATGAGCCTAATGATTAAATTGCTCAAATTATTGCTTAAAGAAGGGGGGGCAGACTTATTTATTACCGCTGGTTTCCCGCCTGCCATGAAGCTGAAAGGGAAAATGACTCCCATGATGAAACAGCCCTTGTCAGCTAATGATTCTAAAGCATTGACGATGTGTATTATGAATGACCGTCAATTAAAAGAATTTGAAGAAACAAAAGAATGTAACTTTGCGATTGCACCGCCTGGGGTGGGGCGTTTCCGTTGTAATGCGTTTGTGCAACAGGGATGTGCAGGCTTAGTTATGCGGACAATTCCTGTTGAAATTCCAAGTTTTGAAAAGTTAAATTTGCCTGAAGTATTAAAAGAAGTTATCTCTGCTAAAAACGGTATTATCGTGATGGTAGGGGGAACTGGTTCAGGGAAATCTACCACCATGGCAGCGATGATTGATTATCGTAATGCGAATTCATACGGACATATCATCACCTTAGAAGACCCGATTGAGTTCGTTCATCCGCACAAAAACAGCGTCATTATGCAGCGCGAAATTGGCGTAGATACCAAAAGTTGGGAAGCGGCTTTACATAATACTTTGCGTCAAGCACCTGATTTAATTCTATTAGGGGAAATTCGCGATGCGGAAATTATGAACTTTGCCATTGAGTTCGCGCAAACAGGTCACTTAGCCGTTGCGACCTTGCACGCGAACAATGCCAACCAAGCCGTTGACCGGATTTTAGGCTTCTTCTCAATTGAACAACAAAAGAAATTACGTCAAGACGTTTCTTTAAATTTACGCGCCATTATTTCACAACGCTTAATTAGAACAGTGGACGGCGGACGACGAGCCGCGATTGAAATTTTGCTTAATTCGCCATTAATTGCCGAACTTATTGCCCAAGGTGATGTCGGTGGTATTAAACCGATTATGGCAAAATCGCGTGAATTAGGAATGCAGACTTTTGACCAAGCTTTATTCCAACTCTATGAAGATAGTGCAATTTCTATGGATGAAGCTTTACGCAATGCTGACTCTGCCAATGAATTACGCTTAAAGATTAAATTAGAAAGTAAGCATTCAAAAGGAGGAGCTTCATTATTAGAAGGTTCTACTTTAACTTTACAAGAGAACAAAGAAAAATAATCAAGGATAAGAAAAGGTTTTATTTAAAAATACTTTCTTTTCTGTAGTTTAGCCTATGTGATATTGAGTAAAAACAATGGATTTAAAGCCCTATTTGAAATTAATGCACGACAAACAAGGGACAGAAATGTTTGTCAATGTGGGGTCGCCTGTCAAAATTAAAATTGCAGGACAAGATAAATCAGTAGGAAAAGATGCACTGACTGCTGATATGACCAAAGCCGCCGCGATTGCATTGATGACTAAAGAGCAAATTCGCGAGTTGACTGATACACGCAAAGTAGAATTTGTGTTTACTGAACCCGATAGTGGCGCAAAATTCGCGATTTTAGTGACGATTGAAGACCGCAAAATTGGTTTAACCGTTTCACCTTTTGAAGAAAAGAAAGAAGAAGCCCCGCCCGCTGCTGCCCCAGCGGCAAGTGCGAGTGAAGAGATTGAAGTATTGGGTGCGCCACCTGAAGGCCCTTTAGACATTATTCCTTATCTGCGTGAAATGGTGAAGCGTGATGGTTCTGACTTATTTTTAACCGTAGGCTCACAGATTAAAGCTAAAATTTACGGTAAGGCCATTCCCCTTGACAAATATGTCTTAACGCCTGAAATGACGCGGACAGGGGTTTTTGGCGTGATGACTGACGAGCAAATTGAAGAATTTCAACGGACTAAAGATTTAGACTTTGCGATTGCTTTACCTGATGGTAGCGCGCGTTTTCGGGCGAATGCCTTTTATCAACGGCGGACAATTGGCTTAGTCATGCGTTTTATTCCGTCAAAAATTCCTAATGCACAAGACATGGGGACTCCTGAAGTTTTGCTGGAATTAATCATGTCAAAACGGGGATTATTGTTGATGGTGGGTGGGACAGGTTCAGGGAAATCTACCACGTTAGCTGCGATGATTAACCACCGTAATGCAAATTCCCCTGGGCATATTTTGACTATTGAAGACCCTGTAGAATTTTCCCATCCCAACCAAATGTCAATTGTGAATCAGCGCGAAGTTGGCGTGGACACTGCTTCTTATGCGCGCGCGTTAAAAGCCTCTTTGCGGGAAGCTCCTGACGTGATTTTAATCGGGGAAATTCGCGACCGTGAAACGATGGAAGCAGGGCTAGAATTAGCGAATACGGGACACTTGTGTATTTCTACCATGCACGCTAACACCGCTAACCAAGCCATGGAGCGGATTGTGAACATGTTCCCTAATGCCATGCACAAACAATTATTTATGGACTTAGCGGCAAACTTACGCGCGGTTATTTCACAGCGGTTAATTCCAGATGTGCGCGGCAAACGCTGTGCAGCGATTGAGGTTATGATTAACACCCCTCACGTTGGACAATTGATTTTACAAGGGCGTTTGCATGAAATTAAAGACGCAATGGCAAATAGTGGAACAAAAGGGATGAAAACATTTGACGATGCCCTTTATGATTTGTACCGTGAGGGCAAAATTAGTATGGAAGAAGCATTGAAAAATGCCGACTCACGCAATGATTTAGAAGCGCGTATTAACTTTGGCTAAAAAAATAAGATTAATCCAGTTTTACCCTAAAAAACACGGTATTATAATTAAGACGTGTTAGCTACTATTTACTCCTGCTTTTGAGGACAACGAGATGACTGATAAACCTAATTACATGAGTGTTTTTGATAAACAAATCCAAAACGCAGAAAATACCTTAGACAATGACCGCATTAGTAAAATAGATGATTCTATGGGCGGTATTGGTAATGTTGAAAAAATTCGTGATATTTTATTCGGTACGCATATTCGCGATTATGACAAACGTTTCAAGCGTTTAGAAGACCGTTTAATTCAAGAAGGTCAACAATTACGCGATGATATTTCGCAACGTATTCGCGCTTTAGAAGAATTACTTAATACTGAAATTGATGCGTTAAGCGAAAAAGCGAAAGTTGACCGTCAAGAACGCATTTTAAGCGTGCAAGATTTACAACAAGAACTAGGCGCATTAAAGAACGAGTTAAATAACCGTTCTAGTCAATTAGAAGAACAATTTGGCAAAGAACTTAAACAATTGCGTCAACAATTGCATTTACGCTCTCAAGAATTTGCTACTCAATTACGCTCTCAAAACGAGAATTTAAATGAGTTAATTAAACAAGAAATTACCGCTTTACAAGAAGAAAAAGTTAGCCGTAACGACTTAGCTGCTTTCTTTAGCGAATTTTCTTTACGTTTAAAACGTGCTGAATTAAGTAAAGACGAATAATTTTTGTCTTTTCAACAATTAAAATACCACTTTACTAAAAGCATAGCATAACTATGCTTTTAGTTTTCTTAGTTAAATTTTACTGCTTGTTAAATTATGGATGATTATAGCCAACTACGCGCTCTCTTATTAGAAGGCGAGCAAAATTTAAAAGGAACTGTTAAGCAACTTATTAAAGATATACGCGGCTTTGCAAATGAAATTCATCAAGAATTAGAAATTCGTCAGCAAAACTTCAAACAATTTGAATTAGAATCACAAGAACAAAAAGAAGCTTTAGAAAAACGGTTAACGCTTCTCGCGAATAATATTGCTTTACAAACACAACAACAAGAACATTTAGCCCAACAATTTAATCAAAACACTTCACAACTCACACAGCTTGAAAATAATTTACAACGTGAATTAAATTTTTTAAAAAATAAAAGCCTTGAAAACCAAAAATATCAAGAAGAGGCATATCAGCAATATCAACAACGTTTTAGTTTATTAGAAAAACATCACCCTGCTGAATTAGTCACCCGTTTAGATGATATTGAAAATCGCTGGAATCAAATTATTCAAATTGAAGCGCGTCTCAGTAATACGGAACAACGGATTAATGATTTAGCAACTTTATTACCTTCTGCTATTCGGCAAGCTGTACAGCAATCACTAGAAGAAAAAGGTTCAATGGAAGAATCAGAATTAACTGCTTCTTTAAAAGAACCCGTTAAAATTTGCTTAAAACAATCAGTAGTAGAAGATACACAAAGTTTGGCAGATACTTTATTCCCTGTCATGGGACCCGCTATTCGTAAATCTGTTAATGAAACAATTAAAGGTTTATTGCTGCAATTAAATAGCACGATTGAAAGTGGTTTATCGCCGCGTAATTTTGCATGGCGATTTGAATCTATGCGTAGCGGTGTACCTTATTCCGAAATTGTTTTGCAAAGAACAATGGTTTATCGCGTTGAGCAAGTGTTTTTAATTCATCGGCAATCAGGCTTATTAATTCAACACGTTCATCAACCCGATATTGAAAATATTGGCGATAGTGCAGCAATTTCTGGGATGTTTACCGCGATTCAAGATTTTATTCGGGATTCGTTCTCGGGTGCTAAAAGCGAAGAATTAGATAGTGTTGATATTGGTGAATATACCGTTTGGTTAGAACGTTCACCTAATGCTGTATTAGCATGCGTAGTTCGCGGTGTTGCACCGTATAAATTGCGAGATGTTATGCGTTCTTTATTGGAAACTTTGCATGTACGTTATGCAAAACCTTTAGAACGTTTTGAAGGAGATAGTGAAGAATTTGAAAGTGCTATTCCTTTATTATATAAAGCATTACAATCAGAGAAAAAAGCGGATTTTACAAAACCTACCAAATTTTTCTCTACCCCTTTAATTATCGTTTTATTGTTATTTGCATTAGTGTTGGGCGGAACGAGTTTTGTTTATCATCGTCATCAGCGAGCTTTAGAATGTTTCTTAACTGAACTTAAAGAAACTAAAGGCATTGTTGTTACAGAAACGACTTGGCAATATGGCACAATTACTGTGCATGTTTTGCGTGACCCTTTAAGCCCAAACATTGAGCAATTAATTGAAGAGAATGAATTGCAGGGTTATGTCACCATTAAAAGCCGTTTATATCACGATTTAACAGATGAATACATTTTAAAACGGGCGAAAGCACAATTGCAGCCGCCTGAGACGGTGCAATTTGAAGTTTATCAAGGACAACTGCAAGTTAATGGACATGCACCCGCAGCATGGATTACTAATTTTAATCAACGAGTTAATTTCATTACTGGTGTTACCTCAGTTGATATACAGCAATTAGAAGAAACCGATTTATTCTTGCAAAAACAAGCAATGCAGCAATTAAAACCGCCTGCAAATGTATTAGTGCTTGTTAAGCAACGACAATTAAGTTTAGAAGGCGAAGCTTTAGAGCAAGATTATCATCGTTTGCAAATTGCGGCTAAACAAATGCCTGAGTTTGTTAATTTTGACTTTTCAAACTTAATTAATGTTTCCTTAAAACTGCAAATATTAAAACAAAATATGGAAAACATTGTTTTCTATTTTGATGATGATGTTAATTTACTGCAAACAGATAAAAACTTTGAGTTGTTCTTAAATTATTTTAAAGCTTTAACTGAACTCGCTAAACGTCATCATCAACGATTACAGTTTACTTTAGCTGGACATACTGACGGTTTGGGCACACAACAGCGTAATGAATATTTGAGCAAACAGCGCGCGGAATATTTATCTAGCGAGCTACAAAAACGGGGTGTAGCAGCAGATTTAATTAAAATTATGATTCCAGCAAATCTGCCTTTTGGTGAGTTTGTTCCAGATTATAATCGGCGGAAGGTGACCATCAAACTTGATATTAGTTCTGAAGATGCAGCAAAAAACTAATTTTAGTATAGAATTATCAATAATTTTCTTGCGTCTTATCAACAAAAATAGGTTATAAACGTGGCAATAGTACAAAAGAAAATCTGCATGATTGGTGATTTTTCAGTGGGGAAAACTAGTTTAGTCGCACGTTATGTCAATCAAACATTTTCAGACAAATATCTGACAACGGTTGGCGTTAAAATTGATACTAAACAAGTACAATTGCCAGATCAGCGTGAAGTAAAATTGATTTTATGGGACATTGCGGGTGCAGATAGCTTAACAACGGCTTCCGCCACTTATTTGCGAGGTGCGGCGGGTTATTTAATTGTGGTAGATGGCACACGCCGTCCTACTTTTGATAGTGCAATTAAATTACAACAAGCCGTTAGTCAGCAAATTGGCAACAAACCTTTTTTAATGTTGTTAAATAAAGCAGATTTAGAGTCACAATGGGAAATTAATGATGCTTTACTTAAAAGTTGTTCTCAACAACAAGAATGGCATTTTTTAAAAACCAGTGCAAAAGAAGGTTTAAATGTAGAAAATGCGTTTCAAAAATTGGCAACGCTCTTGCTTGATGGTAAATAATATAAAAATTCGTTAGGAATTGCGCATAGTAAATTTAAGCAACATAGGAAAAGACGATGCCGACTGTACCTTTTAGTATCATCAAATATGCACGCACTTTATGGTTATCCGAAATGGTTTTAACCTATTTGCATGTAGATGAGCAGGGATGTTTAGTCAGTTGGGGAGGGCATCCACGCCATTATGGTTTAACTGATTTAAAAACAGGGATGTTGGCCAGTGAGCAAATTGCATTATTAGAAGGCTTATTACCCATTAAACATACAGAAGTTTTGGAGTTTGTTGGTTTAACCTGTGGTCGTGTTGCGCATATTCATTTATTGCCTTTTAAAAATGGCACTTGGATTTTGTTATTTGATGCAACGGCTGAACATGACCGCCAGCAAAAAACCCAACAACAAGCCAATGAATTGAGTATTTTAACGTATCGTCAAAGTCGTTTAATGGAAGATTTAGAAACGATGCGCGAAAAATTAGAACAAGAAAAACAACAATTACAATTAGCCAATGAGCAAAAAAGTCGTTTTATTGCTTCTTTATCGCACGAGTTACGCGCGCCGCTAGCTTCAATTATTGGTTATACTCGTTTGTTAGAAGACGATGTGAAAACCAATGAAATTGAGGAATATCTCAATGTTGTTCAAAATAATAGTTCACATTTGTTAAAACTTATTGATAATGTATTAGACCAAGCCAAATTAGAAATTGGCAAAATTCAATTAAAACCTAATCCTTGTGAATTAAAGAAATTCTTTGAAGAATTACGCGACTTATTTTTCCCAATTGCTAAAGAAAAAAATTTACGATTTGACGTGAAAGTAGAAGGTCTTTTACCTTCTAAAGTGATGATTGATGAAATCCGTTTGCGCCAAGTTTTTATTAATCTCATCAACAATGCTTTAAAGTTTACTGCCGTCGGTTTTGTTAATGTTAAAGTAGAATGGGCGAATAATAAATTGTTTATTGCGATTAGTGATTCAGGCGCGGGTATTTCAGCAGAAGGCATTAAGAAATTATTTACTGCGTTCTATCGCGAAGCCCATACAAGTAATCAACAAGGTGCTGGTTTAGGATTATCTATCACGCAGCAAATTGTGCAATTGATGGAGGGGGAAATTAGAGTGGAATCTGAATTAGGTAAAGGTTCTACTTTCTTTGTAGAAGTCAATGCAACAAATATTGAAACAGAAAAAAAAGATGTTGCAGAAAATAAAGCAACTCAGTTTACACTAAAAAACGGACAACGTTATAAAATTTTAGTGGCAGAAGATACTTCTATTTTACAAATTTTAGTGAAGTTGTATTTACGCGACCACTATGATTTAGTATTCGCAGAAAATGGGGCAGAGGTTTTAGAATTGGCGTTTAGTGAAAGTCCGAATTTAATTTTAATGGATTTACAAATGCCAATTATGAATGGTTTTGAAGCATCACGCCATTTGCGCGCAAATGGTTGTCAAATTCCAATTATTGCGATTTCAGCCTCTAGTTTCTCTGAAGATTTAACTTACGCTAAGCAAGTGGGTTGCAACGGTTATCTAACTAAACCTTTAGACCAAAATAAACTGTTGCAAACAATTCAACAGTTTTTATCTTAATTTGAACTGCTTCAAACAAACCTGCTCGGTTTAAAAAAACGAACAGGTTTGTTTTAGTAATGCTTTGAATCCATCCTAACAGACCTACTAGGTCTCGAAGACCTAGCAGGTCTTTATTTTCGTTTTAATTACAATTTCAATTTTAAACGGGCAATTGCTTGTTTAACTTGTTCAGGCGCGGTGCCCCCCAAATGATTACGCGCCGCAACAGAGCCTTCTAAAGTCAACACTTCATATATATCGCTTTCAATAAGCGGTGAAAACTGTTTAAACACTTCCATCGCTAAACTTTCTAAACTGCATTGATGTTCAACACAATAGCGCACTGCTTGCCCCACAATTTCATGCGCATCGCGGAATGGAATACCTTTACGCACTAAATAATCCGCTAAATCCGTCGCGGTGGTAAAACCTTGTAAAGCCGCTGTACGCATCCGCTCACGGTTAACCGTCATCGTGGGAATCATATCCGCGTACACTTTTAAACAGCCTTTAAGCGTGTCAACAATATCAAAAATAGGTTCTTTATCTTCTTGATTATCTTTGTTATAGGCTAAAGGTTGCGATTTCATTAAAGTTAATAAACTGAGCAAATGCCCATACACTCGCCCTGTCTTGCCGCGCACTAACTCTGGTACATCTGGATTTTTTTTCTGCGGCATAATAGAAGAGCCAGTGCAAAAACTATCACTCAATTCAACAAAATGGAATTGTGCAGATGACCATAAAATCAACTCTTCAGAAAAGCGTGAAAAGTGCATCATCAATAAAGACGCGGCAGAAGCGAATTCAATAGCAAAATCCCGGTCGCTCACTGCATCTAAAGAATTTTCTGCTACCGTCTCAAAACCCAATAATTCCGCTGTGTACATTCTATCAATCGGATAGCTTGTTCCCGCCAACGCTGCCGCACCAAGAGGCATACTGTTGACCCGTTTACGGCAATCTTGCAAGCGCGCGCGGTCACGCAACAACATTTCACACCATGCTAAAACGTGATGCCCAAAGGTAATCGGCTGCGCACTTTGCAAATGGGTAAAACCAGGTAAAATGGTGTTATATTCACGTTCAGCGACCATTAATAACGCTGCCAAACAACGATTTAAATCCTTAATTAAGCCATCAATTTCCGCCCGCAAATACAAGCGAACATCCGTTGCAACTTGGTCATTGCGTGAACGACCTGTATGTAATTTTTTCCCCACTAAACCAATTTTTTGGGTTAAACGGGTTTCAATATTCATGTGTACATCTTCCAAGGCGATTGACCATTTTAATTCACCTTGTTCAATTTCCACTTTAATTTCGGCTAAACCATTGATAATTTGACTACATTCTTCTGCTGTGAGTACGCCAACTTTTGCCAACATTTTGG
>JACCEE011318213.1_pt1 | contig 18021 bp, 10 predicted proteins | sample 7449931 | NCBI WGS metagenome assembly JACCEE01 (sample SAMN15323457, study PRJNA562643) | freshwater metagenome | isolation source: river surface water | place: USA:Blue River Watershed | collected 2017-08-19 | reverse complement strand
GCGGTTACTTCGCGTACCTGACCGACGCTTCCCGGAGCGGAGGTAATCTCCTCGGTATAAAGGGTTTGTACGGAATCGATGATACACAGTGCCGGTTCGGTCGATTCGATCGTTTCGGCCACACAGGCAAAGGAGGTCTGGGTACAAAGTGTAATATGTGAAGTGTCGACACCGAGTCGCTCGGCGCGCATGCGAATCTGAATACCCGATTCCTCTCCCGACACATAAAGGACCTTGCCGGCGGAACGTGCCAGATGGCAGACCTGAAGAAGAAGTGTTGACTTGCCGATGCCCGGATCACCTCCGACCAGGACGAGCGAACCGTTGACGAAACCTCCGCCAAGAACACGATCCAGCTCTGTAATTCCCGATGAGAAGCGTTCATCCGCGGATGACGCGACGGAGGAGAGAGGAACGACCTCGGATGCTCCCGTCCACCCCTTCTGGCGCGATGGTCTCGTCTCCTGAGAAGAGACCGTCTTCTCCTCGACAAAAGAGTTCCAGGCCTGACAGGACGGACAACGCCCAAGCCAACCGGAGGATTCATATCCGCAGGCATTGCAGACAAAGAGAGACTTGCTTTTGGCCATCCGTTCCTCCGCCTCTGTTTTCACAACAAAGATTTATTGTCAGTATACCATCAGGCATGTGTGGCGCGAGAAAGAAAAGGCGACATTTTTCGACAAAAAAAGCGATTATCGTTCGGGGATCAACGAACGAAGTGTCCGTCTATCCCCAGAATATGCGCCGCGTTATCGTAGAGAATCTTGCGCTGATCTGAGAGAGAAAGTCCAAGCCGCGAGAAACGTATAAGCTCTTCGCGAGCTCCCCACATCGGATAATCTGTCCCGAAAAGAACATGGTCGGCCCCGAATCGCTCAATCATTTGGACGGCTCGTTCGGGCGTAACGAAATCAAGTGAACTGGAAGTATCGACATATACATTCGGCAATCCGGAGAGTTCTTCCGGCGCCTGATCCCACTCACTCCAACCGCCGAAATGCGCTGCGATCAGAATTAAATCCGGGAAGCGATCCGCCAGCCGGCGAATTTGGAAGGGGTGGGAGAAGCCATGACGATAATCGCCGGCGTGAATCAGAAGCGGAAGTCTACCGGCTACGGCCTCGGCCATGGAGAATACGGCTTTGGAATCCGCGGGAATCTCCTGGAAATCCGGATGAAGTTTAATTCCCCGAAGACCGAGCGCGACGAGATTATCTACCTCCATGCGAATCTCCTCCGGAGTCATGTCAGGATGGAGAGTGCCGAACCCGATGAGACGTCCCTGAGAATCCTCCTGCAATCGGTGAATAAACGAATGAATCGAAGGAACCTGTCTGGCGGAAGTGGCCGTGGAGAAAATGACGGAACGAACGATTCCGCAAGCGGTATTCTCGCGGAGCATGTGCTCAAGAGACCCGTCACAATGCATCGAAAGATCATAAAAGCGTCCGATTGACTCGACGGCACGCGTCAGAATTTTCGGCGGGAAAACATGGGCATGGATATCGATAATCGGCCCGGTTATAGGTGCGGACACCGAAGATGCGGACATACAAATCTCCTTTGTGTCATGTAAGACCGTACCCAGTGTAGTCCCGCCGGATAAGAAAATCAACTATCCGGAGACAAAGGAAGAAGAGAAGGATTGTAAGAATTCTGAAGTCTATTTGTATTTTCCATCTCCGTATTGTTACATGATCAACATGTTTTACATAAACGGATGTAGTATGATAAAAAGACGACGATTCTCAATTCCTGTCTCATCCGTGCGAACGCTCATCGTAAGTATATACAAAACCACGATCTAAAGGAGACGATCATGCGTAAAATACATCACGTCATCAACCATAAATTCCTGCGAATTACACTTGCTGCTGCTCTTTCTGTCTCGTTACTCGTATCCTCCGGGTGCTCTTTCCTGCAAAGAGTCGCGGGAGATATGCAGCGGCTGCGCGATGAATCCTCAGTCACGGAGGAATCTCAGGAATCCACGGACGAAGCGGAGTCTAAAGGCAAGAAGGCCGAGAGTAACGGCAGCTTCAAGATGTACGGCGATGATGAGGGTCCGCTCCTGCAACAGCTTGATTTCTCTCTGTTCGCCGGAAGCGCCACCTCCGACACACTGAGTCTGGAGTTCTATCTGACCGATCCCGAAGCGTTCGGGCTGGAGATTTCAGATCCGACTCTCGGAGAGTATACCGTCGAAGAGGATGAAGAGGTTTATCGGGGCTATGAGGATTGCCTCGCCATGATGGAGGATATCGACTACGACGAACTGTCCTCCGGCGATAAGATTCTTTACGACGTGATTGAGTACGATCTCCATGAGGCACTCGGATATGAAGGATTCTATTATTACTCAACTTCGCTTAATTCCATCACGGGTATGCAGACGCAGCTTCCTCTTATCTTGGCGGAGTTTGCGTTCGACACGACCGACGATGTTGAGACATATCTGCTTCTTCTCGACGACTACTCCAGATATTTCGAGGACATGATGGCGTATGAAGTAGCGCGCGCGGAGGCGGGTTTCGCGCCCTCGGACGAGAATATCGAGAAGATCATTGATTCGTGTGAATCCTTTCTGGAAGATAAGGATGACCATTTTCTGATCGACAGCTTTAGCGAACGACTTGAGACGTTAGATCTGTCTGACAGTGAAATCGAGGCGTATGAAGAGAGGAATATCGAAGCTCTGGAATCATCGGTGTTCCCCGCGTATGAGATGCTCGCGGAATCTTTCGAAGAACTTCTTGGAACGGGAGAGAATGAAGGCGGTCTGTTGAATTTTCCGGACGGAGACAAGTATTACGCCCTCCTCATGATGTCAGAGACAAGTACGGATATGACACCGGAAGAGGCTGCCGAAGCGATTGAGAACTCGATTGACGAGCAACTGGAGATTATTTTCTCCGTGGACTACGATGATGAATTTGATGAACTATATAACAGTTACTCGTTCTCTGTCGGATCGACAGAGGAGAATCTGGAGTATTGCAAAGATTTGATCGCGGATGCTTTTCCGGAGATCATGGACCATGATGTGACATTGAAGGCAGTCCCCTCACAACTGGAGGATTTCTTCAGTCCCGCGGCATATCTGTCATGTCCGATTGATGATCCGACGGATAATCTGATCTTGACCAATGAATCACAACTTGACGGATATCCCAACCTTCTTGATACAATCGCGCACGAGGGCTATCCGGGACACCTTTACGAAGCCGTATATCACGCGGATAATATCGACAGCTACTACCAGCGCTCCGCTTCCTTTTCCGGATACTCCGAGGGGTGGGCGATGTATGCGGGAGAGTTCATCCTTCAGCACACGGATCTCTATGATGAAGAACTGGTCGACTATATCTATGCCGAGGATAAGATATTCAATACTCTGATCCCCGCTCGAATCGATATCGGTGTCAACTATGAGGGTTGGTCAAGAGATGACGCATACGAGTACATAGCCGATTTAGGACTCGAGTATCGCGATTTCTCCGATTATTGCTACGACATGGCGATCGAGATTCCCTGTTATTACCTCTCCTATTGCGTCGGACAGATCGAGACGAATCGCATCCTTGCGGAGGCTTTCGACGCGTACGGAGATGATTTATCACCGGCCCAGATTCACGAAGCCTATCTCGCCGTAGGTCCCGCTCCTCTTCCGATTGTCGAGAAGTATTTTAACGAGAATCTCGAAAATGCGAAAAACAACGATTGATTACGTTTTTTGGGGTTGCTCAAAAAATCATTATGGTATAATCATTTTGAACAGAAATTTTCGCAGATATTACCCGAATTTTTACGGTTTCTTATAATCGAAGCAGATTGGAGGCTTATCTTATGGCCAAAATGACCCGCCTGGCGACAACCGTTACCGCCAGATATTATCCGGCTCCGGATCTGACCGATGCTTTCTACATGGACGGACGCATCTCCGGCAAGAGGGAGACCAGGTCCGCGGATATAACGATTGATAAGGAGGACAGAGGTTTTTTCTTCTCTGTATTCTCCCATGGCGCTTCCGCCGGGCGCGACGCATCCTTAGAGCCGCCCTACGAAGCACCGCTTCGCAAGTTGTACACGGAGATGAAGACAGGACGCAAGCTTCTCGATCACGTGATCGGCGATCTTGTGAATACCGCCGTTTCCGTCACAGGCCGCATGAAGATCCAGACCGGCAACGCCAGATCTCCCTTTTTCGCGGGTGCGATTGTCAAGGACTCAGAGGCATTTGCCATCACCATGGGTAAGGGACTCGCGTTCCTGTATCGCGATGACACATTATTCCCCCTTACGGCGACAGATATTAAGATTGATCCTGTCAATACACAACGCCAGCGTGTGGATGATTTCCATAATTATTGCGCATCCAAGGCCGCAACCGCATTGTGCTCGAATATCGTTCAGCTCAAGATGGATGACTGCTTGATTCTGTGTAACCGGGAAGTGTATGAAGCACTCGGACAACAGGAGATGCTCCGTATTCTCTATGAAGCCGAAGATCAGTGCGATGCGGCGGGAGTCGTCGTAACCGAGGCTTCCGCGAAGCTTCCGGGTGTTCCGATGCAGTTTATGATCTCCTTCGTCGAGGCGGTTTCCGCTCCGGAGAAGGGTGGTCTGTTCGGATTCGGTCGCAAGAAGACTGCGCAGGCATATGATGATGAAGATGATGCGATCGAGGTTCCCATTGCCAAGTCGGCGGCACCCGTTGCGGCTGTTCAGGCACCTGTGCCTATTCCGGTCGTTGTCGAGGAAGAACCGGCTGAGCCGCTGTTCTTCGGTCAGGAGGCGACCAATCCCTTTGTGCAACCTTTGGCGGAAGCTCCGGTGATTCCTACGGGCCCGGAGGATCCGGTTCAGATTCATGACGAGCCCATGCAGCCATTCGGGGAACCGGTGGTTGAGACGGAGCCGTCTGTCGATGAAGGTGGCTTTGTTAAGACATCTTTCGACGAAGTTGAGACGGCGGATCAGTTCCCGCAATCAGAGGAAGATGTAGAACCCTCGATGAGCGAAGATTCGGCCTACGGAGTCGAATTCCCGGCGGAGTCGGAATCTGAGGAGGATGCCCGGTACACAGAAGAACGGGAAGAACCCGACGATTCTCCTGTGCCGGAGATTATCCCCGGTACTCCGCAGTATGTTGCGGAAGAAGAATCTGAAGATCAGGGTGCTGCGCTATTTTTCGGAGATGATATGTCGGGATTCGGAGTCAAATCGGACGAAGCCCCGGTATTCGGAGATGTGGCTGATTCGGCGTACGATGAACCTGTACAACCGGAAGGCAAGACACTCGGTTCCTCGTACTTCATCCCGTTTGCATCGGAAGAGGCTGCGCCTGAACCGGAAGTATCCGCCGCCAACGATATCCCGGATATGCCATTGTATGACGCTCCGACGTATACACCGCCGTCTTATCCCGCGAATAGCTATGCTCAGCAGGAATACGAATCGACAGGCGTCTATGCAAGAGGATCTTACGCTGTAGATGCGGATGAAGATGCCGACGTACGAATTGATACGCCGCAACGAGGGGCCGGTCGCAGCTATTCCTATACGCCTCCGCCGCAAACCGTTCCGTCATACGGCAGTCAACGCGAAGCTTCGGCGCCGGCGCAGCGACCTGGAACACCAAGACAGGGTGCTAAGCCGCTTCCACGTCCGGAGAACCGCCGTTACACCCAAGATGTCTTTGATCAGGAGCAAGGAGCCGACTTCGCCGATACGGACGCGGCTTACAAGAGAAATCGTGCTCTCGTGATCGGACTTATAGCCGTAAGTGTTGTCTGTGTCATCATTCTGATCATCGTGGCATTTACGAACATGAATCAGAATAATAAACCGGCAGAGACATCGGCTTCGGTTGCGCCATCGATTACACTCGGCCAGGATACCGGCGTTGTGACTCCGGGCGCGAGCGATACGGCCGCGGTAACACCGGGAACCACCGATACCGGAGCCGTGACTCCGGGTGCGTCGGATCAGACAACCTTGACTCCGACGACCACACCGACGGGCGGATTGACGTATCTTACCGATACGCCGATCGCAAAGTTCGTGTTCTCGGACAGCACCGGATATCGGACATGGTGGGACTTGATGAAGTACGTTTACGAGATTGAGATCACGAAGAATAACGATGATCGCGTCAAGTACATCATTGCGTACAACATGCTTCCGGAAGACTACACGCCGAAATATGGCGACGTAATCTATCTTCCCGTAGTACAGTTATTGCCTTCCTCGACGGAGTCAACAAACGCGACCTAACCGACCGGGGATCGAAGAACATTTGTGAATTTGAACGACGGATCGGGCTTTCCTTCATTTTCTTTGGTTAAGCCAACGAAAAGGATATGGATAACCCGATCCGTTGTCTTTTCTACTGTTCAAAAAACGTGATAACGTTTACAATATATAAAGCCTGTTTGCGCAGGTGACTTCTGATGGGGGGCAAGTGAAATATGCATAAGAGGTTATTCATTCCCGGTCCGGTTGATGTTCGCCCGGATGTTCTGGAGAAGATGGCGACACCGATGATCGGCCATAGAACCAAGGACGCGTCAGCGTTGCAACAGCGGATTTCCGATAAGATGCGACAGCTGATGGGCACCAAGAACGAGATTATCCTCTCCACATCGTCCGGAAGCGGATTGATGGAGGGTGCGGTTCGCTGTTTCACCAAGACCAGAGCCGCGGTGTTTTCGATCGGTGCGTTCGGTGACAGATGGTACAAGATGTGCACGGCGAACGGTGTTCCGGCGGATCTTTTTCAGGCGGAGCTCGGACAGCCGACTACCGCGCAGGATGTAAGGGCCGCTCTTGCAACCGGAGCCTATGATCTCGTAACGATCACCCATAATGAGACAGCGACCGGCGTGCATAATCCGATTGCTGAGATTGCAGAAGTCATGCGGGAGTATCCGGATGTCATTCTATGTGTCGACTCAGTGAGCTCACTGGGCGGCGAATGGATTCCGGTCGATGAACTCGGTATTGATGTTTGTATTACTTCTTCGCAGAAATGTCTTGGCTTACCGCCCGGACTCGCGATTGCCGCCGTTACAGAACGAGCGATAGAGAAGGCAAAGACGATACCGAATCGTGGTCTGTACTTCGATTATGTCGAACTTTATAAGTTTGTTAAAGAGAAACCGTATCAGTACCCGTCGACGCCGTCCCTTGCACACATGTTTGCATTGGATTATCAACTCGACAGGATCTTGGCGGAAGGCCTTGAGAACCGTTTTGCCCGTCATTCGGCGATGGCCCGGAGAGTACGGGAATGGGCGGTTAAGAACTTCGCGCTATACTCGAATCCGGAACACCTGTCGGTTACCGTGACATGTATTACCAATACGCGAGGCATTCCCTTTTCGGAGTTGAACGCAGCGATGGGGAAGCGCGGATATCTCATGTCGAACGGCTATGGTGCTTTGAAGGATAAGACATTCCGGATCGCACATATGGCGGATACTACAATGGAGGATATCGAGGCGATGCTGAAAGATCTCGATGAGGTTGTCGCATCTTTCCCGAACAACTGATACCCGATCTGATACCGGCGGTGCTCGGATTGTGACCGCCTACGGAGAAAAGAGCAAATACGCACGAAGCAAGGAGGCTCCTATGAAGATTCTGGTTACAGAGAAGATTGCTGCCGATTCAATCAAGTATCTTGTGGATCGTGGTTTCTCGGTGGACGAGAAGCTTGGTCTTTCGCAAGAAGAGATTGAGAAGATTGTCGAACCCTATGACGCACTGATCGTCAGAAGCGTTACACAGGTGAACAAGTCACTTCTGTCGAACGCGAAGAACATGAAGGTCGTTGGCAGAGCCGGAAACGGAATTGACAATATTGATGTGAAGGCATGTACAGAACACGGTATCATTGCCGTGAATACTCCGGAAGCGAACATCATGGCTGCCGGAGAACTGGCTGTCGCCTTGGCTTTTGCCGTTTTTCGCAATATTTGTGTTGCGGATCGCGCAGCAAGACAGGATGATTTCCGTCGCGGCAAGATGATTGGAAATGAGTTGGAAGGTAAGACGGCAGGAATTATCGGTCTCGGGCGTATCGGATCGATTGTCGGAAAGAAACTCAAAGGCATCGGCATGAATGTCATCGCCTATGATCCGTATATTTCGCAGGAGTCTTTCGACCGAATTCAGGCAACTCGTTGTTCGTCACTCGATGAGATCCTCGCCCAGTCCGACCTTATCACCTTTCACACGCCGAAGACCAAAGAGACCTACCACATGGTCGGTAAGGCTGAACTTGCGAAGTGCAAGCCCGGTGTTCGTATCGTAAATGCGGCGCGTGGCGGTCTCGTCGACGAGGAGGCACTTGCGGAGGCTCTTCGCTCCGGACAAGTCGCGGCTGCCGGTATAGATGTTTTCGACAAGGAGCCTTCTTATGATAAGGCTCCCGGAGAGCAGAAGTATTCGAATCCGCTACTCGATTTGCCGAACTGTGTTATCACGCCTCATCTCGGCGCGTCTTCACACGAAGCGAATCATAATGTCGGAACTGCTGTTACAGAGCTCGTCGCCAAGGCGCTCGAGGGTGACCTTGTCGCTGCGATCAACATGCCTCGTGTAACGGGCAACATGTCCGTTCTTCGCCCGTATATTTCTCTGGCGGAGAAGCTTGGAAAGATCTACTACCAGGCCGAGAAATCCGCTGTTCGCAAGATCGAAGTCGAGTATCGCGGAGAACTCGCGAAACAGGAGACGGGTGTCATTACGCTTGCGGTTCTTAAGGGTTTCCTGTCCGCTCTGTGCCCCGAGAGAATCAGCTACGTGAATGTTCGACAGGCTGTTGAGGAACGCGGGGTCGATGTCATCGAGAGCAAGACTCCGCAGATTCGCCGGTATGACAACCTGATCACCGTTACCTTCGTCACAGAAGATGACCGTGAGCTCTCCGTTAGCGGAACGGTATTCGGCGAAGACACCGAAGTTCTTGTTACCTTCTTCGGTTATCAGATGAATTTTGAACTGGCTCCTATGGTTCTTGCGATGCAGAACGAGGATGTTCCGGGCATTATCGGTAAGGTCGCGTCGATTCTTGGTGAGAACAACATAAACATCGCCAGCATGCATTGGGGCCGCAAGCCGAACTCCGGCAAAGCACAGTCATTTATCTCGGTTGATCAGGCGGTTAGCAACGAGATCGTTGAGAAACTCAGCGCCGTTCCGGGTGTCTTGCGACTTTCTCAACTTGAATTCTGTATGTAACGGATACATGCTCACCCCCATCTATATACGAAATCAAAGGACCCGTAGATTCATATCTGCGGGTCCTTTTCGATGGATGAATTTGTATCGGAGAACTATGCTTCGTGATATGGTACGTCGGATTCTGCGCCGATCTCCACGATATAAAGAGAGCCGGATTCGAAGACTACGTTGCCAAGAGATCTCAAGATCGAATCATTGATCATCGGATATTGAACTCTCTCAAGGTCGCCTACAATCAGGTATTGTACATCATAGCGATTCAGTGTCTCCAATACTTGAACTGCGTCTGCAGAGGTGTAAATTAACGCAACGTCGTTATTTCGGGGGGTCATGATGTCGATCCAGACATCCGGTTTCTCGGGGTTGCTGACAAGATCGCCGTTCTCATCAACAACGCCTTGAAATCTCCAGAGCCATTCATGTGTCTGCCATCCGATAATCGTAGGAAGACCGGTATAGGAAGATACTATATTGAAATCCGTATAGCTCGGACCAAATGCCTCGCAAATAACAGGAGTTCCGTCAACGTAAAGATTCAACCAGTCAACCGCTTCCTTATAGGACTTCATGTCTCCCAGAAAACCCGAAAGTTGAGGACTGTCGCGATCAGCCAGTGAAGCAGTTCCGTCAAGCGTGAAGGATTCGTCGAGCGTGATCTGTCCGGAACGTTGCTCGACGGAGACGACGGGATAGGTTCCGATCGCAAAGACAGAGCCGGTTAGAATCAATGCCGTCGTAAGGATGAGTGTGTTTTTGAGTGTGCTTTCGGTTCTGGCGGCATACAGACGAAACAGCGTGTATCCGATAACCAGAGAAAGGAGAATGAAAGCCTCGAAAGTGAACTTAAACATCGTATTGGCACGTTTGTAGCTGCCTCCATAGATGTCCATTACATAGAAAATTTCCGGGGCGAGGAGCAATAACATTCCTACGACCGCGGTGCCTGACATGAAGAGATCCGTCGGCAGCATACGGGCGAGAAAACCGGAAACCGGACCCCGTGAGTTTTTTTCGACATTTCGGTGGAGAATGCCGCGTACCAACGAAAAAAGGATCAGGACAACGGCAAACGCAATGTGAGTACCCCAGAGGATGAAGAACTGATAGGCGGACGTTGTATTCTCCGTGCGGGCCAAAGCGTTGGTGATCATGTCGAAGTTCAGATTGAACGGCAAGGAGCCGAGGGTTGCCGTCACGAAAAGAAACGACATGCCGAGTCCTGTCCTCGTAAGTGCGCAGGGTAGAAGCGCCGTACCGCAGAGCGACAGCAACAAAACGAGAAGCTGCATTCCAAAATGCGTTGCCGGTTGGCTGGAGAACTTCAGATAACATAGAAGGATCATCGCTGTCTGCGCCGCGAAAAAAATCACCCCCGGGATCGAAGCCATTCTTGCGGAGCGCTGTGTCGCGTAAATCAGGAGAACCATGCAGGAGAATATAAAATAAATGAGAAAGTCCCAGTAATTACACATCGTCGCAATGGCAAGAAGAATTCCTGTTGCGATAATTTCCGGTTGAAGGACGAAAAGCAATTCGCCGCGAAGATGCTCAACAAAGGAATATCCGGGAGCGGTGAGGGTAGCCTTGGTCCCGTAACGCACATCCCAAAACTGTTCTCTCGCTGACCAGAAGAGGGCGAACAGGACTGCCACAATCAACAGAACGCCGAGCATGCTGACAACGTGCGCGTGCAGATCCCCGAGAAGAAAGGAATAAACAGGGAACTCATGGATCGTACGATCTCCGCTCTTAATAACCCCCATCGCAGTATCATAAATCTCGCTCTCGGGATTATACCCGATGAATCGGGTTGAATCCGGATAGAAAAATGCGTCTGTACGCCCGACATCGATGCCGAAATCCTTGAAAACAGACAAGAGACCATTTCCGGGACTTTTCTCCCAGTAATAAAAGGCATGAGAATTTCCGAAGACCGAGACACACAAAGCCGTGAGAAACCCGGCGCCGATGCGAAACAACCGGGGTGCGGCAAGGCCCTTCTTGATAGCTCCGTCCATGAACATGGAACCGAGAGCGTAGGACATAGAGAAGGTAAACGCAAAACACGAGCACATCGCCAAGTTATATGCGACCGCGTTGCGGACCCCCGAGAGCTTCGTGAGCAGAGCGTAAATGTATTGACCGAAATAATAGTAGTTGATCGTCTGTCCCGCCATCCATGGGTCCGGAGAAGGCAGGGCGTCGGTGCGAACAAGCACATTCAAGAATGCAAAATCCATGAGCTTCTCTTCGCCGTTGATAACCGGATAGTTTCCTTTGACGACACACCACGCGAACAGGGCGGCTACAAAGAGTGTTTCCTGAAAAGCCACATCGCGGAGACCGTTCTTGGATTTGATGGCTTCAGTCGCGGCGTTTCTGGTTACAGGAAGCCCCCAGCTTACGGCGCCGAGAATAAGAAGAACCAGGAGGATAAACGGTTGAGTGAAGGGAAGAAGCTTCAGATACGCGAGCGTCCAAACAACAAAGGCGACGAGAAGAATTCCCGCGGCTTTCGAGAAGCCATAACCCCGGCCTGAGAAGAAGCGAAAAATGTAAGCGGTAAGCGGAAATGCTGCAAGACCAAAAGCCAGAATGGTAATCCACCAGAGGAGGAAGTTGCCGGCATCATCCCGGAGAAATAAAGAGAGAATAACCGCTATCGACGCAGGCAACAAAAGCCAGAGAAACCTCTTGGGAGAGAATTCCGTATTCTGCATAAGGGATGCCTTCGATACCCGAAATCCTGCGCTTTTATTGCCGTTCTGTATGCGTCCGGACCGGGAATGTGCTTTGCTCATCGAGAAAACCTCCGATACGTTTGCTTAAGGTTATCAGGCGAAAGGGTTCGCAGGCTGCGCGATTCGTGAACGATAACGCCAACGCACCTTAAACAGCATTGGTATGCGTGATAACATCTTGTTCTACGGTTCGTGCGATCAGCCGGGCCAACTGAATGCACCCGTCCATGCGATACTCCTTCTTATCGTCGAGCGGATCGGCGATCATGGCCATACTTCCGACGTATAGGCCGGTCATCGGTGACAACATGGACAAATCCGAATGCGATGTCGGCAAAGAATATCGGGTGCGCGTGAGGCGCCACGTCAGGATGTCGCTCCTTCGGACAGAGGGATTCTGTAACTGCAGGTGCTTGAAGAATTCGGAGAAAACTTCCGCGTCCGACTGCGTCCAAAGTGGGTGTGAGGTAAGAAAAGATCCCGACAGAAACACGACATGTCCTCCGTATTTCTTCTCGCCGACCAGATTCGAGTGCTCAATCATACGCTGAAAAGGGGCGTTAAAAGGCACGGGTCGTGAGAAGCAACCGTTCATTTGTGTCTTCGTCAGAAGCATGAGGCACATATTTGCCTTGTAGGTGACATCCATCATCGCATCGCGATAATCCGTCGGCAGACGCAGATCGTGCGTGATATGCGCGAAATTCCGGCAGGATGCGGAATAGATGACGTGATCCGCCTCGATCGTCAGAGTGGTCGTATCCGCGAGAACACAGGAAATCACATATCGTTTCACAGAATTCGTTGTTGCGCCGGGAGCAGCCGGCAGTTCCTGAATGACAGAACCTACTTCGATTGTGCGTGGGCCGGATGGGTTGGATGCGATATCCACCGCGGTGTAGCCATAATGAATCAGTCCTCCGCGATCGGTAATTTCCTGTGAGAGTGCGCTGATGAGCGAATGGAAACCATTCTTCGGATACCCGAGTTTCTTTCTTCCGACGCGTCCATACCATAACGAGTCGAACCATTCAATCTCGTCAATGAGTCCGAGTTCCTTAAAAAGTCCGAGGACACTTCGGTCACTCTTGCGGATATGGTGCGGCAGAAGTTCCATATATTCGTGCCCGAGTCGCATCGATGACAACATGCCGCCTGCGGTTGAGTGCTGTTCGACGACCTGAACCTGGAATCCCTTGCGGGCCAGCTCCCAGGCACATACGAGTCCGGTCAGACCCGCGCCGATCACACATACAGACCCGGATACACTCATACCCTTACCTCGGAGACAATGCGTTTGGCTTCCATATAATAGCGTTTCTCGAAAGCCTCGCCCATAGAAAAGGTCTTTCTCGGGAATACTCCCTCAACCGATATCGTCGTGAAAAAACTGTCCTTGGAAATCGCCGGTAACAGAAATCCTGTATTTCCTTCGCGAGCCAGATTTGCAACCGAATCCTCGCCGTGAATATAGTCGACGCGAATCGATGCCGTGTCAGAGCTCACGAGATGATCGAGAAAGTTCTGAAGGGATCCGACGACAAGCAAATGCTTCGGTCGCTCAAGTACCATTACATACCGCTCTCTCCCGCACAACACAGGGATGACATGAACACCGGATCCCGGCGCGGGAAATTGTGCGAACTCCTCAGCCGAATAAAACCGGAATCCCTGATCCGCGAAATAACGACCGGCCGAAGCATAAAATCCCTCGACGGAAAGTCCGAACGCTACGCGATGGATCGGCTCGAAATCCAAGCCCTTGTCATGAATATTCACCACTTCTACAAGTGCGAAGCGCGCGGCGTGATTGCCGCGTTCCGTTTCCGTCAGGGCTCCTCGAATCGCTTCCCAATGCGCCTTCGCGGTAGCCAGAGAATGGTTGCCGTCTCCGACAGCGAAAAGAAATCCGTCATCGGAAGCAGTAAGTAAGTCGCGAAGTCCGCTTACAATCCCTTGGGCGACAGAAGAATCCACCGGAGTAAAGTAACCCGTCACGTGTCCTCCGCCTTGTATCAGATCCACATCGTAAAGCGAAGGAACCGTCTCTCGTAAATCCCGAAGCGCCTTCTCGATTACAAGTCCTGCGGGATCGTCGATCAACAGCATGATATGCGGCAATTCAAGCGGTGCATCCTTGCGAATGCGAACGCGCGGAGGAATGCGTGACAGTACCGTACCCTCCGTCGCACGAATGCGGCTCTTATTCCCGGGCGTGTAATCATACTGTTCAAGATCAATCGCAAGCAGCAGACCCGAACGGGATGGATGAAGAGAGGTAGAACGTTCGAGAAGGATAAAACCGGCGGGGAGAGTCTCTACAACATTCCTCTCTATATAAGAGCGCATATGCTCGTTGATCGAAGCAATCTTCCGATCAATCGCGTCAGCGGGCATAGAATCCAGATAGACTTCCGGCAAAATAAGATGAGCTGTTGACGGGACACCTTCTGTGAGTCGTTCCGTCTCGCTCCAGTATTCGGGTTCCGAAGTGAACTGATCACACGCGATCACCGGCCAGAGGGCGAGATTCTTCGCCCCGGCAGGAAATACAATTTCCGGTGCGACAACAGCAATATCCGAGTAAATATTTGAGTTCATAAGGCCCCCCGATAACAAAAAATATGTACCCGATATTGTATCACAATTAAGAGGCCGCTTCCATTCGAATCAGACATCCGGAGAATCCGCGTGAGGGGATCGCAATGAAACGAATAAAATCCAATATTCCTACACATGTGGGGACTAGATTCATGAAGAAGTAGATAAATCGCAAGAAAACTCGAGAATGAAACGTTTTATGTCCGCTAATCATGAAAATCGTTACCTGAACCACCAACAACAATACGCACAAATCTTACTATGCAAAAAAGCATGTTGCCTAAAAAAATACTAGGAAACTGTGCAAAAACGCAAAAAGAGATTCGTCTGTTGACAATAAATGTAGCTGAGATGTACAATTCAGACGTGGTTATGCGCATTATTGTGATGTTCAATCCCGATGATAAGCCATAAGCACAGAAGTTACTTTTATACCAACTCCGGTAGCCGGCTCGGCCGGCGAGGCAGACAAGGAGGGATGCGGGAGACAACAAGGATTTTTTCAATCAGCCTAATTTATCCCTTAAACGACTTAGCATAATGCTTCCCAGTAACACAAGTGAACGTATTTTGTAAAGGAGAGTAATGAAATGAAAAGAGCTATCAAACTCATCGCCGGCTTAATCGCGGCGGCATCCCTTCTTTCCGTAGCGGCTTGCGCCCCTGCCGGATCCGACACAGTTAAGATCGGTGTTGCGATGCCTACCAAGTCCCTTCAGCGCTGGATCCAGGACGGAGACAACATGAAGAAGCAGCTCGAGGCCGCCGGTTACACGGTTGATCTCCAGTATGCTAACGACGATACCAACACACAGGTCGGTCAGGTTGAGAACATGATCACCGCAGGTTGCGACGTTCTTGTTATCGCCGCTATCGAAGGTTCTTCTCTCTCTGCCGTCATCGACAAGGCGAAGGCCGCGAACATTCCGGTTATCGCTTATGACCGTCTTCTCATGAACAGCGATGGTGTTTCCTACTATGCAACGTTCGACAACTTTAAGGTTGGCGTTCTGCAGGGAAATTATGTCGTCGACGCTCTTGATCTCAAGAATGCCGAAGGCCCCTTCAACATCGAATTCTTCGCTGGCGATCCCGGCGACAACAATGCAAGATTCTTCTTTGACGGCGCGATGAGCATCGTTAAGGAATATCTTGACAGCGGCAAGCTCGTTTGCGTTTCCGGTCAGACCGCGTTTGACCAGGTCGCGACAGCCGGCTGGAAGTCTGAGAATGCTCAGAGCCGTATGGACAACCTGATCACAGCAAACTATGCCAGCGGCACAGTTCTTGACGTTGTTCTCTGCTCCAATGACTCTACCGCTTTCGGCGTAACGAACGCTCTGGATAACTCCGGACAGTTCACCGTCGGAGAGAATTGGCCGATCGTCACCGGTCAGGACTGCGATAAGCCGAACACCAAGAACATGATCGCCGGCAAGCAGTCGATGTCCGTTTTCAAGGATACCCGTACTCTGGCAGCGAAGGTTGTTGAGATGATCACAGCTATCGTCACCAAGAAGGAAGTCCCCGTCAACGACACCAAGACATACGAGAACGGCAAGATCACAGTTCCTTCGTTCCTTTGCGAGCCTGTTTTCGCGGATGCTAACAACTACAAGGAGCTCCTGATCGACAGCGGTTACTACACAGAAGCCGACCTTGCATAAGTAATTCCAGACAACTGAAAGCATTATGTTAGCATTTCGTGGGTTATGAAATGATATAGTTTCGATTGGCAGGCCGGGCTTCTTGTCCTGGATAAGGAGCCCGGCCCGCTCTATCCCGAAAACAATGACTGGTAAGAATAGAACGGAGGGAAAGACATTGGCAAAAACACTTCTGGAAATGAGGGATATTACCAAGCTTTTTCCTGGTGTTAAGGCTCTCGATAATGTCAATCTGATCGTCGAAGAAGGCGAAATTCATGCTCTCGTCGGTGAGAACGGCGCCGGTAAATCCACCCTGATGAATGTACTCAGTGGTCTTTACCCGCACGGCTCTTATACAGGCGAGATTCTGTATGACGGGGTAGAGTGCAAATTCAAGGACATCAGGGACAGTGAGAAAAAGGGAATTGTCATCATTCATCAGGAACTCGCTCTTGTTCCGTATCTGACGATCGGAGAGAACATGTTCCTCGGTAACGAACGTGGAAACTTCTTAAGTATTGACTGGGACAGAACGTACCACGAAGCAGATGCCCTTCTCGCGAAGGTTGGTCTGAAGGAGAAGTCAAGAACACTTATTAAGGATATTGGTGTCGGCAAGCAGCAGCTCGTCGAGATCGCAAAGGCTCTCGGTAAGAACGTCAAGTTGTTGATTCTTGATGAGCCGACGGCCTCATTGAATGAGAATGACTCGCAAAATCTTCTGAATCTGATTAAGGGTCTCCAGAAGCAAGGCATCACTTCTATTATTATCTCGCATAAGCTCAATGAGATTAAGTCGATTGCGGATAAGATTACAATCATCCGTGACGGATCAACCATTGAGACGCTCGATAAGAATGTGGATGAGATTACTGAACCGAGAATTATCAAGGGAATGGTCGGACGTGAGCTCACAGATCGTTTCCCGATGCGTGAGCCTAAGATCGGCGATACATCTTTCGCGATAAAGAACTGGACGGTTTATCATCCGATCTATACCGAGCGCAAGGTTGTCGATAATGTATCGATTCATGTCCGTAAGGGCGAGGTTCTCGGAATCGCCGGTCTTATGGGTGCCGGGCGAACCGAGCTCGCGATGAGCGTTTTCGGCAAGGCTTACGGAACCGCAATCAGCGGACAACTCGAGAAGAACGGCAAACCGGTCACCTTGCACAATATCAAACAGGCGATCGCCAACGGTGTCGCATACGTTACAGAGGACAGAAAGGGTGACGGACTTGTCCTAATGAAGTCCGTGAACGAGAATATTACACTCGCGAAGATGAGTAAGGTATCAAGTCGAGGCGTCATTGACAAGGATCTTGAGGTGAAGGTCTCTAAGTCGTACCGTGAGAAGCTTCGTATCAAGTGCCCTACCGTGCAACAACTGACCGGAAACCTGTCCGGTGGTAACCAGCAGAAGGTGCTCTTGAGCAAATGGATGTTCACCGATTCCGACATTCTGATTCTCGACGAACCGACGCGTGGTATCGATGTCGGAGCGAAGTACGAGATTTATAACATCATTAATAGCCTTGTCGCCGATGGTAAATCCGTTATCATGATCTCTTCCGAACTTCCCGAGATTCTCGGCGTATGTGACCGGATCTATGTCATGTATGAAGGGAAGATCGTCGGAGAACTTACGAAGAACGAAGCGTCGCAGGAGATCATTATGGGCATGATACTGACGGCCAGTAAAGGAGCTTGATTACAATGGATGAAGAAGCAAAGAATCCTATCTTGAAGACGGTCCTCGCGGGAATACAACAGTATTC
>JACCEE010229469.1_pt1 | contig 18028 bp, 24 predicted proteins | sample 7449931 | NCBI WGS metagenome assembly JACCEE01 (sample SAMN15323457, study PRJNA562643) | freshwater metagenome | isolation source: river surface water | place: USA:Blue River Watershed | collected 2017-08-19 | reverse complement strand
GCCCTCGTCCGATCCTCCGCCCAACAGGTACACACGGTTCTGGGTGACGATGGCTTGAGAGCCACTCACAACGCCAGGTAAAGAAGTACCAGTGGACCAGGTTCCCAAGGTCCCGTCGCTGTTGATCGGGGCTGTGTAGACGGTTGCTACGGGATCAGATGCACCCCACCCGCCCAACAGGTACACACGGTTCTGAGTGACGATGGCCTGAGAGGTATCCACAGCGCCAGGTAAAGAAGGACCAGTAGACCAGGCTCCCAAGGTCCCATCACCGTTGATCGGGGCTGTGTAGACGGTTGAGAGGGAAGACGTGTCGTCATACCCACCTAGCAAGTACACGCGGTTCTTCGTGACGATGGCTTGAGAGAAAGCCAGAATGTCAGGTAAAGAAGTGTCAGTGAACCAGGCTCCAAGCGTACCGTCACTGTCGATCGGGGCGGTGTAGACGGTTGAGATGGAAGACCCATTCGTTCCACCCAACAGGTACACACGGCTCTGAGTGACGATGGCTTGAGAGGTATCCACAGCGTCAGGTAAAGAAGGGCCGGTGGACCAGGTTCCAAGCGTACCGTCACTGTTGATAGGGGCTGTGTAGACGGTTGATAGGGTAGACGTGCCGTCATACCCTCCTAGCAAGTACACACGGTTCTGGGTGACGATGGCTTGTGAGTATGACAGCGCGGCCGGTAAAGAAGTGCCAGTGGACCAGGCTCCCAGGGTCCCATCACCGTTGATCGGGGCTGTATAGACGGTTGCCGCGGGATCAAGTGCATCCCACCCACCCAACAGGTACACACGGTTCTGAGTGACGATGGCTTGTGAGTGTGACAGCGGGCCCGGTAAAGAAGTACCAGTGGACCATCCAGTTATATCGGAGGACTGTGTGGTGTTAAACGCGTATTGTCGACGCCAGGGTTGCCCAGAACCAGGTAAATTTCCGTTAGAGGAGAAGGCATTGTCGCCAAAAATCGCATACAGCGCAGGATATGTGGTCTTGCTCACCAGAGCGCCATTGCAACGAAGATATCCGGCCGGCGTCGTCGTCGACGTGCGACGGATCGTCGTGCCAGTCAGGGCTCCACCACCACTACCCGCTTTGCTGTCCACGTACTGTTTGGTGGCCAGTTGCAGCCCGCTGGTCGGGTCGGCGTGCGCCGTCACATAACCAGTCACCGAGTCACCGTTAATGCTCACGCCATCGGTGATGGCGTAACCACTCAACGTGGTGGGTTTACCAGACGTGACCTTGCTCCAGTCCAGGTTAGGGACATCTGCTGCGGTGATGTTGCTGGCTCCTGTGACGCGACCCTGAGCAGTCACTGTTACCTTTGTGTAAGTACCTGCAACCACACCAGTCGTACCCAGAGTCAGAACGTTGTTACCAGCTACACTTGTCAGGTCACCCGTAAAGGCTGGCATCCGACCAACTGGTAGCGTACCCGTGGTGATCTTGGATGCATCCAAGCTGTTACCAGCCAGATCCACGTACTGCTTGGTGGCAGCTTCCAGGGGAGCCACAGGGTTGGCGACCAGTGTCAGAGGACCGGTCATGGTTGCACCGTTAATAGAGAGGCCAGAGGAGCCATAGCCGCCCTGACCAACGATATTGACACGCATACAAATCTCCTTATTTCCAGATAGGAATTCACACCATGAGTTCGATCAATGGTACTTTTTTTATTTAAGCTTTTTAACCAACCGTCGATTCTTTGAATGATAGGATTTAGGAGCTTTTCATGGGAAATCGCAAAGCAGCGGAGGATTTTATCCTCGCATTCATGAAGGACGTTGAGCCAACTGGCTATAACGTAGAGCAGTGGAAGAAAATCTTGAAGTCTACGTCTGACAAAGACTTCGATACCTACATGAAGAACATCCGTGACGGTAAACAGTTTCTGGTTGTCTTCAGACCCATGTACAAAGCAAAGGGAATTACGGTTGAAAACAATCTCAAGGTTGCCAAGAAGTACGGTCTTGAGTTCTTTGAACGTCTGATTTTTACGGGCGATGAGAAAAACCCAGATCACAAGTCAAGCATCGAGTACCTGGTTATCGACATGCCTTATCGCAGACAGTCGCAAACTCTGGACAAAAAGATATCTCTGCCAGACGACAACCGCACCATCGACGAACTAACTTACCAACCCACAGGCGCTTCCAAGGGAGCAAAGATTTCCTACCCTGAACTTCAGGTGTTGATTGGGATGGGGTTGGATAACAGCATCTCCGAGTTGATCAAGTTCCGTGGTGGGGACCGTGGCGGTTTTAACGCCTATAACGGCATGATCCTGAGATACGGCTCAGCCAACCTTAAGACACTCAATAACTACGCCACCGGTGTGGAGTCCACTAAAACACTGCGTAGCTATCTGACCGCGGCCCACCTGTCAACTACACTTTAAAGCCATGACAGACACCACCAAAATCTACGTTGATCTTGCCTCTTTGCTTGATCTACGTCAAGGCACACTTTACTACCTTGTAGAAGACAAAGAAAAGTTAGCTAAATACATTCAATCTGAAGAGTACAACTTCAGAGAAACAGACACGTTCCCTGTCGTTAACCAAGAAGAGTTTGACAAACTTTATAAAAGCGCAGATATCAAGATCATCCCGCAGTCTATCGTCACACACATCTTGGTGGCGATTCAGTCTAAGCTGGCCAACCTTGGATCCAGAAACGCGTACTACGGGGAGACAAAGACCCCCGAAGTCATGCTCAATGTCTATCCGTATAAACTGACCGAAGAGCAATCTGCTCAACTACAAAACATGCTTTTTGTTAAGCTCAACACCAACACGATGGTGACGATAACAAGCATGACTCCACAAGAACTATCCCCTTACTTCATTAAAACGTCGTCTATCTCCGCTGCCTTTATCTATGACATTCAGCCCTGGTTAGATGCGCACGGTGACAAAATAGAAAACGTTAAATTGCCAGACACCATCTTGTACTTCCCGTCTTTATTCAAAGAAGCTCCCACTAAGGAAGACAAAGAGAAAATCGAGAAGATGGGATTTAAAGACATCTTCTCTTACACGGAATATCTCTTTTCAACCTCTGTGAGTTTGAATTTTCTACCCACCTTGTTTTACACTAACCTGGTCACGGCTAACAGCTACCTGACTAAGTTCAATGAAGAACTCAAAGACACGCCTTTATCAAACAAGGATGACGACACGAAATACCAAGACATCGCTGAAAAGGTCGATGCCGCAACCAAGAAGGAGCAGTGATCATGGCTATCTCAGCGAGACGATTTAAGTTCTTAGATCAAGAAACCAACCTACCAACACAAGACTTGTTGTCGATCAAAGACAACCAAGTCTACAACAACATAGCCGCACAAGTCACATCCAGCTTAACGGGCATTAAAGATGCGTCTGGTGTTCTTGGAAAACTCAACGGTTCACTTAGTCAACTTAACACAGCCTTAAGCGGCGCACTTGGCGACAAAGCCTCTGGAGTCATCTCTGGGCAACTTAGCAAGCTGGCGTCTGAGTTAGACAAAGGTCTTGACAAAGCCATCACGCAAGGAGTTTCTGCTTTAAGTTCAGAGCTTCAATCTAAGGTCAACGGTGTAGTCAACAAGCTTGGCGACATTAAGATGCCATCCGCTCTCAGCGGCGCATTGAACACGCTGACAAGTGTTAACTTAAGTGGTGTTCAGGACTTTTACAAAGACGCTTTGAAGATCGGCGGCCCTATGCTGTCTCAAGCCGGCGATCTTTTAAAAATAGCGACAGACGGTCTCAAAGTTACTGACAACCTGATGACCGGTTTAACCGGTAGCCTGTCCCTTAGCTTTGCAGATCAAATTGGTGACATCACTGATCAGTTTGAATTTAAGTCTATCGGCAATATAGCTAAGCTTGAAAAGCTGATGCCGGACAGCTTAGGCGTTTATCTAGACCCGTCTAACGTCTATGATAAGTTTACGTCCCTCTGTGGCGAAAACTTGACTGCATCCCTTTCACTCAGTATTCCTGCCATCCCTGCGACTGACGATTTGATGTCTCTGTTGACGGGGGGTGACCCGCAGTCCGTCATCACAAGTCTTCGATCCGGTGAGGTTGACTATTTCCAAAAAGAAGAGATCCTCGCTAAGCTAGACGAGGCTATCGCAAGTGTACTTGAAACTGACCCGCAGTTTAACTCTCTCTTACAGACCAGAGCTGATGTTAAGAAAATCCCCTTCATCAGTCAAGAACGCCGTGATGTCAATTTGGAATATTCCAACTTGTCAGACCAACTCGGTTCAATGAGTAAGAGTCTTCTAACTGTCGATCTTGGTTCGGTTGACCGCTTTAATTTTACCCAAGAACAAAACGATGTATTTACAAAACTAGAAACATATCAAACACAAGTCAAGAGCAATGTTGATCTTTGTACTCGTGACAACAGCGCTAACTCCTTTAGCGATGTAGACTTCTCAACCCTGCTACCAGGACTCACTCCACAAGAGCTGGCTACGCTTAAAAACAAAGAACCAAGCACTGCTCACCGTGTTCATGACCTACACCCCACTGTTTCTGTTTTCTTAGGAGATGACCATGGTTTCACAGCGGCTTAAGAACTTTCTCTCTAAACTCCCGCTTAACACAATTCTTGGCACTGAGATTACCCCTAAAAAAGTACAAGTGCCAGGTAGTATCGACACCAAAGACTTTTTGCGTCAGCACCGTGGCGAAATTGAGTCAGACACTCTTACCACAGAAAAGGCTCTTCACGTTGGAGCCACTCACCAACCGTCCGAATACAAGAGTGCCTCCTCTATGCTGAACGGGCATTTGGTTAACAGGAAATAAAGACAGAACTCCACGACCTTTTTGGGGTCGTGGAGTTCTTTTGTCTATTTAGGTCTCTATGAATTTAGAGGGGTCCATGGTGTCTATCTTGGCAACCAACTCACCCTCGCTGATCTGTTTACCTGTTGACTGAAACACAGGAGCTTCGGTCGACGTACTTGAACCAGAGGGCCTTTGGTTCTTATGAAGATTAATGAGCAGGTCTTTGAGGACTTCTTTGGTTTCCTCATTAACACGGCTGTTGGCGTCGTCGATCTTGATTTTTGCCTTAGCAAAGATGCTTCGGTCAACCGACTCTAAAAGGTTAGTGAAGCTGTCAACTTCTCTGGGTTTGATGGGTAAGTTTTCTTGTTGAACGATGTTGTCGATGAGTCGCTCTCTGATAGAGATAGTCTTCTCAAGCAAGCGAACGTCGTCTATTGAAAAGCTGCCGGCCATAGAGACCTCCGAAAAAGGGTACTAAATCACAGCATGCTTGTAAATGACACCTGAAAAGGTCATCAGCCTAAAGAAATGCCCAGTGTCGCAAGGCGATCGACCAGCGCGTTGTACTTTACTTGGAGTTCTTGATGAAGTGTTTCTTGTGTCTTGTAGACGGTTCTTGTGTTACTTCGGATTGTTTCCCTGGTCTCGTGTTCTTGCGGAGAGACCATGGTCAACTCACCGACGGTGACTTCCTTTACTTCAGGCACCACCCCCAGTCTAGTCTCTACGAACATCTTCAAATCGTTGAAAAGTGAAGACGTGTCGACGTCAAGTGGTAACCTGTTCAAGTCGATCAAAATCAACTTGTTAGCGTACTCCACGCTGGTAAAGGAAGAAATGCTTTCGATGTAGTTAAGAGGGACACGAACATAGCGTTCGATCCCGCTGGGTTCAACGTAAGCAAAAGAGACCAAAGGAACATTGTCCAACAGGTCTTTCTTGTACGCTACCTCCGATACGGTAGCTGGTAAGTATAAATCGGAGAAAGGATCTCTGAGGTCATTGCGGATTGTGTCTTTGAGAGAGATAAGACTGACAACCCTGAACTTATTGGACGAAGGACTCAAATTGAACTTGTTCTTGACGTAAGTCGCAAACGGTTCTTTGAACTTGAATACCGCTTCTTGTCCGATGCTGGGTGCTGGAACGGTGATATCTGGCATGTGTGACCCTTACAGTCGTGAGATAACTTCGTACTTAGGAACCATGTACAGTTGGTGGTCCTCGAACATGATGGAGATGTAGTTGACACCGCCACGGGTGATGATGCTGAAACGATAGTTCTCGTTTTGGAGAACCTTGTTAAACATCTCTGTCGCGTTGTTGGCGTTGCTCACATCCAACATGCTTTCCATCAAGGTCACAAATCGTTGTGTCCTTGGTTTCATACGAGCAAAGTCTGGATGAGTAGACGTGACAGTGATGAGGTCATTGTAATATGTTTTAAAGTCACGCACCGGCATTTCGGTGTAGTACCCATTGGTTACCTGCAACATGATGTTGTTGTAATCAAAGGGGACATTGTAGGTGTTGGCTCTGAGATGCGCTGTATCGGTGTAGACCTTGATAAACTTATCTTGATCAAACGTCTGGCTGTAGGATGCAAAAATTTGACTATTGATGCCACTTTGTCCAACCTGGGAAGGGATGGAAATAGCGTCCCACCGAGGAACAAGAAAGAACTCATTAATGTTTAAGATAGTGGGAAAAATAGATTCAACGTAACTGCCTTCCAAACCAAGCACAGTGGTCAAGTAACTGTAGAGTTCAAGCTTGAGGATATAGTCGTAGTTACCTTGCAGACCGTAGATGTTGAAAGCAAAGTAACAGTTCTTAGTCACCGAACTGTTAGGTACGCGGTAGGGGATGTTGATGATCTTGGTGTATGTGGCAGGGAAGTCGTTTTTATTTTCTTCCACTCGACGATTAAATTCAATTAGGTCAAAACCTTCCAGTGCGGCAATGAACTCAGACGTGTTGGAGACAATTGCCTGAAAGTTGGAAAACGGTAAAACGATGTTGATATCGTAGTCTGGATAAAAGGCACGGAATACTTCGTCACTAAGCCACAGACTGCAAGAGATGCCGTTGATTTTAAAGGTAACGTAGTCAACCGACTTGATCCCTTGATGCGAGACCACTGTGTTGTAACTGAATTCACTGACCGCTTTGGATGGGTTCAGTAGGTTAAAGTCATTTGTGAAGACGATAATGCTTTGCTGCTTGTTTGTGATCAAACTTGCGGTCAAATACTCACTGAACTTTCTGACCACTTCAATGATGTCTTCAACTTCGGACTGTAACAAAGTCTGAACTTCTGTGTGTTTGAACACATGTAAAGCGTACAGGCTGTTGTTAAATGAGTTATAGATTTTCTTGTCTTTAGAGTACGTGTAAGCGATATCAGACAGTTCATACAGAGGAGAGACCTCTGCGTTGCTGCTGAGAACGAAGTCATCCCGCGTAATAAAGCCCTTGATCTCTTTAGCCATGGCGATACCTTAAAAAAGATTGAATCAAAGCATAGTTCCCTGATAAGTCGGGAGTTTTAACCCCGCCACCTGTCGATTGACATATCTAAATCGATCATGTATACTGTCGGGAAACTTAATAAAAAGGAGAGACGATGTTTTACTTTAAGATATTGGAAGCGTTCTTACTGCGCACGCTGTTTAGCCAGGGTGAGTACAATGTCAAGAGCAAGAACTTCAACCCGCTCAAGTTGGTTGTTATCTTTTTCTTGCTTACCAACGTAGGGTTTACAGTGTACCTACTTAACCGTGTGGGTCATATCTACGAATTGGTGAAGACCAGCTGTCCGGCTATCCTTACCGTTAAATAGATAAAAAAAAGAATAGACACCACCGGGGTTCCGGTGGTGTCTTTTTATTACGCGGTCTGGTGTAGACTTAACTTATAACGGTTTTCTTGGTTACTGTAGCTGATGTTCAGATACGTGAGGTCTTGACTAGAGAGCTCTGGTAGCGGCTCATCTAAGTCAACGCCTCCATCTACATCACTGAACTCAATGCGCGCCCTGTCACTTGAGATGTGAACGTTTTTACACTCATATCCCTTTAACAGGAACGTGAAATATTGGATGTCTGTCACGAGCTTTTGAACTCGGATGTTAGACTTAAACTTGTTGTACTGGTAGTATAGCTCGTTGTAAAGAGCAAGGTCAAAGACCGGTGAGATTTGTTTTGCTTCGACGTATTGCGTAGCGTGTTTCTTCAAGTCCTTGAAAGTCATCATTGGGTTATCACACAACGCACTCAGGCAGTAATTGTACACGACCAAGTGGTTCATGAAGACTTTCTTGAGTTTTTTATCTAGTTCGTCCGGCACAGCCATGTAACGACTGTAGACTTTATTCTTCATCCATACCTCCTTGGAAGACGTTAAAGTCATGTTCAACTTCAACGATCTTATCGTTATGCAAGGTAGCGCGGACGACAAAGGTAAATTTCTTTATCTTGACAATTCGAAGGAATTTGAAGAACACCTTGATCGTCATTTTCGGTTTGGTCAACTCGTTGTAGATGTTGACTTTGGCAAAGTGAGTCCTGCTGTTGGGGGAGGTGTGAAACGCCTTTGTGACAAATTGGTCAACCAACCACTTCAAAGCGTAAGGGTCAATTCCCATCGCCAATTGAAGCTTTCTCGCTAGCCAAACCAAACTACCTTCCGGCGTGTTTGGGATATCGGAAGTGTCCATCTTTGAATTATCCTTAGGGGGGTTACCAGAGATGTGGGATACCGCGGATTTACGTGGTGCAGGATTGACCGCTGTGTGTGGTCGGTGTACCTGTATCACCCCGGATTGCGTGGCGATTTTAATCTCATCATTCTTACCCTTATGGGGTGGATTATGGTGCATCTAAAACTCCTTTTCCGGTACCCCGGACGTTAATAGACAGCAACAAGTAGACTGTCTTGATGAATGGTGACGTGTACACTCACATTTGTGGTGTCCATTTGTTCTTCTTGGAGAGACTTTCTCATGACGATTGATTCAACACAGGCCATCAGGTTTTCAACCGCGTCAAACACTTCCTCCATCAAAACGGCCGCTGTTTCTTTGTCCGTTATGTCTTCTAGAGTGTTGTAGAGGTCTTCGTACACTTGGTCATTGAACTTGTTAGCTCGACCTTGACCTGTACAGGAGATACCATAGATCACGTCAAGTTTGTCGGCGACAAACGTAGAGCCGTAATCGAGTCTTTTCCCGTTGAGTATATTCTTGTAAGTCGTCTGGAACTTTTTGATGATCTCTTCAGCTGGCTGAACACCTAAGTAGGAGTCCTGCCCAAGCACTGATTGATACAGACCGCTACTCTCGTTAAAGAGAAAATGTAGAAAGTGGACGTACCCCAACCCATAGGTCTGGGTGCATTTGTTCAAAAGCTCACGAACCCGATCATCGATGGCCAAACTGTTGACTATGGTTTTGATGCACGAGTTCGTGAGAACGGTGATTCGCATTTGCGCTCCTTTGTGTAAAGATCAAGATTGGTTGCTTGTAGTCGACCAACTCAAAGCGGTAGGAGAACACTCTGAGGGAGCTCGCCCTTATAGACAACATCTCATACACCTTGAGTATTGCGATGTTGAAAGCTTCCAAATTAGACGTGTAAATATAGTCAAGATATCTGAAGATACCTTTAGAGAGCAGATTTTCTAGTTCAGTTTTGTCTTCTACGTTAATATGGGCTTCTTCCAGAATCTGATTGAGATAAAAAGGGTGGATGTACAGGTCTTTGGAGAAGTTACCGTTAGAGAGCTGTTGAATAAGGACGTTACCAGAGTTACCGTTAACGTGTCTGTATACGTTGTCTAGAATGATCTTGTTGATTACAAACAAGATGGTGTCTATCACTGCGTTCGCAACGGGCCTTTGGATGACTGGGTGTATATTGAGTATAGTGAGAACTTCATGTGTAAACACCGAGTAAGAGGGTTTGAGGTACTCCGCTTTGAGTACTTGTTGAAGTTCTAGGTTTTCTGTTGTCGGGAGAAATACTGCTTTAAACATGTCTGCCTCTTTACCCCATAAATTCCGCCGATAGGACGTACGTGTTGCCGTTGACAACCGCCCCTGTGAAGTTGATGAACGTATAACCTACTTTTGATGAGCCACCGTGGTTGCTCCAGATGTAGAACTCCATTAGCAACTGATGCACGGTCTTTTCCAAAATACTGGACAAGGCGTGCCAGGATCTTTCAACCGAATCTTCAAACCCACCAACAACCTTAGACTCAACGAACTCTTCAGGAAAATGATGGCCGGCTATAAATGGCCGGTAGTTAACCAAAACAGGTAAGTCGACGAGGGCTTCGGCTGTCAGGTTCTTGTCGATGTTTAGTCTTAGGCAGTAGTCCAATAAAGTCAACAACTCCACACCTTTTTCAGGGGTGTGGGGTTTGAGGTCATTGATGGAGATGAAAATGGATCGTGTTAACACAAAGCTGAACTCCTTTTTTCCGCTATGGCGGTTTACAGAACCGTCAACAGTAAACGGTTTTGTTTCATCTGTATGTAAACGAACAAGTCAGAGAAAGCCCCGTCGTCTTGCTTGAGGGTTTCTTTGAGCATGACTGTCTCCACATACGCCATGATGTTTTCAATGCAGTCGTAAATTTCACTTGCGCACTCTAGCGCGGTTTGAACACCACCTACCTCTTCAAGTCTCCAGTGAAACTCGTCGTAGGCATAGTCGGTGATTTTCAATCCAGTCGATCTTGGCCAAGACACACCGCAGAGCATGTCTAGCTTATTTGCAACATAAATAGATCGCTTGTCTACCCTTTTATGAACCTCTTGGAATCTTTCCAGAATTTGATTTGGATTGACTTGACCAATGTAGGTATGGGGGGAAAACAAGGGTTGATATAGGTTGCTGTTTTCACAGAACAAGTCATGCAGAAAATGCACCCGACTTTGGGAGTAAGACTCGATGCACAGATCAAGCAGCCGTTTGGTGTCCTCGGCGATAGAGAGACTGTCAATGATGTTCTTTATGGATTGGTCTGACAGACAGATCACTTGCATCAAAAGCTCCTTTCGACTTATAAGGATGAAGGCGGGATGGCTTTGAGATGTTTGTTTGTGATGACAACGTTGTAGCTGTCATCTATCGTCATGTCATACAAATTGATCACGTTACCAACGTGACGCAACATGATAAATTCTTCTATGTAGACGTTGGTGTCTAAGAAGGACTGGATGTAGTTGAGGTCAGATATCTGTGAAATGATCTCTTCACAGCTTGCTGCTTTGTTGATCAGATAGTGAAGAAGCTGATTGTTATGAGCGTCTTCTAAAATTGTATTGTGAAGAAGAGGTTGCTTGGTGGTGTGAAAGATAGCTAAGTTAGCCACAAGACAGCGATAGAAGATGTCTCGAAACTTGAAGTAGTCTTTCTCGATATCGTGCTTGAGATTGTTAAAATTGATCTTGAGTTGGTGAGTTCTCATGTGGTTTTTTCTCTCCAGTTGATTGGAAAAAGTGTCTTTTTTAACTGGTTTTAAAGCGGTTTTTTCTGTCCTATAGAACAAACATCGATTATTATATATGTAGTCATTTAGGGCTCTGGTGCATCTAAAAGTATTTTGTCTGGGATGGTTTGGTCTGTTCAATTTTTAAGGAGTTATGATGCATAAAGGTCTGTTTGATAAGGAAGACAATAAGTCTCTGGCTGAAACTATTAAAGAACTTCAGCGCGTCCACGCCGAACCCCCTGTTGAAGTCATCGATCTTGCGCAAGAATCTGCGTTGGAGAAAAAGGCTAAACAAGCTCGACTTGACGAACTCAACAAGATTACCCATATCAGTCAGCTCAAAAACGTTCAAGGCGAAGCACCTCATCGCAAGGTTTACTTCACCACCGGTAAGGGTAAGTACAAACTGGATCTGGATAACTCACCACTGAAACCGTCTCCCGCGGTCATGTTGTCTTACAAGTCGTTTGAGGTTAACTACGCCAAACAACTTGATTCCATGATCTACAACGACAAGGACGAACTTGACGCAGAGAAACTGATCGGTCTGATCCAGATGGTCTCTCTGGTTAAGGGCACCAAGGATCTGATCCAGGTCAAATCCACTAAGCTCAGCCGCACCCTCCCCACGATCGTCAAGTGCATCAACGCTTTCTTTGTCAAGAACCGTTCAGTCATCTTTGGTATGGAGCAGATGTTCAATGGGATGGCTAGTCAAGAAGCCTCAACTCAGGAACAACCAACAGGTTAACTATGTCTACTCATTTTGTTGTACACGCTGACGGCAGCAGTAAGGGTAACCCAGGATACGGAGGCTTTGGTGTCTTTGGGTACACTTACCTAGAAACTGATAAACCCAAGAATATCAAGCATCCTGTTCACGCTACCTTGTTTTTCACGCCTTCTGGTTTGTCTAAAGAGAAATCAGAACAACCGATCGAAGTGACCCATGTTTATGAAGTCATCCACGCGATCGACAGTCCGTCGGCCACTAACAACCAAGCCGAATTGCTGGCGGTGATTTGTGCGTTGAGTAAGGCCAAAGAACTCATGGGTTTGACCAACGTCACCGTCTACACTGACAGCAACTATGTCGTTGGTTCTTTCCAAGACGGTGTGGAGAAGTGGCGAAGGAACGATTGGAAAAGACTGGATGGTAAGCCCATTGTCCATCGACCACAGTGGGAGTTGATTGAGTCCCTGAAGAAAGAGCTAGAGGGTCGCGGTGTTTCTGTCAACCTCATCTGGGTTAAAGGACACAACGGCGATCACAGCAACGAGATCGCTGACCTTTACTCCGTAATCGGCTCTAACTCCGCCAGACGACAACTGACAGAGGGACTGCCCTTTAACAGTCGAATTCTTGAGAACTTCCTTAGCTATCAAGACTTTAAAAAGAGCTACCTGGAAAAGGACATCGTCCTGTATTTCCGAGACCTGTACTTCAGTTCAGACTCACTAGACGACAGACACTACTGTTTCCTGTGTACGTCTGAGGACCCCAACTCTATCGGTAAGAGAGACACGTCCAGTATCTTTGCAACCAACATCGGCTACGTCCCTCCCGTGGTTAACAAGCTCAAGCAAATCTACCGAAAACTTGACCGTAACTACGTCGCTACTTGTTGTATCAAACTCAGTAAGCTGGAAGATAAAGACCTCTATCGCCTCGCTCACTTTGTTGGCATTGAAGAATTACTGGTTAAGGGTGAGAAAGCTGGCAGTGTCCACTACACCCTCATTAAAGACAATACCATGTTCATGTTCGAAAACACGGTGAACTACCCATTCATCGTTAACGCGAGCAGACTGTTTTCTAATATGGTCCACGTCACCGACATGGTGGAAGATCAAGATCACCGGGTGATTGTCAAGGACATCACTGCTCGCGTCGCAGCGGAAGGCAAGATCGTCTTTAGCAACAAAGACAAACATCTTGACTTTAGTGATCTGTTTGAGAATGAAATCACGCTCAGACAGAAACTTCTTGTAACAGTTGGCTACGACATACCAAGCTACCTTGCTCTCAAGAACATCGAAGACAAGATTCAGAAGGTTAGTCTCATCTTGGATCACCAAAGAGACAACAACTTCTGTACCATGTACATCAAGATCGACACAGAAGATCGCTCTATCTATTCTATCAACATCGAGAACAAGTTCTTGAAAGTTGGTAACGTAAATAAGCTACCAGCAAAGACATAAAACATCTACAGTGGAGGATATCCTCTACTGTAGATGACTCTACATAACTAAATATGGTAGATTCTCACCACAAATCAAGTGAAATTGTTCCATAACCCTTCTTTATAGGATGTCAGCCATGGGTATTCTTAATCCTGTCGTTTCCAAGTTTTCGTTAGCTGCTGGTGTTCCGCAGGAAGTGTACTCCTGCCCTGCTGGCAAGTCGCACGCCATCGTCGACATCAGCTTCTTCAAAGATGACTTGGGTAGCGATGCACTCATCGCCGTTGCTCTGACCACTGAGAGCAACCCCGCCAACCTTACTACGGTGGACTACTTCATCGACGACATCGAGCTGATCAGCATCGTGAACTCGGCAGAACTCAACAAGGTCGTCGTCGGCCAAGGTGAGCGTCTGTACCTGCGTGTGATGCAAGGCCCTGACGTTGTCGTGCGTGTCTCCGGTGTGGAAGAAAACAACTCCAAGGTCATCAAGGCTGGTCGCCTGGCAGCTGCCAGCATCGCCGGTATCACCCAGACCAAGATCTTCGACAACAACCTGGCGAACACGGCTTACACGTCTGTTTCGTTCACCATCTTCAACACCTCTGCCTCTGCTAACGCGGAAGTTCAGGCTTGGATCTCGACTTCGGAAACCCCTGGTACCGCAGACAAGGTCATGAAGATCACCATCCCCTTCAACGACACCACCATCGTTGAAAACCTGCTTCTCGCTCCTAACGAGAAGATCTTCATTCAATCGAACCAAGCAAACACCGAGTATTTCGTAAACGGCGTGGTTGTATCAATTTAATAAACCATAAATAACACCCTATCCCGGAGAGATCCGGGATAGGGTTTTCTGATGGATCTCTCACGCATTTTTAGAAATTTATTCTATAGTGGATGTAGTGATTGATAAACTTTTTTGCAGTCTTTTTCTGAGGAGCACCTCATCATGTTTGACGATCTGAGCGATCTGGACTCGGTTGACATTTCCGAGATCAAAAATCCTGACAACGGCCCCGGCCACACCAGTGGAGGTAACCATGGTGGTTTTAAGCCCAACAACAGCTATGGTGGTGGTAACGGCTATAACCGTGGTAACGGTGGTGGTTACGGCGGCGGTAACGGCGGTGGGAGTGGCGGCTACAGTGGTGGCGGTGGTGGTTTTAAGCGTAAGGAAGAAGTCATCGAAGACCCTTACGTCCCTGTGACGATGTTTATTGACCGCGAATTTCCGCCAGAGATCAAGAACGCCATGTACAACTTGGCCAGTAAGTTGATCAACAAGAAGATCACGGTTCGCTACAACGGCGATGACAAAGAGTTTCACGAGAAGCTCAGTTCGCTGTCTTCGAAGTTCACTGAGGTTTATATCCCCTGGAAAAACTTCAACGAGATCGAGAGCAAGCACACTTGGAATACGCTGACCAGCAAGCATCTGGCGCAACAGCACTTCCAGGGTTGGGAGAAGATCCCCGACAGTGTCAAGGCGTTGATGGCTCGTAATGTTCGCATGATCTTCGGTGACAAGAACAACAGCGTTTCTCTCTGTCTGATCACCTGGTCTAAGGACGGCGCCTCCAAGGCTCCTGAAGTGACCAAAGATACTGGGCGCTCTTCGTTCATCATCAAGCTTACTGCGTCCTACGGTTTCCCTGTGATTAACATGGCCAAACCTAGCGCTGAGAATGTTCTGGAAAAGACATTCGGCCTTTAATCTAAGGAGAAATTCATGTCCCGTAACAAGAATCGTCAGTTTAACCAACAACCCCCAAAGGTGGAAGAGATGACTCAAGAAGACCAACCTCAAGGTCAAGACGCCCCGGCACAAGAAGAAGTTCAGCAAGCTCAAGAAGAGCAAGCCGTTCAGCAGGAAGTTGCTGAGCAAACTGGCGCTACCCAAGAAGTGGTGACCGAGGAACAACCTGTCGTCGCCGAAGAAAAAGTCGCCGAAGCTGTCAAGTCCGAAGCTTCTCACTCCGTCCAGAAAGAAGAAAGGTTTACTCCCGTGTACAAAGTCGAACTCGATCTGATCGGCTATGCCGAAGCCATGGACAGCAAAAAAGCTGTCGTTCCGGAAGAAGGTGGTCGTTGGCAGTACAGCCTGTTCACCTCCATCAAGAGCGTTCTGAACACGGCTGACCAAAACCAGTTCAACAAAGAGTGGGCGACCATTCTGAACTTCTTCCACAAAAACAAGAACGGTATCTTCAGCGAAAAGTTCCTGTTCCGTTTCGCTGAACACTGGACCGGCAGCACGACCGAGTACACCACCGCGCGTCGCCTGCTGTTCACGCTGATCCAAACGGCCGACCCCGAGACCCGTCGCACCGCTCTGGCTTCGATCAAGCTGGATATGGTCACTGAAGGTCTGACCGAAGCTCAACGCGTTAAGCTGTTGAACTTCTACGGTGTCTGATCCAGTGTGACCCTTAAGACTGCCGGATACCCCAGCCGGCAGTCTCTCTTCTCCTTCACCCTTCTAAAGAAATACCAGCATGTTTACGCATAACCAAATTCGCACCATGCTCCGTCTGCAGGATCAGATCAACACCAAGATCGATCCGCAATGGATGGACCACCAGCACCCTTACATGCGTGCTGTCATCGTTGAAGCCGCTGAAGCCATGGAGCACTATGGTTGGAAGTGGTGGAAGAATCAGAACCGTGACATGGCTCAAGTTCAAATGGAACTTGTCGACATCTGGCACTTCATCCTCTCCGAGATCCTCCTCAACACCCAAGGTGACATCGAGACCGCCGCGCTGCTGCTGGACTCTGACTTGAACGAAAACCAACAAATCTTTACCCTGGATAACTGCGAGTTCTATCTGGATACGATGGATTTCGTCGAGAAGCTGGAGCTGATGATCGGCTTGGCTGTGCTCGATGACTTCTCTGTCTCTTTGGTTAACTCTATGATGGTGGATTGTCAGTTCACTTGGAACGATATGTTCACCGCCTATGTGGGTAAAAACGTCTTGAACATGTTCCGTCAGGACCATGGGTACAAAGATGGATCCTACATCAAGATCTGGCATGGTCGTGAAGACAACGAGTGTCTCACCGATATCCTGCAAAGCGTTAATACTGATGCCGATAACATCGAAGAAATCCTACTCGGTAAGTTGGAAGAGGTTTACGCGACACTCCATCAGTAACACCTCTGTTACAACTAAGTCACTGTAAACCGTCACCTACCTGGGTCCCCGGGTAGGTGATTTTATACTTCTGACAAAGATACAGTGAATAAATGGAAGTAACCATGCCTAAAAGACTTAAATACAAGTACCATCGAAATGGTACCGTGCCAGAGTTACCCAGCAACTTTATCCTTGTCTTTGGTAGTAACGAAAGAGGACTGCATCGCGCCGCTTTTAGCGAAGTAGCGCATAAAGCTTATGGGGCGGAGATGGAAGTACCTCTTGGGATCACCGGCAGGAGCTACGCCATCCCCACGACAGATCGATTTATACGAGTCCTTCCTCTGGCTTTGATCAAAACGTATGTCGCGCATTTTGTCGAGTACACGCACAGTAGACCAGATGTCAAATTCTGGGTTACTGACATGAACACCGAAAAGCTGGCATACCGCCCCCACCAACTGGCCCCTCTGTTTAGAGGATGTTTCCCAAACTGCAATTTCCCTGAATCATGGAAACCTTACCTAAAGTAGAAGGTCCTCAGACCTATAACTCGCGATCAGAACGCCCTAACCCGGATTTCCAAAACCTCATTTACGTCTACGCGGTTGCAGGTGATTCGGTTCTCTCTGGTGAGCGTCATGTCCAAGAACGTATCGGTAAACGCCAGTCAGGAACCGATGGCTTTCATGCAAAGAGCTACGGGATTCGGTTAGTTGACGAGTCTGGTCGCTTTTTGACATGGTCAGAGGCACACTGTGAAATCATGAAGTTCTTTGACTTTGTCAAAAAGTACAGTTTCAAAACGTTTTGGGTGCATGACTTCTCTGGTCTGTCTGGATGCGACTACCTTGTCTCCGTTCTTAAAGTGTTTGTTAAGCACGCGCCAAGTAACTGCTACATCCCACAATCCTGGCTAAGTAAGTAAAGGAAGGTATCATGATCTACAGTTACCATAAAGACGGTACAGTCCCTCCGGTTGACGAGAAAGACTGGGTGTGGGTTTTTGGCAGTAACTTATCTGGAATTCACGGGGCTGGCGCCGCTTTCTTGGCTAAGAAAGTCTATGAAGCTCAACAAGGTGTCGGTGTGGGTCTAACGGGACACAGCTACGCTATCCCGACGAAGGACTATCGCATCCGGACCATGACTCTAGAAGAGATCCGTAAGTATGTGGACCAGTTCAAGGACTTCTCTCTTTCTCATCCGGAGATGAGGTTTTGGGTAACGGCGGTCGGTTGTGGTTTGGCGGGCTACCGTGACAGCCAAATCGCTCCAATGTTCTACGGCAGTGGTTTGAATTGCAACTTTCCCGAACAGTGGAAAGTTTACATCGAATAACCTCTTACAGATGTTGTTTAAACCTCTTTAAAGACGTTTAGAGCGGTTTTATTGAG
>JACCEE010217752.1_pt1 | contig 18054 bp, 11 predicted proteins | sample 7449931 | NCBI WGS metagenome assembly JACCEE01 (sample SAMN15323457, study PRJNA562643) | freshwater metagenome | isolation source: river surface water | place: USA:Blue River Watershed | collected 2017-08-19 | reverse complement strand
TCACTTGTGCAGGAAAACCTTGCTGGTTCAGGCACAGGTGGCGGGCCAGGCGGATCTGGTGGTCCGGGCAATCCCGGAGGTGATCATGATTACGAAACAATCATTCAAATTACTCCTCATTATACCGATCCTGTTAATTCTGAAAATTATTACCAATTTGAAGTTACCCGAAATGATACGTTGGTGGATGATGTATTTATAAGAAACGATGTCGGATTTAATGGCAGTTCCTCGCATCTTCCGTTAAGGGTAAAAGCAGACAAAGGCGACGTTGTAACGATTGATCTGCAAAGTATTGACAAAACTGTGTACAATTATTTTTTCGGCTTAAACGAAAACATCAATCAATCGAGTACTACGCCAGCCAACCCTGCATCAAATATAAACAACGGGGCTTTGGGATATTTCAAAGCACATACATCTAAAAAGAAAACGATTGGTATTGAGTAAGAAGTTTACACGACTATGGCAGAACTTGCAGACATTTCAACCAGAGTGCGGTCAAACTCCTGAAAAGCTTTAAAAAAGATAGATAAGCCATTGGTTCATATTTCCAGAAAATCAACAACAAATATACACTGAAACTGAGCTTGAATATGAAACGAAGGGAATGGTTTGACGGTTTGTGGGTCATTCAAATCAAACCAATCTGCCCTTTCAGTTTGCTAACGCATAATTTGGGTTTAATTTAGCTTGCAGCAAATCCATATCTTCTGAAATTTTCTTGTCAAGAACTTTGGCATAAATTTGAGTCGTTTTCAATGAAGTATGTCCCAATATTTTAGAAACGGTTTCAATTGGAACTCCGTTGCTGAGAGTTACCGAAGTGGCAAAGGTATGACGGGCAATGTGCATGGTAATGTTTTTGTTGATGTCACAAATATCTCCAAGTTCCTTCAGGTAGCTATTCATTTTCTGGTTGGTCAAAACAGGAAGTAGAATGTCCTTATTAGAAATCTTTGGATAATCCTCATACCTCTTTAATATTTCCCTGGCTTTCGGCAGAATTGGAATCCGGCAGCGATTATTGGTTTTTGATCGGTCAATAATAATCCATTCTTTTCCGTCAGCACCGTGTTGAAGATGAATTCTACTTAATTTTGCAATATCGGAGAATGAAAGTCCGGTATAACAGGCGAAAACAAAAATGTCACGCACAACACTTAAACGTTCGATCTGAATGTTTTTATCCTCCAGCCGTTGCAATTCTTCCAAAGAAAGAATTTCCCGGTGTGTTTCATCCAATCCGACTTTAAATTTAGAGTATGGATTTTTATCGATGTAATCTAGCGAAATTGCAAGATTTAAGACACGGCGGAGGTGTTTGTGATAATTCCAAGCAGTATTCTGTTGATTATTAAAATCCTTCTTGATATAAATATCAAATGAATCCAGAAATTTATAATTGATAGATTGAATTGGCATGTCTGTTTTTTTCAATTGAGTACTTATAAATTCTGCCAACCGTTTTCGTGAAGATTTATAGTGTTTATAGGTCTCCATTGAATATCCCTTGTTCAGTTTGGCAAGGATGCTATTCAGATAATAGTCAAAAACGAACAATACTCCTTTTGATTCTTCGGCATTAAGTAATCTGTTTTTGATTGTTGTTGCATCAAATTCTTCACTGGACGACCTCAGCTGATTATAAATATCCTGAATCTCAGTTTTCATTTTATCTAGCCGTTCATTCAAAACTCTGGCTCCTGGTATTTTTCCTTTTACATGTTGTTTGTTTTCATCCCATTGGTCTTGAGGAACAAAAATGCCGGTTGAGAGATCGACTCTTTTATTTTTGATAGTAAATCTCACATAGATTGGAGATTTACCGTCAGCAGACTCCCTGTTTTTTCTTAATGAGAAATTAATAATAATCTTCATAATTCATCTGTTTTGCAATAATTTTAAAAATGGTCTCAGCAACCGTTAAAAATACCTCATTTAAGGCTTTTAAAAAAGCACCAAAATGAGTCAAAGTGAATCAAATAAAATGTTTGTATTCAATTAGTTGCAGAGTTTGCCGCGACCATAAACAGACTTGAAAATCGTGGTCTCGATTTTGTCCCTAAAAACATGACCAGATATGAAGTTTTTTGATTTTTTAGCCAAAAATAAAAGCGCTTAAATCATTGAATTTAAGCGCTTTTGATCTAATTTGACTTCTACTTTAGTGCCCAGAACAAGACTCGAACTTGCACACCGTAACCGGCACCAGCCCCTCAAGCTGGCGTGTCTACCAATTTCACCATCTGGGCATTTCAATTTTGTGAGTGCAAAACTATAAAAATTCTTAAAACCCAAACAAATTAGTTGAGAATTATTTCAAACTTTAGTTACTTTTGATTTTATGATAGGTTCTCAGTAAATCTAACTTTTTATAAACCAACTTCTAACCCATGAAATACCTAATATGTACGATTGTTTTGTGTGCAATATTATTTGAATCGGGCGCACAGGAGCAGAAAAAAAATATCACTCATTATTTGTTTCCGGAATTTCTGGAGGGTACTGTTTTAATGAAAAAAGGAATTACTCAAGTTGCCATGTTAAATTACAATGCGCTTACCGAAGAGATGATTTTTGAGAGTAATGGAACGAAACTCGCTTTAGCCCAATTAGAGCGAGTTGACACTGTTTTTCTGGGTGGCCGGAAATTTTTTCTTCAGAATGGAAAGTTCCTGGAGTTGATTTTGCACTCGAAAATTGATTTGTATGCTGAACACAAATGCAAGATTAATGATCCGGGAAAACCTTCGGGATATGGAACAACATCGCAAACGGGAGCAGCAACAACCTATTCAACTTTCTTTTCTGGTGGTCGGGTTTATGAAATGAATCTGCCCGAAAGTATTGAAACCAATGCGTTTATTATATACTGGATAAAGAAGGATGGAAAACTGTTCAAGTTTATTAGTGTCAGGCAATTATTGAAAGAGTTCCCTGAAAAGGCGTCACAAATTAAAAAATACATGAAGGATCATGATGTATCTTACGATAATCAGTCGTCGCTTGTCGACATTATCCGGTACATCGAGAGCATTTAACTTGTTGGAGTTTTATTGAATGTACATATCAGCCAAATCCTGAAAATTATTGCGATTTGGCCATTTTTGGTCCCATGTATCGTTTGATATCTTCTCAATTCGTCCTTTAAACTCGGTCAGTATTCCTTTTTCGGAAGTAAATCGAAGAGCTTCGTCGAACGATTTATACATGCTGTTGAAAAACGATTCCTGACGAATAATATGTTCGCCTGAAAAAGTCAGGGCAATTTCAATATTGAAAAACATCACATCGGCTAGCAGCGACGGTTCGGCATCCAGCGAAATAAGCTTTTTTATCCATTTTTGAGCCACCGAACGCCTCATTTTTGCCTTTCGATTGTTTACTGGATAATACTCTTTGCTTATTTGAAACCGGCATTGTTCCATCAAAGCATTTTCGTTTGGGTTAAACGCGAAATCGTAATATTCTTTAACAAATTTAAACCTGTCGTATAAATCGATAATCTGGTTTTCAAGTTGTTCTTTGGTGAGGTCTTTCAGGTATTTTTTTAATTCTCTTTTGCTCATCGGATATAACTGTTGCGATTACCTATAAAAATAAAAAAGTTCGGCGGGAAATTCTGCATATCTGCAAAATAAACCCATCGAACTTTATCGGTTAAAATGGTCAGTTCGACCAAATGATATTAAGCAATGTTGGTGAAAACCGATTGAACGTCGTCGTCTTCTTCGAGCTTATCGATCAGTTTTTCAATATCAACCAGTTGTTCTTCAGTAAACTCAACCGGAGTGGTAGGAATACGCTGAAGGTTCGCTTTGTTTACTTCAATTTTCAGGTTATCCAGCGCATGCGATAAGGTTCCAAAGTTGGTGTAATCGCCTGATGCATAGATAATACCTTCGTTTTCTTCAATTTCTTCGAGACCGGCATCGATTAATTCCAGTTCAAGATCTTCGATATTCATACCGTCCTTTTTCTGGAATTCAAAAACCGCTTTGCGCGAAAACATAAATTCCAATGACCCGGTTGGTACCATAATTCCACCGGTTTTGTTGAAATATGATTTCACGTTGGCAACAGTGCGGGTCGGGTTATCGGTTGCTGATTCAACAAAAATCAACACTCCGTGCGGCCCTTTTCCTTCGTAGTTAATCTCAACAAATGAATCGGCATCTTTTCCTGCTGCACGTTTAATTGCCGCATCAATATTGTCTTTCGGCATGTTTTGCGCTTTCGCATTTTGAATGGCGGTGCGAAGCTTTCCATTCATTTCGGGATCAGGAACTCCTTCTTTGGCTGCAAGAGTAATGGCTTTTGCCAGTTTAGGAAATACCCGCGACATTTTGTCCCACCGTTTTTCTTTGGCTGCTCTTCGATATTCGAACGCTCTTCCCATAGTAAAATCTTTTAAGTTACTGCTGATTCCAGCTTTTAAAATTATGGCACAAAAGTACAAATTGCAATTCTTTTTCCCGAATGAAAAAAGCATGTTTTTCGAAAATGTATCCTGACAGGTAAAGATCAATCAATCTGGTTGTTTAAACATTAATATATTTAATGTGTTATGTGAAGTAATTTATTGAAATTACAGATTTTATTGGCGTTTTTTATCTGTAAATCAGGCGAAGAGCTATTATTCTGGATTTAATGTAGATAAAGTTTTGTACTTTTGCCTTGCAATTCTGAAAAGAATATTATTTCCGTCATGTCTCCATATATTTTTTTGGATTTGGTTGTGAATAAATTGTTCTTCTTCGAAGAAGTTTGGTTAAGTGAAGCTATTTTAATACATTTTTGAATATGAGGTTTGACGAATTTGGATTGGATGATAAAATACTTGAAGCAATATCGTATATGGGTTATGAGAAAGCTTCTGAAATTCAGGAGTTGACAATTCCTGCCATATTGGACGGACACGATATTTTGGCTTGTGCACAAACCGGTACCGGCAAAACAGCGGCATTCATGCTTCCTATTCTGAACCACCTTTCAGAAGAAGAAAACCACGATTTAAGTACGTTAATAATTGTTCCGACCAGAGAACTTGCCATCCAGATCAATCAGCAAATTCAGGGTTTTTCCTACTTTCTGAATATCAATTCAGTAACGGTGTATGGCGGACGCGATGGATCTGACTGGGATGCCGAAAGTAAGGCCTTGACCAAAGGAACAAATATAATTGTAGCAACACCCGGCAAACTGATTTCACACTTAAATCTTGGATACGTTAAATTCGATAAAATCAAGCATCTGGTTCTGGATGAAGCCGATCGCATGCTCGATATCGGTTTTTATGATGATATTTTACGCATACTGAGCTTTATTCCCGAAGAACGGCAAACCTTGATGTTTTCGGCCACTATGCCCCAAAAAATCAGGGAATTGGCTGCAAAAATTCTTAAAAATCCGGTGGAATTCAGTACTGCAATTTCGAAACCGGCCGAAGGAGTTTTACAGGCAGCTTATGTTGTTTACGAAAATCAAAAGATACCCATTATCAGCAGTTTGATTTCTGATAAGCCCGATCTCGATAGCATTTTGGTTTTCAGCTCGACTAAACGAAAAGTTTTTGATATTGTAAAAAGCCTGAAAAGGGCTGGCAACACTGCGGAAGGTATCTCGTCTGATCTTGAACAAAAGGAGCGGGAAGAGGTTTTAATGCGTTTTCGTTCGCGTCAGACAAGAATTTTGGTTGCCACTGATGTATTAAGCCGGGGCATTGATATAAAGGATATCAATCTGATTATCAATTTTGATGTACCGTCATCAGCCGAAGATTATGTACATCGGGTTGGCCGAACCGCCCGAGCCGATAAAACTGGTATTGCCATTAGCCTTATAAACGAGCAGGATATGGATCGTTTCGACCGGATTGAAAAGCTTATTGATCAGGAAGTTCTTAAAATACCCGTACCCCCTGAATTGGGTGAGGCACCGGTTTATAAGGTCCGTCAATCGCGAAAAGGTAATGGATCAAAAGGTAAACCCCGGTTTAATTCAAAAAGAAAACCAAACAGAGGAAACTCGAGCCAATCGTAAAATAATTGCAATGAGGTTTTCATGGTAATGCCTGGGTTGGCTCAACCGTTGAGTGTTCGTTGGAATATTCGCTGCTTGCCGGAAATCTTCTACAATTCGATGGCATCAATTGTGTCTGTTTAAACTTTTTACCAGGTTCGCTATGTTTTCTTTCTTTAAAAATATCGACAACAAGAATCATAAACCCACATACGGTGTACTTAAAGTATTAAAATACATTGGACCGGGATTATTGGTGACCGTCGGATTTATTGATCCGGGTAACTGGGCGTCCAATATTGCGGCCGGTTCCGATTTTGGGTTCACCTTGTTGTGGATGGTAACCATGTCGACTATTATGCTGATCATCCTTCAGCATAACGTGGCGCATCTTGGAATTGCCACCGGACTTTGTCTTTCAGAAGCAGCCACGATGTACACTCCGCCAGTTCTTTCGCGAACCATACTGGGTTCGGCTATGGTGGCTTCAGTTTCAACCTCACTTGCCGAAATTTTAGGAGGTGCCATTGCGTTGCAAATGCTTTTTGGAATACCGATTCCCACTGGAGCAATTCTGGTTGTTGTATTTGTGGGTATAATGCTGTATACCAACTCATACGCTTTTATCGAAAAGATAATCATTGCCTTTGTCTCCATTATCGGTCTTTCATTTTTATATGAATTAAGCCTGGTAAAAATCGATTGGGTTCAGGCCGGTATTTCGTGGGTTGTACCTTCTATTCCTGAAGGATCGATTATGATTGTGATGAGCGTTTTGGGTGCTGTGGTGATGCCGCATAATCTGTTTTTACATTCAGAAGTAATACAAAGCCGGCAATGGAACTTGGAGAATGAGGAAGTGATAAAAAAGCAACTCGACTACGAATTTGTTGATACACTGGTTTCGATGTTAATTGGTTGGGCTATAAATAGTGCGATGATTATTTTGGCTGCATCGACATTTCACTCCAATAATGTGAAAGTGGATGAATTACAACAGGCGCAATCGATGCTTGGCCCGCTATTGGGGAACCATGCAGGTGTCGTATTTGCCATTGCTTTATTGTTTGCCGGAATAGCCAGCTCAATAACATCGGCAATGGCCGGAGGAAGTATTTTTGCCGGACTTTTTGGCGAACCTTTTGATGTTAAAGATAATCACAGTAGAATTGGTATTGGGATATCCTTACTGGTAGCCCTGATATTAATTTTTATTATTGGTAATCCGTTTAAAGCGCTGATTATATCGCAAATGGTACTGAGTATACAGTTGCCGTTCACTATCTTTTTGCAGATTTATCTGACCTCTTCAGCCAAAGTAATGGGTAAATATGCAAACACTAAATCAACAACATGGCTGATGTTGCTGATTGGCAGTATTGTTACTTTCCTGAATGTACTTCTGTTTATTAGTTTTTTCAAATAACGCATTTGCTCCTGAAATAATGAATTTAAAAGGCAGTTTTTGTACAATTTCATTTTAGTGAAATTGTTGATAACCCTGAAAATGATATGTTTATAATCGAATATTTCCAATATTGACATGGTTTATATGTCATAAATGCGATATGAACAATTGTTGATATCTCAAAATGATAAGTGGTTGGTTTAAAGCCACTAAAATACTTGTATGGTATGCGTTTGTTGTACTACCTTTATTCTATCAGACGAGCGATAAAAAGCCGCACTGTACGAAAGGAAAAGGAGAAAAATTCTTAACCGGATTTAAAACCTGATCATCCGGATTTTAGGATCTGCTTTCGGAAAGTGCTGAAGCTGAACAAAAGAGCTTGCTCTTACTGTTCAAAGGCAAACCAGAGCTGTCAAAAGTTCATTGGATGTTGAATCAGAAAGGTGAAAGATTTTGCAAAATCTCGGTTTTGTGGAATTGGCCGAAGTAATGGAAGTCCTAGGATAACCAGAGCTTTTCATCTGAATGCAATCGAAAGATAAGCGCGGATGGCGTTTCTGAACGCTTCGTTCGGGAAGATCAATTCTTCGGAAGCGATCGACCGGACAACCTGAAGTTGCTGTTGTAACAGACAATAACTGAAGGTTGAAAGGCTCAATAGGAGAGGTGAATAACCCGACTGAACAGCCGGCTATAATAACCGTAGTCTGGCACTAAGGGAAGCTTTACAGGAGTACCAAAAGTGGATGGGAACAATACCGACGAGGTTTGTTCCCATTCGTGTTTTATACCGGTTGTATTAGTTGACGATTAATTTTTGAGGTAAAGCAAAGAAAAAGGTCGATCCGATTTGCGGCGTTGATTCCAGCCATATTCTTCCCTCAAGCAATTCAGCCAGATTTTTTGTTATAGAAAGTCCAAGCCCAATACCACCGTATTTTCTGGTTTGAGCAGCTTCAACCTGTCGGAACCGATCGAAAACTTTTTCATGGTAATCTTCCGGGATACCAATACCAGTGTCTTTCACCGAAAAAAGAATTTCGTGATTGGTAAGCGACAATCCGAGTTCGATAAATCCATTACTTGTGAACTTTAATGCGTTACTGACAAAGTTTGTAAGTACCTGGCTAATTCTTGCTTCGTCGCTGAAAATTATCAGGTTTATGGCTTCAGGATCAACGCTTAGTTTAATGTCGATCCCTTTTAAATTGGCTCTGTATTGATATTCTTTTTGAATTTTTGAAATCAGGTGACTGGGTGAAAATTCGGCAGGAAATAAATTAATTTGTCCGGCTTCAATTTTCGAGATATCCAGAATGTCATTAATGATGGCCAGCAGGTTGCTACCGCTAATATTGATCAGGTTTGCATATTCTTTGCGGGTTTCAAGATCAAGATCGGGAGTAATAAGCAAATCGGAAAAACCGAGAATGCTATTCAACGGAGTGCGAATTTCGTGCGACATATTTGCAAGAAAAGCTGATTTCAACCGGTCGCTTTCTTCCGCTTTTTCTTTTGCCGCAATCAGGTCTTTCTCCATTTTTTTGCGTTCACTAATATTCTCGCTCAGTACCACGAAATTGGTAATTTCTCCTGATTGATTTTTTATAGGTGATATTTGAACCGATTCCCAATAGGTTATCCGGCTTTTCGTGCGGTTTTTGTGTTCGCCTTTCCACGGCTCGCCAGCCCTGAGATTTCTCCAAATCGTATTGTAAACTTCTTCAGGACAATGGTTTGGCTTAAAAATTCGGAGTACTTTACCAATAAGCTCATTCGCTGGATATTCTGATAAGGTTTGAAACTTGTTGTTTACATACTCGATTACACCATTGGTATCGGTAATAACCACGCAGGCAGGGTTTTGCTCAATGGCTACCGAAAGGGTACGAATTTCGTGTTCGCTCTTTTTTCGGTTTGTAATGTCTTCTTTTATGGCTATAAAATTGATGATCCGGCCTTCTTCATCTCGAATAGGCGAAACGAGTATTGATTCCCAATACAATTCACCGTTTTTCTTCTTGTTCAGTATTTCCGATCGGTATTCATTCCCCGATTTTATGGTGTCCCATAATTTTTGATATTCGGCAAATGTTGTTTTCCCCGATTGTAAGATTCTCGGGTTCTGGCCTTTCACTTCATCGAACTGATAACCCGAAATCTCAGTGAATTTTGAATTTACAAATTCGATATTTCCTTTGGTATCAGTAATTACAATGCTTGCCGGCCCCTGTTCAATTGCATTCAGCAACTGATTAATTTTTTGCTCACTTTGTTTTTGCGCGGTAATGTCGTGGCCAACTCCGACTAAACCTATAATTTCACCTGATTCGTTTGAAAGGGGTATTTTGCTCGTAAGAAAAAAGCGTTTTTCGCCCTTTGTGTCGGTAAACGATTCGAGTTTATTAACAATAGCTTGAGCATTCTGAATGACGAAGATATCATCATTGGTGGTTTGAACAGAATTGCCTGCATAATTTGTTTCGGAATCAGTTTTGCCAAGAGCTTCAGCTTCTGAATGATATCCAAGTATTTCGTAGTCGGCCTTATTCGAAATGAGTTTACGGCCATTGACATCTTTCACATAAACTGCATCAGGAATATTGTCGATCAACGTTCGCAGCAAAATGCGTTCGTCGGCAATCAGCTTTTCGGCTTTTCTACGTTCGGTAATGTCAGATATAACACAGTGCGTTTGTTTAAACTTGCCTTCCGGCGTATGACTGATTCGCCCTTCAAGCTGAACAATAACTACTGATCCATCTTTTTTTACCAATTCAAATTCTGATTTAATCTTTCCGCTAGCTTTTAATTTTGCAAAGTTTGTTCTTACTGTATCAACATATTCAGGAGTAAGGAATTTGGTAAATTTGCAGCCTAAAACTTCATCTTTGTTGTATTTCAGCAGTTCGAGCCAGGTTTCGTTTACATCTAATAGTCGGCCTTCTTCATCGAGCGATTGGTAGCCAACCGGTGCCTTTTCGTACAATAGTTTGAATTTTTCTTCGCTTTCTTTTAAGGCCTGTTCGGTGTATATTCGATGGGAAATGTCACGGAGTATGCCTTCGTGAAATAATACTTCTCCCTGATCGTCAAGTGTATACCATCCATTATCTTCCACCCATATTTCTGATCCGTCTTTCTTTCGAAGCCTGAAAATGCCCATTTCTTCGTGTTTTTCCTGAAGTACAAGGCTTTCGCGGTCATCAGGATGGAAGTACAAGTCGGTTTTAATGTCGATAGCTAAAAGTTCTTCTTTTGAGCTGTAACCCAGCATATTTACCAAAGCGTTGTTTACTTCAGCGAATTTTCCGTCGTGGGTACTTTTATAAACTCCGTCGGGCAATCGTTCAACCAGGTTTTTAAACTGTTTTTCACTTTCAGATAATTCAGACGTTGAAGTTGGTGACATATTTGAGTTGAAGGAATTTTTCATTTGAATTAATGTGAGGAAGAGACATTTACGGGAATCGAGAAAAAGGCTTGAGTACCTTTGTCGGGGACACTTTCTATCCAGATAGTTCCGTTATTCTTTTCAACAAAATCTTTACACAGGAGAAGTCCCAACCCGGTTCCAAGTTCATTTTCGGTTCCGTTGGTATTGGTATATTTATCTAACTTAAATAATTCTTTTAGTCTTTTTTCCTGAATTCCAATTCCGTTATCCGAAATCACGAACAATACATTCTCTCCGGTTTGTGTTGCTGCAAGATTTACCTTGTTCCCCTTAAATGAAAATTTTATCGCATTTGTTAACAGATTCCGAATGATCGTATCAAGCATGTTTTTATCAGCAACAACTTGTAGGTTCGGGTCGATGCGACCTGTTGAAATTTTTATCTCTTTATTTTTTGCAATACTTTCTACCTCTTTTACCGATTCTTTAATTTGCTTCTTTACGTTTACAATTTCGGGGTTGTAATTATTCAGCTTAGTCTGGTTACGCGCCCAAAGCAGCAGATTATCGAGCAATTTATGTGCATGAGTCGATGCTTCATCAATAATTTTCAGTCCCTTCAAAATAGTTTCCGAATCCATTTGATCGAAGTTTTTGATCATTAAATCGGAGAATCCCATAATTGCATTAAACGGACTTTTTAAATCGTGCGCAATAATCGACATGAATTTGTCTTTTGTGGCATTCACTTCCTGGAGCTCACGGGCCTGCCGGGCAAGTATGATTTCTGCATTTTTACGTTCAGTTATTTCTGTAATGTAAACAATATATCCGGTAATGTTTTTTTGAAGATCGAAAGTTGGATTAATAAAGCATTCCATAAAACATTTACCACGGCGCTTTGTCCGGTAAATTTTATTTTTATTAATTGAATCAAAATCATATTCAACCTCATACCGGGTTGGGTTCCCCGATTTTATGGAGAATAGTCCTTCGGGAGTTAAATGCGGGTTGGTAAATAAATTAAAACCTTTTATATCATCGTTATTTTCCAGTCCAAACAAGTCAACACAAGCCTGATTTACATCGAGCAATATGCCTTCCTTATTGTAAATTTCAATTGAAATTGGCGACTGGGTAAACAGTTCAATTAAACGGATATTTTCCAGGTCTTTATCTTTCAGTCCGCTAAGCATTATTGGTTCTCTTTTGGCAAATCCTTACGTAACTTTTTTAAAATCACAAGATATATATTTTAAAACATTGGTGAAATACCTGTTTGTAATTTAATATACAGTACAAGTCAATCTCGAACATTAACAGATAAATTTTGAATAAAATGACGTACAAATTTTTCAACTCTGACTTTGTTTTGTATAACATCAAACGGGAGGCCTGAATGATTCTTTTTATTTGGATTTATCAAGCTTTATATGCTTAATTTGTAGAAATATATTTCATTTTTGATGATCGAGTTCGACATTTTGTACAAGAAGTACCATCATCGTCTTTTCCTTTTTACACTTAAATTTGTTGAAAATGAAGGCGATGCACTTGATATAGTGCAGAATGTTTTTATTGCTGTCTGGGAAAATGGAAAGTATTCGCAGAACGAAGATCAAGTGCAGGCCTACCTGTTTAGTGCGGTAAAAAAGAGTTGCCTGAATTATATTAAGCATCAGAAAGTTATACGGAAATTTGAAAATGAAACCACACAGTATCTGAAGGAAATTGAGGCGTTACATTTTCAGTCGGGCGAAAAATCGCTGATCGAAACCGAGAATCTCAAACAGATAAATGATGCAATAGATTCGTTAGCGGATATTTATAAGGAAGTTATTATTCTTAGCCGCATTGAAGGTTTAAAAAACCATGAGGTTGCCTCACGATTAAATTTACCACTCCGCACGGTTGAAACCAGGGTTTTCAGGGCACTTTCGCTATTGAAAGAAAAAATTTCAAAAAAATCATTCTTTATTTTGCTGTATTTGAATAAGTTATAAATAGGGTTGCAATTTATTTCAAAAAAAATAACTTTCGTTGACGTAGTTTTTGTTGGTAAGTTGTCTTTACGCCAACGAAGAATAGAAAAACGAAAGAATGTACGATAAAGAATATATAGAAAGCCTGATTATACGACATTTGAACGGCGAATGTAGTCCTGAAGAACGGGAACAGTTGGCCGCTTGGATCACCGAATCGGCAGACAACCATACCGAATATATCCGAATAAAAGATACATGGGATTCGCTGAGGGTTACGCCCGACAGGACAGCAGAACAACTTGCCCTTTTCTATAAAAATCAATATACACGCCACAAGAAACGCAATCTTTTACTTATAAGATCGCTGAGCGCTGTTGCTGCAGTTTTATTGATTGGATTGGTAACTGTTGTATTTACCTTACCCGAAAAAAGTAGTCCGGTTGTATCAACTCAGGTTTATTCTGTTCCGCTTGGCTCACGATCCAAGGTAATTTTGGCCGATGGTTCCGAAATCAATTTGAATTCGGGTAGTGAATTAAAATACTCAAGCAACTATTCTTCATTAAACAGGGAAGTGAGTCTTACCGGTGAGGCATTCTTTAATGTAAAAACTGATCCGGAACATCCATTCACAGTGAAGACTTCAGATTTCGATATTAAAGTGACCGGCACGAAATTTAATGTTTGTTCGTACAACGATAACAAATACTCGGCAGCTACTCTGGCTGAAGGAAAAATCAGCCTGGAACTTAAAAATAAAGCTGAAGCGTTGACGGTTGCACCCGGAGAAAAATTCCAGCTAAACCGACAAAGCCAGACGCATTTGATTGCTGATGCTGATGTTGAATCGGAAATTGCATGGAAAGATGATCAGTTTATCTTCAGGAATATACCATTTCCGGAGTTGGCAAAACGCCTGGAACGTTGGTACGACGTAAAACTGAGTTATTCTGATAAGCGGTTACAGGAATATTCGTTTACGGGTAAGTTTAAAAATCAGGAAACGATATGGCAGGTACTCGATGCTCTGTCGCTGACAACCCCGATTAGTTATCAGAAAACAACTTTTAGAGAATTTACAATATATTATAAACCAATAAATAATAACTAGTTGAAAAAAAAGAAGACGAATTGTCGCCACAACAACCCGTCTTCCGAAACAATCATTTTTGAATTAATTGTCTAAACATTTCAAATCTATGAAAAAAAAATGGATTCACCCGAAGGGTAAGTCGCTTATTGACGTGCCTTTAATTGTACGAATTATGAAATTAGTAACACTTTTTTTGTTTGTCGCAGTTATGCATGTTGCGGCAGCAAGCTACTCTCAAACTACCAAACTGAAAATTGTTGGACAAAATCTGACATTGGGCGAAATTATGGAACGGATTGAAAGCCAGTCGGAGTTCTCATTTTTCTTCAATGCCAATCAGATTGATTTGAAAAAAAGAATCAGTATTGATGTTGAAAATCAACAGATTAATAAAATTTTAGATGAAGTTCTGGCCGGTACAGGTTTGACCTACACGGTGAACAACAAATTGATTGTTATTCACAAGCAAGGCGAAACCGAAAATGTATTCAATGGTCAGCAGGCTTCGAAAGTCACCGGAAAAGTTGTTGATACTACCGGAGTTCCGCTTCCGGGGGTTTCTGTAGTAATAAAAGGTACCACCAATGGGGTAATTACCAACCTCGATGGTGAGTATTCACTGGCTAATGTACCCGCTGGCGCGACTATCTCATTCTCTTTTGTTGGTATGAAACCGCAATCGATTGCAGTGGGTAACAAAACCGTAATCAATGTCACTCTCGAAGAAGAATCGATTGGACTTGAAGAAGTTGTGGCAGTGGGTTACGGAACACAGAAAAAGCGCGATGTAGTAGGAGCTTCGGCATCGTTTAAAGCTGAAAACCTGGAAGAACGTCCTCTAGTTCGTATCGACCAGACGTTGGTTGGTCAAATGGCCGGTGTTCAGGTTAAACAAACCACTGGTGCTTTAGGAAAAGCTTTCAGTATTCAGGTGCGTGGTGCAGGTTCTATTTCGGCAGGTAACGAACCATTGTATGTAATCGACGGATTCCCGCTGGCAGCCGCTAGTCCAAACTCGTCGGGTAACTATGCATCGGGTAACCCGCTCGATAATATTAACCCCAACGATATTGAATCGATTCAGGTATTGAAAGATGCTGCTTCGGCTGCAATTTACGGTTCACGAGCTGCCAACGGTGTTGTGCTGATCACTACCAAACACGGTAAAAGCGGTAAACCGCAAATTTCGTTCAACAGCTATGTGGGTTACAACGAAGCCAGCCGTCAGTTGGATATGCTTAGTTCCGAAGAATGGATCGACCGCGCCAAAGAAATGATCAATGCACAGTGGGTAGCTTCCGGAACTGGTCGTTTGGCCTCGCAGACCACTGCCGAAAGACGTCAGATTTTGGGATTGGCAGCCAATGCTTATAACACCAACTATATGATTGACGATCGTTGGGATATGCCGGGCCATCCGGGATTGAACTACATCAACTGGCAGGACGAAATCTTCAGAAGGGGTATGGTTCAGAATTACCAGGTTGCTGCAAACGGTGGCAACGAAGTGGTGAAATACTACGTTTCGGTAAATACTTCCAATCAGGAAGGTATTGTAAAAAATATGAACCACAAAAGTTATTCGGCTCGCGCCAATGTTGAAGTAAAAGCTAACGATAACCTGAAATTCGGTATTAACCTTACTCCAACTTATTCTGAAACCAACGACCCCGGTGTTGAAGGTAAAGACAACATTTTGCACCAGGCGCTGTCGTTTACTCCTGTTCAGGAAGATACCATGGGTGTTTATGTGAATTACGGACTGAACGGACAGTACAAATGGAGTACTTCGGCAAATAGCCCGGTTGCAAAACTCGAAAATATCATTGGGTTAACCAAACGTTTCCGCACGCTGACATCGATTTTTGCGGAATACAAAATCGCCAAAGATTTATATTTTAAATCGACATTGAACTTAGATAATACCAATAACAGCACCAAGAGTTATACTCCCTACACTGTTTCAGGTACTTTGGCAACCCGTAATTCGCAGTTAACTGTGCTGACTTCGGGATCGCTTTCCGAATATGCCAAACGCACGTTTGTAAACGAAAATACGCTTTCGTACAACAAAGTAATAGCGAAAGATCACAACGTAACTTTATTAGCAGGTGCATCATATAACAACGATAAAATTGAAAGCAGTGTAATTCGTTCGAACGGCGGTTACAGCAGCTATGTTATCACTACACTGAATGCTGCCAATGGTATTACTGGTAACTCTACTGAAACCAAAAACGTGTTGCTTTCATATTTCGGAAGGTTGCAATACAGTTTTAAAGATCGTTATTTATTCTCGGCAAGTATTCGTCGCGACGGTTCATCGCGTTTCGGGTCCAATACCAAATGGGGAACTTTCCCATCGGCATCTTTAGGATGGCGTGTTTCGGAAGAAAACTTCTTCAAAAGCCTGAATGTAGGTTTCCTTAACGATTTAAAATTCAGGGCAAGCTGGGGTAAATCGGGTAACTACAATATTGGTGACTACAGCAGTATTCCTGTTCTGGCAGTTTATAACTACACATTCAACTCGGCACTGGCTACCGGACAGGCTCCAAGCGCAAGTACCAATCCTGATATCACCTGGGAAGAATCAAAAACTTTCGATACAGGGTTCGATGTTGCTTTCCTGAAAAACAGGATCACCGGTTCGTTCGATATTTACAGTAAACTTAACTACAATTTGTTGCTGAATGTGCCAATTCCCGAAACTACCGGTTTTGCTACTTCGTTAAGCAACGTTGGTAAAGTTCGTAATCGTGGTTGGGAAGTTGAACTGTCATCGCGCAACCTGGTAAATAAATTTCAGTGGACCACCAATTTTAACTTAAGCCACAACGCCAATAAAGTGTTGGCGTTGGGAAGAGGCCAAACGCAGATTCTGATTCCATCGGCATTCGATATTTCGCATTCAATCCTGAAGATTGGAGAACAAATGAACAGCATTTATGTAGTGAAACAAATTGGTATTCTGAGTGCTGAAGATGTGGCCAATAAAGTGCCAATGTACGGCAATCAAAGCGAAGGTGATCCGAGATATTACGATGCTAACGGCGATAAAGTGATCGACGCAAACGACCGTGTTATCGTTGGTCATCCAAACCCATCGTACGTTTGGGGTATCACCAATACCTTCAAATATAAAGGATTCGATTTGTCAATCCTCGTTCAGGGACAAAGCGGTGGTTCAATCTACTCGTTACTGGGTCGTGCTTTGAGCCGCACCGGACAGGGATTCACTGACAACTACCTGGGTTTTGGGCGCGACAGATGGCGTTCGGCAGAAGATCCCGGTGCTGGTTTGGTTGGAAAAGCCTATTCGACTTTCGGCCGTATCAAAAATACCGACTGGCTGTATTCTTCCGATTACTGGAGAGTTCGTAATATCACCTTAGGTTATGATTTAGGTAAGCTGATGAACAGCAAAATTGTTACCGGAGCACGTTTATATGTAACTGCCGAAAACTGGTTCGGAAAAGATAAGTACGATGGAGGGTTGAATCCTGAAGCAACAAACACCGACGTATCTGGCAGTTCAGCTTATCCTGAAGCCGGTGACTACGGTGGTTTACCATTGGCCAAGTCTTTGATCTTTGGGCTTAACTTAACATTCTAATCCTAAAAATTCTACGAACAATGAAAAAAATATTCTATATCATATTATTCTCAGCGGTCTTGTTTTCATCATGTTCCGAGGAACTCGACCTGCAGCCAATATCAAGTGCAACCACTGAAACATTTTATAAATCGACTAATGATTTCGTCAGTGGTGTGAATTCGGTTTACAACGATTTGAAAGCTTATCCCGATCGTTTACTCAATCTTTCTGAAACCCGCTCGGATAACTTATATGCTGTGTCTGACGGTGGTGTTCGCGACTGGGAAGGAATCAACAGTTTCCATAAAACCATTGCTTCAAATCCGTATGTTTCTGAAGCCTGGTTGTCAGACTATAACGGAATTTATCGTGCCAATGTGGTGTTAAGTAAACTGGAAGAAAGCGGAAGTGTGATCACTGATGCTACTTTGCGTAAACGCCTCGAAGCTGAAACCAAATTCCTTCGTGCTTTCTATTATTTCGATTTGGTACGTTTATTTGGTAAGGTTCCGGTAATTACAACTCCGGTAAGCGTAGCCGATGCAT
>JACCEE011241928.1_pt1 | contig 18056 bp, 16 predicted proteins | sample 7449931 | NCBI WGS metagenome assembly JACCEE01 (sample SAMN15323457, study PRJNA562643) | freshwater metagenome | isolation source: river surface water | place: USA:Blue River Watershed | collected 2017-08-19 | reverse complement strand
TTAAAAAATTGGTAAATTTTTTTATTTAAAAAATTGGTAAATTTTTTTATTTAAAAAATTGGTATATTTTTTTATTTAAGAATATGTTTAAAAATAATAAAGAAATAGTATTAGAAATTGTTAAAAAAAATGGTTTTGCTTTAGAATATGTATCAGAACAATTAAAAAATGATAAAGATATTGTATTTGAATCTGTTAAACAAAATGGTCTTGCTTTAGAATATGCATCAGAAGAATTAAAAAATGATAGAGAATTTATATTAAAAGTTGTTAAACAAAATAGTTCTGCTTTAGAATATGTATCTGAAGAATTAAAAAATAATAGAGAATTTATATTAGAAGTTGTTAAACAAAATAGTTCTGCTTTATATTATGTATCAAAAGATAAACAAAATGGTCTTTAAAAAATTGAAAAATATTTAAATTAAATATTTTTGATTTTATTGTATATAATAAAACATGATAATAACAAAACAAATAATATTAGAAACTGTAAAAAATGATGGTTATGCTTTAGAATATGTTAAAAATCAAGATAAAGAAATTATATTACAAGCTGTTAAATATAATGGTTTAGCTTTAAAATATGCAATTTATCAAGATAAAGAAATTGTGTTAGAAGCTGTTAAAAATAATGGTTTAGCTTTAAAATATGCATTAAAAGAGTTACAAAATAATTATGAGATAGTATTTGAAGCTGTTAAAAATGATGGATTAGCTTTAAAATTTACAAAAAATCAAGATAAAAAAATTGTATTACAAGCTATAAAAAATTATGGTTTTTCATTAGAATATGCACCAGATAAATTAAAAAATAATTATAATATTGTATTTGAAGCGATTCATTATAATAGTTTAACATTACAATATGCAAGTGAAGAATTAAAAAATAATTATAATATAGTATTAAAAGCTGTTAAAAATAATGGTTCAGCATTAGAATATGCAAGTAAAGAATTACAAAATAATTATAAAATAGTATTAGAAGCAGTTATAAATAATGGTTTAGCATTACAATATGCATCAAAAGAATTACAAAATAATAAAGATATTGTATTAAAAGCTGTTAAACAGAATGGTTTAGCATTATGTTATACAACAAAAGAATTACAAAATAATTATAAAATAGTATTAGAAGCAGTTAAAAATTATGGTTATGGATTATACTATGCTTCAAATAGATTAAAAAATAATTATAATATTGTATTTGAAGCTGTTAAAAATATAAATTATGCATTTGTATATGCATCAAAAGAATTACAAAATAATTATAATATTGTATTTGAAGCTGTAACAAATAATAGTTTAGAATTTATATCTAAAGATTTTAAAAATAATTATAATATAGTATTAAAAGCTGTTAAAAATAATGGTTTAAGTTTAGAATTTGCATCTGAAGAATTAAAAAATAATTATGATATTGTATTAAAAGCTGTTGAAAATAATGGAAAAGCTTTACATTATGCATCAGAAGAATTACAAAATAATTATGAAATAGTATTAAAAGCTGTTGAAAATAATATTTTTTCATTAAGATTTGCATCTACACAATTACAAAATAATAAATTATTTTTAATAGATTGTTATAAAAATTGTGATAAAAAAATAAAATATTACAATAAATTTTTTGAAATTTTTGATAATATAGAAAATAATATATTTAATGATGATAATTTTTTAAATGAAAATTATGATATATTACATTTAGTTGAAAATAAAATAAATCTTTATAATTATTTATTATCGACTAAAAAATATGAAATAATTTATAAAAATGAAGAAATACATGAATATATTAAAATGAATAAAAATATTTTAATATTATCTCTTAATGATTTAGATCTTGATAATATTTATAATAAAGATGAATTAAAATTAGAATATCAAGAAAAATTTAAAAGTTTCGATTTAATATTCTTTTAAAAAAAAATTGATATTAATATATTCTAATATATTAATATTTAATATAAAAAATCATGACAACCAGAGAAGATAAAATTTTATTATTAAATATTTTATCAAAATATTTTGAAGATGAAAACGAAATTATATTAAAGTTAGTTTCAATTAATGGTTTAAATTTAGAATACGTATCTGATAAATTAAAAGATGATGAAGAAATTGTATTAACAGCTGTTAAAAATAATGGTTTAGCATTAAAATATGCATCAAATAGATTAAAAGATAATGAAGAAATTGTATCAGCTGCTATTAAAAATAAAAATGATGCTTTAGAATATGCATCAAATAGATTAAAAAATAATAATAATATTTAAATTTTTTTTATTAATTATTGTATATAAAAAATAAATTAATGGTTGATTATAATATTATTTTTAATAATCTTAGTGATGAAATGAAAAATAATAAAGAATTAATGTTATTATTTTATAATCATAATAAAGAATATTTATTATTAAAATATTTATCAAAAGAATTACAAGATGATGAAGATATAGTATTAAAATTTGTTTCTATAAATGGATTAGAATTACAAAATGCATCATATAGATTAAAAGATAATAAAGAAATTGTATTAAAAGCAATTGAAAATAATACATTAGCTATTCAATACGCATCAGATAGATTAAAAGATAATGAAAATATTGTATATATATCAATATTAATGAATCCAGAATGTATTCAATATATATCAATACGTTTAAAAAATGATATAATAGTTACATGTTTATCATTAAAAATTTATAATAAACAAATATTATTAGAAATTATGAATAAGATAAATTTTAATAATGAAATATATAGTTTAGCTTTTCAATATATAAGTAAAGAAAATTATAATATAATATTACAAATAGTAAAAAACGATGGTTTAGCATTAAAATTTACAAGTGAAGAATTACAATCAGATTATCATATAGTATTCGAAGCTGTAAAAAATAATGGTTTATCTTTACAATATGCATCTAAACAATTAATAAATGATTTTCGTATAGTATTTGAAGCTGTTAAAAACAATGGTTTAGCTTTACAATATGCATCATATGAATTACAAAATAATTATTATATTGTATTTAATGCAATTAAAAATAATGGTTTAGCTTTACAATATGCATCTTATGAATTAAAAAATGATTATGATATAGTATTAGAAGCAATTAAAAATAATGGTTTATCTTTACAATATGCATCAAAAATATTACAATCAAATGAAAATATTATTATTGAATCAATTAAAAATAATATTTTAGCTTTTAAATATATTAATTATGAATATTTTTACAACTAGTTAAAAAATTTATTTAAACAAAAATTGATTATTATATTTAAATGTATAATAATTATGATTATGTATTAAAAAATATAAAAAATAATGGTTTATTTTTAGAATTTGTTTCTGATATATTTAAAAATAATAAAGATATTGTATTACAAGCTGTAAAAAATAATGGTTTAGCTTTAAAATTTGCTTCAGATAAATTAAAAAATGATTATATAATAGTATTAGAAGCTATTAAAAATGATAGTTTATCATTAGCATATATATCAAATGAATTAAAAAATAATTATGATATTGTATTAGAAGCAATTTTTTTTAATAGTTTTTCTTTACAATATGCTAGTGAAGAATTAAAAAATAATTATAAATTAGTATTTAAAGCAGTAAAAAAATGTGGAATAGTATTAGCATATGCATCTAATAAATTAAAAAATAATTATAATATAGTATTTAAAGCTGTTAAAAATAATGGATATGCATTAAGATATACATCTAGAAAATTACAAAATAATTATAATATTGTATTACAAGCAGTTAAACAAAATGGTTTTGTATTAAAATTTACATCATATAGATTACAAAATAATTATAATATTGTATTACAAGCTGTTAAAAATTATGGTTTAGCTTTAGAATTTACATCTAATAAAATAAGAAATAATTATAAAATCATATTAAGAGCTGTTAAAAATAATGGTTTAGCATTACAATATGCATCAAAAATATTACAAAATAACTATAAAATAGTATTAGAAGCTGTTAAAAATAATGGTGATGCTTTATATTATGCATCTGATAAATTAAAAAATAATTATAATATTGTATTACAAGCTGTTAAACATAATGGTTTATCATTAACATATGCATCAAAAATATTACAAAATAATTATAATATTGTATTAACAGCTGTTAAAAATACTGGATTAGTTTTACAATATATATCAAATGAATTAAAAAATAATTATAAAATAATATTTGAAGCTGTTAAAAAAAATAGTTTAGTATTACTACATGCATCTAAAGAATTAAAAAATAATAAATTATTTTTAATAGATTGTTATAAAAATTCTAATGAAAATATTAAACATTATAATAAATTTATTTTTTATTTTGATAAAATAGAAGTTAATTGTTTTGACAATGATTTTTTAAATGAAAATTATGATATTTTACATTTAGTTAAAAATAAAATAAATCTTTATAATTATTTATTATTAAATAAAAAATATGAAATAATTTATAAAAATGAACATATTCATGAATATATTAAAATAAATAAAAATATTTTAATATTATCTCTTAATGATTTAGATCCTGATAATATTTATAATCAAGATGAATTAAAATTAGAATATCAAGAAAGATTTAAAAATATTAATATTATATTTATTTAAAAATTTAAAAAATTATATATTATAATATATTAATATGTTAAGTAATTATAATTATTTTATATTAAATCAATTAAAAAATAATAACTTAGCTTTAGAATTTGCATCAAAAGAATTACAAAATAATTATGATATTGTTAATCATAATGGTTTAAATTTAGAATTACAAAATAATTATAATATTGTTAAACATAATGGTTTAAATTTAGAATTTGCATCAGAAGAATTAAAAAATAATAATGATATTGTATTAGAAGCTGTAAAACAAAATGGTTTAGCATTAAAATTTGCATCGATACAATTAAAAAATAATTATGATATTGTATTAGAAGCTGTTAAAAATAATGGTTTAGCTTTAGAATTTGCATCAGAATTATTTTGTAATAATTATAAAATAGTAATAGAAGCTGTAAAACAAAATGGTTTAGCATTAAAATATACATCTATAGAATTAAAAAATAATTATATTATTGTATTAGAAGCCATAAAAAATAATAATTTAGCATTAAATTATGCATCATCATATTTACAAAATAATAGATTATTTTTAATAGATTGTTATAAAAATACTAATCAAAAAATAAAAAATTATAATAAATTTATTAAAAATATTGATAATATAGAAAATAATATTTATTATGAAAAATTTTTAAATGAAAATTATGATATTTTACATTTAATTGAAAATAAAATAAATCTTTATAATTATTTATTATTAAATAATAAATATGAAATAATATATAAAAATAAAGAAATATATGATTATATTAAAATAAATTATAATGTTTTAATATTATCTCTTAATGATTTAGATCCTGATAATATTTATAATAAAAATGAATTAAAATTAGAATATCAGAAAATATTTAAAAATTTTAATATAATATTTATTAAATAAAATGGATTAAACTTAACATAATTTCTTTTATTTAAAAAATTGATTTTAATATATATTAATGTCATTTTATAATTATAAGTTATTATTGCAAGATATTAAAGATAATAATATTAAATTTAAATATATATCAGAAGAATTAAAAAATAATTATTACATTGTATTAGAAGTTGTAAAAATCGACGGTTGTTCTTTACAATATTCAAGTAAAGAATTACAAAATAATTATGATATTGTATTAGAAGCTGTTAAAAATAATGGTTATGCTTTACAGTATGCAAGTAAAGAATTAAAAAATAATTATTATATTGTATTAAATGCTATTAAAAGTAAAGGTTTATCATTAGTTTATACATATGAAGAATTACAAAATAATTATGATATTGTATTAGAAGCAGTTAAAAATAATGGTTATGCTTTACAATATGCAAGTAAAGAATTAAAAAATAATTATAATATTGTATTAAATGCTGTTAAAATTAAAGGTTTAGCATTAATTTATACATATAAAGAATTACAAAATAATTATGATATTGTATTAGAAGCTGTTAAACAAAATGGTTATGCTTTACAATATGCAAATGAAGAATTACAAAATAATTATATTATAGTATTACATGCTGTTAAACAGAATGGTTTAGCATTATGTTATACAACAAAAGAATTACAAAATTATTATGAAATAGTATTAGAAGCTGTTAAAAATAATGGTTATGCTTTACAATATGCAAGTAAAAAATTACAAAATAATTATAATATTGTATTAGAAGCAGTAAAAAATTATGGTTTAGCATTAAATTATGCATCTTCAGAATTACAAAATAATTATAATATTGTATTAGAAGCTGTTAAAAATATAAATTATGCATTTGTATATGCATCTTCACAATTACAAAATAATTATAATATTGTATATGAAGCTGTAACAAATAATAGTTTAATATTAGAATTTATATCAAAAGAATTTAAAAATAATTATAAAATAGTATTAAAAGCTGTTAAAAATAATGGAAAAGCTTTAGAATTTGCATCTTCAGAATTAAAAAATAATAAAGAAATTGTATTAGAAGCAGTTAAAAACAATGGTTTATCTTTAGAATATGTAAATGAAGAATTAAAAAATGATAAAGAAATTGTAATAGAAGCTATTAAACAAAATATTTTATCATTAAGATTTATTTCAGAAAATTTAAAAAATGATAAATTATTTTTAATATATTGTTATAAAAATATTGATAAAAAAATAAAATATTATATTAAATTTATTGAATATTTTGATAATATAGAAAAAAATATTTTTGATAATATTTTTTTAAATGAAAATTATAATATACTACATTTAGTTGAAAATAAAATAAATCTTTATAATTATTTATTATCGACTAAAAAATATGAAATAATTTATAAAAATGAAGAAATACATGAATATATTAAAATAAAACATAATATTTTAATATTATGTTTTAATGATTTAGATATAGATAATATTTATAATAAAGATGAATTAAAATTAGAATATCAAGAAAAATTTAAAAATATTAATATTATATTTATTTAAAAAATTGATAATAATATATATTAATATTAATTTGTATTTGAATATATTTAAAATGTCTGATAATAATTATTTGATATTAGATACTGTTAAAAAAAATGGTTTAGTATTAGAATTTATATCAAAAAAATTAAAAAATAATTATCATATTGTATTAGAAGCTGTTAAAAACAATGGATTAGCATTAAGTTATGTTAATTATAAATTAAAAAATAATTATAATATTGTATTAGAAGCTGTTAAAAACAATGGATTAGCATTAAGTTATGTTAATTATAAATTACAAAATAATTATAATATTGTATTTGAAGCAGTACATAATGATGGTTTATCATTAGAATATGTTTCAAAAGAATTACAAAATAATTATAATATTGTATTAGAAGCTATAAAAAATAATAGTTTAGCTTTAAATTTTGCTTCAAAAGAATTACAAAATAATTATGAAATAATATTAATATCTGTTAAAAATAATGGTTTATCTTTAATGTTTGCATCCGATGAATTAAAAAATAATAAATATATAGTATTAGAAGCAGTAAAAAATAATGGTTTAGCGTTATCATATGCATCATATGTATTACAAAATAATTATGAATTAATATTTGAAGCTGTTAAAAGTAATGGTTTAGCATTAGCATTTACGTTAAATGAATTTAAAAATAATAAAGAAATTGTATTAGAAGCTGTAAAACAAAATGGTATATCATTAAGTTATGCATCAGATATATTACAAAATGATTATGAAATAGTATTTGAATCAGTTAAAAATATTGGTTTAGCATTATGTTATGCAAGTAAAGAATTACAAAATAATTATGTAATAGTATTAGAATCAATAAAAAAGTATGGTATAGTTTTACAATATGCATCAGATAAATTACAAAATAATAAAGAAATAGTATTTGAAGCTGTTAAAAATAATAGTTTAGCTTTACAATATGCATCTAAACAATTACAAAATAATAGATTATTTTTAATAGATTGTTATAAAAATTGTGATAAAAAAATAAAATATTATAATAAATTTATTGAATATTTTGATAATATAGAAAATAATATATTTGATAATAATTTTTTAAATGAAAATTATGATATTTTACAATTTATAAATAATAAAATTAATCTTTATAATTATTTATTTGAAAATAAAAAATATAATATTATTTATAAAAATGAAGAAATACATGAATATATTAAAATAAATTATAATAAATTAATATTATCTCTGAATGATATTGATAATAAAGATGAATATAAAGAAAAATTTAAAAGTTTTGATTTAATATTTTTTTAATCAAAATTATGTTTAAAATATATATATAAATATATATTTTAAATGTTTGGATTGTGTGGGATTCGAACCCACGAAGCTTATCGCACAAGATCTTAAGTCTTGCCCCTTTGACCGCTCGGGTAACAATCCTATAATTATATATTAATTTAAATCTTTAAGTCATTTTTAAAAAAAAAATATATATATAAAATATATTATATACACATTAAATGAATGAAATATATGATATAAATAATGACAAATATTTAAAAAAATATTTAAAATATAAAATTAAATATCTTGAATTACATAATGAATTAGAAGGAGGGGTAAATTTTGGTATTAAAAGCGCATTTACTAAATTATCAAATATTACAACAACAGGAATATCAAAAGTAAAAGGACTTGTTGATGTAGGTTTAATGAGATATACTCCTGAATCAGAAATAAAACCTAAAAAACTAAAAGAAAGTAATTCAGATAATACTAACTATATAGAAAAACTTATAGAAATAATTCAAAAATATCCTTTAGGTTATCATATATCCCATCAATTAACTACTGATACAACCCTATTACAAGCAAAAAATGAATTAATAGAACATTTATCAGATTTAAATAAAGATAAATCTGATAATATAGAAAAAAAAAATATACAAACATATTTAGAGAATATAGAAACAGTTTATAAAAATCAAAAGGAAATATTTACTAAATATATATATAAATATATAGAATTTGCGCAAAAAAAATATATATTATATTATAATAGTAAAGTAGGTAGTTATAATATTATAGATAGAATATATAGAGAGTTATTAAAAAAGCATAAACCAAGTTTTACTTTCATATTAATAGATTATAATGAAGATAAAGAAGAAAAAGAAAAAAAAGGAGAAAAAAAAAAAAATTTATTAGATCAGTTAAAAAAATCATTCGAATATAAAAAATTAAAAGATGAAAAAGATAAAAGAAGAACATTTGAACTTATTGAAGCAGAAGAAAAAATTAAAAAAGTAGAAGAAGAATTAAAAATTGCAAATAGTAATGCTTTAACAGCATTAGAATATTTTATAACAGTAAAACAAGAATTAAGTAAAGCAGAAAAAGATTTAGAAGACATAACCAAAAACTTATATACACTTACAAATACTAGTTTTCCAAGAGCCGATGAGGACGAAAGTTATAAATTACAAATATTAAAACTTTCAACAGAATCAATCGAACAAAATAAAATTATAGAAACATTTAAAGATAAATTTATTCAAGCATTTAATAAATATCATGAATTAAACGAATTACACACACAAAAACAGTTAGATTATGATAATGCATTAGAAATTATTAAACAATTAGAAAATATTGATAATGGTATACCATCAATGAGAGCAGGAGAAAATGTTATACCATTAGAAGATAATAGTAAATTAAATAGCGAAACAATAACATATAATGATGATTCAAAATTTAAAAGCACAGTATTAATTACACCTGATCAAGAATATTATTATGAATTAAGTATATTATTTAAATTATTTGATATATCAGCACATGATGATATAAATAAAAAAATAAGTGAAATATTTAATATTTATATACATTTAGAATATATAAAATCAAATATTATTGATACAAATATTATTTATTTACAGTTACAAAGCGAATTTAATATAATAATTAGGTATTTTAAAGAATTATTAGTTTCAACAGAAATAAAATTTAATTATCAAACATATAAAATGAATACTTTTAATAATTCAGAAATATTTAAATTATTAACTTTAAATATTTCTGAATTATTTGATTTTCAACAAACTGAAGATAATTTAATTATTGATGAAATAAAAAAATTTTTTAATACTAAAATTCCTAATGAAATAATGGATATTATGAATATTAAAAAATTAATAGATGATATTAATAAAATATTAATTGATATTAGTAAAAAAATTACAAAAGTAAAAAAATACTTAATCAATTAGAGGATAAACAATATTTACTTATAATAAATAATTAATTATTGCTATTTTTTTAAATACTAGCTGTAAACAAAAAAAATAATTTTTTTTAAATTTAAAAGATTATATTTACGTTATGATGAAAATAAAATTACTTTTTAAATTTTATTTATTTAGCGTGTAATTTTAATAAAATTAATAATTTATAAACTACATTAAGTATTTGTATTTTTATAAAAATACAACTATTAAAGATAATCAAATTAGATAATAAAAATAATATATATGATTTAATAAACATAATGATTATTAATAATAAAACAGCCTAGTAATACACAAATCGTATTTATAGATGGTACACAAATAAATTTAATTTTGGATGATATTAAAACCAAAATAGACAATAAAGATATTAAGGAATTAATATTTTCTATACAAGAAAAAATAAAATTAGCTGATACAATTAAAAAATCTTTAACAGCAACATTATTTGGTAGTAAATCAAATAAAAGAGGATAATATATTTTCTTATAATCTATACATAAAGATAAATAAGTTTAATTTATACAACAACTATTATTTTATTAAATATTTATCAAAATATTATAAACTTTCAATAATTAATAATCTTTTCAAATTTAAATTAAAATATTATATATATTAAATGAATAAAATATATTTTAAAAAATATTTAAAATATAAAATTAAATATCTTGAATTAAAAGGAGGAGCAAATATTACAGATATTACAGATCATGATGTTTCTACTTCTACAGCTAAAACACCTGCTTTAGCTGCTGCTCCTGTTGTTGCTGTTGCTGGATCTCCTGTTATTCCTGCTATTCCTGTTATTCCTGCTGCTCCTGTTGTTGCTGTTGCTGAATCTCCTGTTATTCCTGTTATTCCTGTTGTTCCTGCTGCTCCTGATGTTTATACTGTTTCTCCTGTTGTTCCTACTTCTACAGCTCATTCTGATAAAACTATTTCACAAATTATAAATGAAATATTTGATAATATAGATATTAGTCAACTTATAGAATCAGATATTTTAGATCATATAGATGTTAACAAAATAAAAGATTTAAATAAATTAAATAATTTAGATATTTTTATTGACAAATATACGTCTGATAAATCATCAGATATCAAAAATAATTTATTAAATATTAAAATAAAATTTAATTTTGATAATATAAATATAACAATAGAAAAATTAAAACAATTAAAATTAATTTTAGGTCTTACTTCAATAACAGAATCAGAATTAATAAAAAAAATAAATGCTATATTTTATAATACTTGAATTATATATTTGTATGTATAATAAAACTATAGATTAGCATGTTTAAATTTACTATTTATCATATAATATAAAATATTATATAATATATTATATATATTAAATGAATGAAATATATGATATAAATAATGACAAATATTTTCAAAAATATTTAAAATATAAAATTAAATATCTTGAATTACAAAATGAATTAGAGGGAGGTGTACCCAAAATTTTTAATAATATTAAAACCAAAGTATTTAAAATCATGGCTAAAACAGCTTTATCAGCTTCTGAAAAATTAAAATCAGCAGCTGAAAAATTAAAATCAGCAGCTGAAAAAGATGGTAATGCTCAATATTTACCACCACACTCACCACCTACACTTCCTCCACCTCCACATCCTCCACCTCCACCTCCACCTCCACCTCCACCTCCAGCTAAAACACATCCAGCTAAAACACATCCACCTCCACCTCCAGCTAAAACACATCCAGCTCCACCTCCACCTCCACCTCCACATTCACCTCAACATACAACAGCTAAACCACCACCTCCACCTAAAACTCAAGTATATCCACTACAACCAGAAATAACTAATTATAAATATATTAAAGTAAAATGTAATAACACTTTAATTTATGAAGATGCTTCGAATATAATTGAAAATATTAACAAACTTTTATTTTTAATAAATCCTAATATAGAAAAACTATTTTATAATGAAAAATATAGAATTTTATTAGAAAAAATTGACATAAATAATGTTAACGAAATTAATTTACAAAATATACAAGAAATAATTAATAATTTAGATGAAATATATGAACCTAATATTGATATTCTAAAATATTATATATATATTACTAAATATATACTTGATATTTTAGATAATATTGAAGAAAAATATAATAAAAGTTCTAATCATGTAAATATTAATAAAAATATTAATAAAATATTTCAAGACTTAATTATCAAAGTTAAAGATAATGATTCAAACTACTCTGGTAAAGAAAAAAAATTAAATAATATAATAAATATAATTATAGAAAATATATGTAAAAAATAAATAAACCATATAACAATAACTATTGAATAAAAATATTGATAATTAAAGTTTATAATATTTTTCAAATATTAAATAATTATAAAATATTCTTTTCGCAAAATATAACAAAATGTTATTTAATAATCCTTATTGGAGTTAACACCATGATAATAAATTTGAAGAACATTATTTATACTGTAATAAAAATCTTTTTTATTATAAGAATTGTTAATTATTCTAAGCAAAATTATTTGCAAATGTTAATTTAATAATTATAATTATTTAATAATTATATTTTTTAATTTATATTTTTCTAATATAAATTAAAAGATTTAAATAAATCATTCAGAGATAATATATTAATTATGAATTATAATATTAGTAATTATGAATGTCAAGAAATAACAAATAAAGGAAAGAAATGTTGTTATAAAGCAAAACACAATTATGAAAATAAATTATTATGTTCTAAACATTTGAAAACTAATAAATCAAAAGAAGATTGTCCAATATGTTTTGAGCCAATGACGCATAAAAAGGTGGATGCTTGTGGAAATAGTCATTATTATCATATTGATTGTTTATCAAAATGTAATAAATATGGAGAATGTCCAACGTGCAAGAATATAATATCTAATACAACATCAATAAAAATTAATGAAGAAGCAGATAATTATAGGAAGAAATGTTTATATTTATTACCTCCAAAGACTCATTTATCAATAAATCTTTTATTAGATATAATTATACAAAATGCATATATTAACGAGACAATTATAAAAGAAACTAATATATTATCAGAATGTATAATGGATTTTTATAATATATTAAATATTAATCAACGTAATAATATTCTTACATCATTATATTATATTGTTAATTGTATTAAAAAAAATAATTCAGTAAATAATATAAATATTTCAATAAGAGATAATCAAGTATTTTTTAATTAAAAAATGGAAGATTTAAAATGTTCTTTATGTGATAGTTTAAATATAAGAGAAGTTGAAGGAGATATGGTTTGTATTAATTGTGGATTAGTAATATATAATTATATTTACAAAGAAGACCTAATTCATGATTATAATATTGATTATTATAATCCAGTTTTATTATATGAAGAAAAAAAAAGTTTTACAAAAATTGATAATGAATTAAAAAATATTTGTATAAATCATTTTAATATGACAAATGAATTATATAATAGTACAAAAGAATTATTTAAAGATATTAAAAAAAATAAAATAATAAAAGGAGAACATTTAAATGGTTATATAGCAGGTTCTATATATTTTACATATAAATTATTTAATATATCAAAACAAAGTAATGATATAATATGTTATTTTAAATTATCAATATCAAAATTTAATATATGTTGTAATGAAATAATAGATATTTTATCTGATAAACCATATTTTTCTAAATTACTAAAAGAAACTTTCCCTGAAGATCTTTTAGTTCAGATGGTATATAAAATTGAAGTTTTAATAAATAATGAATGGAAAGTTATTAAAGGAGCAAGACAAATAATTGAGAAATTAAATACATCATTAGAGTTTAAAAATATTAAACCATCAAAAATTAATGCTACAATTATTTATATTACTTGTAAAATATTAAATATTAAAATTATGAAGAATGATATAAGTAAAAGTTTAAATGTATCTATTGTTACAATGGTTAAACATGAGAAAATTATACAAGAAATATTAAAAAATATAAATATATAAATATATAATATATATGATTAATTATATATTTAATATTATCACAACTAAAGAAAGTAATCCTTATTTTAAAAAAAATAATATTTTAGAGGATGCTATATATTTATATAATAGATTATTAGTATTTAAATTAATAAATACATCTACACGTAAATTTAATATTGATTTATTACTTTATCATTTATATAATATTGAGGAATATATAAAAATTAATAAAATTAATATTGATGATGTTAATGAATTAAATAAAATAATAAATATATCAAGTAATGGTATAATTTCTTTAAGAACTGATTTTTATTTAGATAATAGTATTTTTACAGATAAAGATAAATTATTTCAAGTAATAAAATATATTATATCAAACAAACAACATTGTCCATTTTTTAAAAAACAATTTAATGATGAATATATTAAAATGATAATATATTTTTTAAAATATTTTAATTTAATAAATAAGAATACAAATATTAATGATTTAGAAATAATATTATATCATTTAAATAATGTTATTGATGAATTAATAAATAATAATATTGATATAATAAAATTTAAATCAAAAATAATAAATTGTATTAGAGAGAAAAATAATAATAATATAATATTAAAAACAAATTTTAATGAATGTATTTTAGATATTAATATTAGACGTAGATTATTAAATTTTTTTATATAATATAATAATATTATGAGTATTATTAATTCATCAAATATAGAAATAACAATCGCTAAAAATAATGGTGATTATGATATTGGAGATGCTATTTTTAGAACAATAGGTAATAGAAAATTATATATTCAAAATGGTTCTAATATACCTGCATTATGTATTGATACTTCAAATAATATTGGTATATGTACATCATTACCATTAACTAATTTAGATATAAGAGGAAAAATATCAAGTAATATTTATACATTTACAAATAATTTTTCATCAAGTATAACAACAATAAATACAAATAATATAATAATATCAACAAATAATAATGAAAGAATAAGAATAGATGATAATGGAAATATTGGTATAGGAAAAATACCAAATTATAATTTAGATATCAGTGGAAATATTAAATTATCTAAACAATTTTTTGGTACATCAGATACAATTACTACACCAACATATAGTTGGTATAATGATACAACAACAGGAATATATCACCCATCATTAAATAATTTAGGTATTGTAACTAATGGTATTGAAAGAATAAAAATAGATGATAATGGTAATATAGATTTAAAAACATTATATATTGATTCAAGTAATAATTATTTAGGTATAGGAACAATAACACCAAATAAAAAATTACATGTTAAAGGGGATACAAGAATTGAAGGAAATTTAATAGTAAATGGAACTATGACAATGATTGATACAAATGTATCAACAACAGAACAATTAATATTAACAAATGATGGAACAGGTATACCTTTAATAGTAAATCAAAAAGGTAATTCAGATATTATTGATATACAAAAAAATAATAATAGTGTAATAAGAATAAATAATAATGGTAATATAGGATGTGGAATAACTTTACCAAATGCAATATTAGATATATCAGGTTCAAATACTACTAGTATTTTACAATTATATCAAAATGGTTCAGGTAAAATAATTAATTGTAATTCAACAAATTTTTATGTATCAAATAATGGTTCAATTTTTGCTAATTTGTTTTCTGGCTCTGGTTCGTCATTAAATAATTTAAATTCATCGAATATTAATACAGGAACATTATTAGTTAGTTATGGTGGAACAGGTAATCAAACATTATTATTAAATTCAATACTTGTTGGTAATGGTACAAATGCTATTAATCAACCTAATAATTTAATATGGAATAATAATAAACTTGGTGTTAATATTAGTAATCCAAATTATTGTTTACATGTTAATGGTTCTGGATTTTTTGATACTAATAATGGTATTATATCTATAGATATAAGTGATAATTCTAGATTAGGATTTATGAAATTAAATAATAATCAACCAATAATAGCAACTTGTAATAATTCAGATATGATTTTTGGTATTGGTAATAATAATAAATTAACTCAAGCAAATTCATATATTGAAACAATGCGAATATCAAGTGCTAATAATTTTATTGGAATAGGTGTTACATTACCACAAGCACAATTAGATATATCAGGTAATATTAATATAACAAAAAATATATTTAGAAATGGTTTACCATTATTTAATTATATCCCAATAAGACAAATATTTAAAGCTAATGTTAATCAAACAACATATGATATTTCTGTTAATAATATACTTACAGTAAGTTCATTAAATGTACAAGTTTTTTATAATGGTCGTAAATTAATGTATTTAGATGATAATAATTATGATTATATTATTACAACAATATATGATATTTCAAATAATTATACAATTATTAGAACAACAATAAATAATAGTAATATGTATATAACATCAAATGATATATTTGATATAATTATAAATCCAGATGATATTAAACCTGCTAATTATGTATCATATGAAGATTATATAACAAACTATAACCCTATTAATCAATCAATTAAAATCGGTACTGTTGGTCCTAGTTTTATTTTACAAACTGGATATGCTGATATATCTGTAAATTCAATTTATAGTTTAAATAATGAACCAGGAAATCCAGGAACTTTAATGTTCGATGGTTTTAATAATTTTCTTTTTAGTGATAATAGTGGTGAAAATGCTTTATGGACATATGCAAGATTAATTTTTAGAGGTACAACTATTAATGGTACAATAGGTACTATAACTAAAGTACAAATACAAACATTTAATACATCTTGGATAAATGTAGGTAATACATTTGATATTATTACAAACGATCCAAACGGTTCTAAAGGTTATAAAACAATTTCATCTCCTTGGTTTAGTCGTTTGCAAGTAGAAAATATTATTGGATTACTTATTACAAATATATGCAATTCAAATAATGTTTCTGATACTAATGCTAAATTTAGATTAGGACAAGTATTAATACAATTTAAATCATAAAAACACTTAAAGATTAATAATATTTATAATATTATCCAGAAATAAAATAATTTAATTAATAGGATATATGAATTCTGCTTTTTTAATTATAAATTATAAATTGTTAATTTATAATTAAAAAAACTAATATGCTAATGTATACATATTATTAATATTAAACCACATATAAATATTATATTTTTTCATATTTTTAGATATAATTTTATTTTGTTCAAATATTTCTTCTTCTAATATAGATTTATCAGTGTCAATATTAATAATAATTCGATCATCTCCAGTTATACAACTTAAAAAGCGTGGTTCGATGTCAATTGTCCAAGGTACACTATCTTCATTATTTAATTCATAAATATGAATATTAATAATATTATTAATATTATTGATAATAGTTTTAGTATTATTACTTGAATTAATAAAAATCATTTCTATATCATTAATAGAATCGTCAATTATAGGTCCAGATAATATATTTTGTATTGATTTCCATATCTTGGTATTATTAATTTCACGAATATAAAAAAATTTATCTTTATATTCATCCGTTACATTAAAACTTGATATTTCTTTATAATCAAAGAAATATTCAATTATCCAATAATTATTTATTACAATAACATATTAAAAAATATATTACTGGTAAATCACTATTAAAGATAATACAAGT
>JACCEE010477028.1_pt1 | contig 18058 bp, 17 predicted proteins | sample 7449931 | NCBI WGS metagenome assembly JACCEE01 (sample SAMN15323457, study PRJNA562643) | freshwater metagenome | isolation source: river surface water | place: USA:Blue River Watershed | collected 2017-08-19 | reverse complement strand
AAAATCAAAAATTAAAATTCTATGATTCATTCTGATCATGCGATAGAGTAGATGAAACATTTTGCTTTTTCAGAGAAAGTGTATCAAAAAAATAGTCTAGCATCCAGGAAATCGTTGTAGCACTAACTTCGTTAGTTCCTACTTCTGCTATTTTCTCCAGATTTTTTGTCTCGAAAATCAGATTTGTATTTGCATAGCTTCCAGTGAATGACATCCCGATAGAAATCATCCGCTCCCAGGCTGTCATTTCAACCGTATTTAATATTTTAACCGGGATAAGTTTTATTGGGAGTAACTTGTTAAGGCTATCTATGATATGGAAATTCATTATGGAATTTTTAGCAACAAAATTTATTATTACAGGTAAGTGCTCAATCTGAACCGTTCTCATTAAATACATAGTAACAGTGTCGATAGGTAACAAATTTTGTGTTGAATCAGGATCGATACAAACTCTAATTATGTTGTTGGGGTATGTATTTGACAGGCTATAAACCCGCTTCGCAAAGTCGAAAATGCCATAATCGGTATTGGTCACACCTGTTTTGTTATTTCCTACAATCTGTGACAATCTTAAAATATGGCCATTTATGCTTTGTTCTTCTATGTATTTCCGAACAATATTCTCGGCATACCTTTTCGACTGCTCGTAATAATTCCGAAATGAGGCAATATCCTCATTTTCATAAAATTCTTCTTTGAAAGGTTCAGTAATTCGGCCACAAGAATAGGCAGTACTGATAAAGAAAAAACGTGAATTTTTAGTGGCGTATCTCGAAAATATATTTAAGGAATTTTCTACACCCGCAAGGTTTGTTTTGAATATTTCATCTTTTGACTTAAAGTCGTACTTTAGACTAGCTGCAAAATGAAAGTAATTAACAGGTTGACTGAAAATTATTTGCAATTGTTCATCCAAAAATGAAAAATTTTCTTCAGTTAATGTATATTCGTATACTCTCAGCTTTTTAGGTAGTGCATATTCCGGATCATTAATTTCAGCTAAAGCCTTTTGCATCCTATCAGATGGCAAGTGGTTTTTGCCCTTCCTTACCAATGCTGTTACTTCGAAATTATTTAAAAGTAATTCGTTTATGAAATTGGATGCTATATATCCGTTTGCTCCGTTTATGATTATTCGTTTCATGCTTTTGTTGTTTTTGCTTCCTGTTTATGTTAGAATATTTTGAGAGTATATCAGAGAAAAAGGACTAAAATCAGCACAACACTAAGTGGTATGGTCAGGTTATCGGAGCCCCGCCAACTAAATAATTCGCTCAGTGTGCTTATAGCGGCTATCAATAAGGCCAGCCAAAATGTTTTCAGGTTGAATACCGAATGATGAAAATATAGGGCGATTACGCTGATTATAAAACTTGTAAACAGGAATGCCCCTGAACCAAGCCATGTTTTTTCAAACTTATGTCCAAATAGTTTTATCCGGCCATTGTAATTTTTAATGTTAATGCCAAGTATGGCAGCCATTGGATCGCAAACGGCAAGAATCAGCATTGGAAGAATGTATAAAAATTTATTATGGAGCATACATGAAATCCAGAAGGTACCATAAATGGAGAGAGGTAATAAGTAGCTTCCTATCGACTTTCTTTCAATATCATGAATAGATTTAAGATGTTTACCGTTTTGGGTTATAAATAGGACTGCAAAAAAGATTAGTGCCAGAACCAAGACATACCAGTGCGAAGTAAATATATAAGGAAATGGAACAGTTGCCAATGTTGAGGTAAAATGGGCAAACTTTCGGGTTATCTCACCTTTCACTCCAAGTCGCCTGTAATTCAACTCATTGAATATCAAAAGGAGGCCAATGCCTACTAAGTAAATAAACGATAGTACAATTAAATTCGTCATTTCAATCTCTCTTTATCTTATTTTTAAATGTTAAAAACATAAACACTTAAAGCAACCCATGCCCCTCCCGCAATAAGGCTATCAAACCTGTCGAGGATACCACCATGACCAGGAATAAGTTCACTGAAATTTTTTACCCCGTATTTCCGTTTGTACGCAGAGGCTGCTACGTCTCCGGTAAAAGCAAAAAACACAATGCCGGCTGACAAGAATAGGGTGATGTAAACAGGACGTGAGGTGAGCTCATTTAAAAGCAAAGCACTTAACAAGGCAACAACAGAACCTCCGATCATGCCTTCCCGCGTTTTATTCGGGCTTATTCGGGGTAATATTTTTCTCTTCCCCCAGAGTTGCCCGGTAATCTGGCTGAAGCTATCGAAAATTGAAAGGACCAAAAAAGAGAACAGGATTAGTTCTTTATTCAGGTTTCCGAAGAAATAAAAACCCACGGATAGGGCTCCAAATAAGAAGAAGGCCCATATAAAAAATACTTTTTGAGAATATCCCGAATTTTGGAACAGCTTTAGCAGTTCATATAGCCCCAATAGAATAATAAAAGCCGATAAGAATCTGAATATTAACGGAAAAAATGCAATACTTAAATATAAGGTATTAATAATTAAAAAGTAGGTTACAAATTTCTGACGATTTTTATACGCAATCGTGGAGTCTTTTTTCCTATTGATAAAATGGAAACCAATTCCTCCGATCAGGAAATAGGTCAGCATTATGAAATAAATAGTCCAGATCATTATTCGTTTTTTTTATTTATTTAAAGAATTGATTATCATCAATATGCCAATTAAAAGCATTCCAAAGGCATACCCATATTTTAGCCTGTTTTCTTTCCTGATTACGTTAAACCCCGATAATACCCTGGGCCCAATCAAGGCTCCGAAAAACGAGCCGATGGTCAGGAAACCAATCAATGTAAGGTCGATTTTACCAATCATAAAATGTACGCCTGTAGCAGTGACCGTGTTTATCAGGACAATAAAAAGAGAAGTGCCAATAACTACTTTAAGAGGTAATCTCATCGAAAACAGACCGGCCAAAACAGGTGCAGTTCCACTTATTCCAAAAGCTCCAGTTATAATTCCGGCAACTAACCCAAAGAATGAGCTTTTTATTATGCCGGACGATCCAATCGATCTGGAAGTCGCTTTTTCCACTTCATTATACGTCTTTTCTTTCCATGTTTTGATAGCAATTTGTGTAGCCATTAAAACTGAATAAATGCCAAAAGCAAGCCTGAGTTGGTAAGTATCCATCCAGTTGACAATTCCGGCACCAACAAAACTGCCCACAATGCCCGATAAGGCAAACAGGATGGCAATCTGCAAATTGACATTCCTTTTATGATAATGGCTTATTGTTCCCGCAATACAAATTGGTAAAGTAGCCACCAGCGAGGTGGCTACCGCTGTTGGCGTTGGTACATTTAAAACCAGCGTTAGCATTGGTAAAAAAAAGAACCCTCCACCTCCACCCAACATCGAACCTAACAATCCGATAATAAAGCCCACTAACGGCAGTAAAAAATAGATGGGTTGTATAGCTGAATAAAAAACCATAATAAATAGAGCATTAAATGTTGCGTAATCGATATATTTAAGTGTTCTAGTGATTATATGATGCGTTTTAAATGAATCGTTGCCAGTGAATGAATAAGTTCTGCCTTTAGCAAGATGCCATCCTGGTACTCGTATATGTTTGTTTTATTCCCCTTTTGATCGATAATGGCGTAGGTATGGCCAACTATATTTTTTATCGTATTTCTTTCGCCATTCCGTTCGTTGTAAATATAGCTAATCAACTTAGGTTCATTAAAATACAGCAAACTACCGCTATATGTGATCAACCCGCTAATCCATGTTTCTACTCCATCTTTTGTCAGTCGGTAATTTTCAGTTTGACGTTCCAGTCGGGTACTCGAATTAAGTTTCCCGTTTTTCAACGTTTCTACATCCGAGTTCCATAAAATCCCATGCCGGTACAAGCTGTACTGTATATATTTCACTTGGTATGAAAAGATCATCCTGACATAAACATCGGTAACAGCATTAATTGTAATGTCTTCACCTTCTATCTTTTGATCTACTGTGAATTCGCCAATATTCATTCCCCAAACAGAGATTTGGTATTTAGCTGAACGTTCAAAAGGCTGAGCTGCCGCCGATTTAAAAAAAAGGAACATTATAATCAATCCCATCATATATTTTTCTATAGTCATATCATTTTGATTTATTCAAATAGCCTTATTGTATGACATACTAATTACCTAATACATAGATATGTATTGTAATGCATCTTTGTTAGATTCACTATATCGCTCTAGGATTCAATGATTTTCTATACTTTCTGTCAAAAATCTTTTGGGTTAGTAAATCCAATTCACTATCGTATTGAATCATTATTTTCCTATATTCTTCATCTTTTAAAGCATCTTCGGCCTCTTTATCCGTTCCCTTCGCATCTGTTGTCAGAATGTTTTGTCGAAAATTTTCGTAATTATCACGGATAGAACATGGCATCATTAAATATTCTCCCTGATGGCTTGTTTTTGCAAAACCTTTATCCTTTTGCCACCTTCTGCCGTTTTTGAAGAATTCAGATTGAAGAGCATCCGCCAATGTTCCTCCCTTTGCATAGATGTCCTGAATTTTGTCCACGTAATATGGAACAAATACACACGGAGTAATTTTCCCTTCAAAATCAATATAGAAATACCCGTTCCATCTGCCATAAGCCAAGCACCCTGTACAAAGAGATGACGAATTCCAGAAATCGGCCATCGGATAACGTAAGGTACGCGCAACATATTCCCATTTTTTGTAAAGCTCAACCCGCTGATTTGGAGTAATCATCAAATCCATTAAATCTTTGCCTTTACCTATAGGCATTAACTGGAATTGCCACATGTGAGTTGCGCCCATTTCTTCGAAATAATACTGATAGAATTCATCAGTAAGCAAGATCTCATAATTTTTTGACGTTGCAGTCACCGATATACCAAATGGGACGCCTGCAGCTCTCAGATTTTCAAGAGCTTCCCGAATCTTTTTATGTACACCTTCCCCTCGTCTTTCATCTGTTTCTTTTTCATAGCCCTCAACCGAAATTAGGGGAACTACGTTCCCCAGCGTTGCTAGTTTCTTAGCTGTTTTTTGATTTATTAATGTACCATTTGTATACATGAGGAAGAACATATCCTTAAATTCTTTAAAAACGTCGAAAATGGTTTTACCCTGGCTATGGTACATTAATGGTTCTCCTCCACTAATTGTTATGAAACGGCTACCCAACAGATCATGTGCTTCCTGAACAATACGCCTAGTTAGTTCAAAATCGAGGTGGGTGCTTTTTCCCGGACTACATGAAGCATAACAGCCAACACATTCCAGGTTACAGGCCTTTTCAGGAGATAATACAAGGAACTTCGGCGGATATTCACCATATTTCTTTTCGTATTCATATTTTACATCCGTTAAATGAGCTTCACGGTTAATTTTAAATGAGTCGCTCATAAAGACCGACACCATTCTGCGGGCCACATCTTTACTGATAAAACCACGATCCAAGCACTTACTTACCTGGCGAACCACTGAAGAAACAAAATAATAACGATCAATTTTTTCTTCTTCGAAAAGGAGCGATTGATCATTGAGAACTGATTCGTGAATTTGTTTTTCTAACTTTTGGACAGCGAAATGTCTGATCGTTCTGTTAGATATGGCATTATTTACTGCCACATTTACAAGGTTGTCTTTTAAACTTTTCATAACGTTAAAATTTAATTACGATTATTTGCTGTTTTAAAAATACATGCCGAAGTTGGCCGAAAAAGTGGGTTTATCTGTTGACCCGGAATATCCCATTGTCACATCCAATGGGCCCAACATTGTTTTTAATGAATATCTGATGCCTCCGCCATAAATAGCCTCAACTTTCTCCCGAAAGATCATATCGGTATCTTGCCACATTCCGTTAAACAATAACGAAACATATTGCGATTTGGCAATTTTCATTCTGAGCCCAATTAAGCTTATGTATGTGTACCTTTCGGCAATACTTACAGCCGGTAGTCCAACGAAGGGTAAGTGGTAGTTAAAGTATTGAGAATAGGACTCTCCCCCCACAAGAGTATTCCGGATAACTGGGAAATCAGAATTAAACAAGGCACGCCCGTACAGGTCGAAAAGCAAGGAGGCGTTTTTATCAAGTGGAATAACATTCTTCATTTTTAACAGCGCCACCGGACTAACCTCGTTTGTTTTTTTAAGGTCAGCCATAAGTGAAAATTCGGTGTACAGATTTGTTCCTTTTGTGGGGAAATAGAAATCGTCCAAATTGTCAAACGACAAATAAGAATAAGCATTGGTCAGAAAAAAATCTGTTTTACTATTTGTTCCCAGGCTGTTGTCTTTTCTGAAAATATCGCCATGGTAATATTCTTCCTGAATGCCCATCCCCAGTTCAAGATGGTGCATAAAAGGCTTATAAAAATAAAACGATCCTGAAGTATAAAATACATTGGCTTCGAAAATCTTATTGCCATCATCAAAAATATTGTAATTCTGATATTTTCCCTTAATATTAATTCCCAAAGTTGGCAGGTTGGTTTTGTTAGTTTCAGCCACCATACTCAATCCCGGGTTTACTGAAAGCTCGGCGCTGGCCGAAAGCAAGCCAAAAATGTTCTTATAATTCTTCTGGGTCGTGTTTACCAGGATAGCCGCAGCATCAGTGGTGTTCGCCTTAAAACCAATATTTTGAGTGAAAACCTTTTTTGTTGTGATATTTAAGTTCAGCGATTTCCCATTTTCAGTATCGATTAAATTATAATAAATCCGGTCAAAACCACCCAGTCCATAAATCCGGTCAATAGCCGTTTTGATTTCTTCTGATGAAAAATTACCGGGAATTTCCATGTTAAGAGTTGTTCGCAGAAAATCTTCATCGAGATGATAATTGCCCGAAAAGGTCAGGTCGGTGATGTACCAACTTTCTGGTTTAACCAATTTCCGTGATTTTTCAGGCGGATCGAGCTGATATTTTGCTTTGAGATCATGAATTTGACTCATGACTTTGAGTGTCGATTTTTCACCTCTTATAATCAGGGAATCAGCGGCTTCATTGGTGAAACTTGTCATGGAATAGCCAGTAATGTCGGGCCGGATAATCAGGTCGCATAGGCTATTGTTTATTGATTTTTTTGTAAGGTCAAAAAAACCGATCATTTGATTAACAACATTATCCAGTGATTGTAGATTTTCACGATCGAAAAAATCATTCCGAATGTCAACCCCGATAATGATGTCGGCGCCCATTTGCTTGGCCACATCAGCAGGAAAATTGTTTACTATACCACCATCCGCTAATAATTGTCCTTTATAATCTGACGACTGAAAAGCGATAGGAATTGCCATACTTGAAAACATGGCTGTTGGTAAAAATCCGTTTTTTAGTACAACTTCTTTACCTGTTTCCAAATCTATTGCCACGCAGGCAAACGGAATCGGAAATTTAGAAAAATCAGCATCAACAGGAACATTTCCGGCCAGGCCACAAAAAATGTTGATTACATTTTGCCCTTTGATAAATCCCTGTGGCAGACTAACCTTTTTGTTCCCATTGATTGGAAGGGAAAATATGTACCGCTGTTTGAGCATCTGGTCGTTTTTCGACAGAAATGCACGGGAAACATCATCAGAAAGTGTAGTTTCCCAATTAAGCGATTTAACCAGGGTCTCCAGTTCCAATGCTGTGTATCCGAGTGAATAAATGCCGCCAACCAGACTTCCCATGCTTGTACCAACTATCAAATCAATTGGAATTCCCTCCTTTTCAAGAACCTTCAGAACACCAATATGCGCAAACCCTTTAGCTCCGCCACCACTCAGAACAAGTGCAATTTTAGGGCTTTTGACCTTTTGATCCGGTTCTTGAGCTGAACCAATAAACGAAAACCCCAGTGCAAAAATGAACGTCAGAATCTTCAGAATTGAAGCCTGAAATGATAACCTGCGCGTTAGGTCCATTAATAAAAATTATTAATTATTGATTTTTTTCTTAACTAAATCGATTGCATCACCAACCGTAGTAATCTCATTGTAATCAGATACCTTAATGTTTACCTTGAAGAAAATGTCAATATACAAGGCAAGGCAGATTAGTTGATGTTCATCAAAATCAAAGTCATCAACAAATGAGGATTCTATCTTGATTTTTTCTTTCGGAATACCCATGAACATAAATATCTGCATAAATTGTTCTTCTACAGTTTTCATTTTTCTTGATTTTTAAATCCTTTTAAAATTCATGTTTAGTTAAATGGAAGTTCTCGCTCGAAATTTTTGGTATAGCATAAATGCCAATTATATAACTTGCTAATTCCTTCCTGAATAGTTATATGGGGCTTGTAATGTAGTTCCTGTTCGAGCACCGTGGTATCGGCGTAGGTTTGATAAACATCGCCGGGCTGCATCTCGACCATCAGTTTGATCGCAGTTTTGCCAGTCACATTTTCGATGGCAGCGATAAACTCAAGCAGTTGTACCGGTTTCCCGGCCCCAATGTTGTAGATTTTATACGGGATTTCATCGGTTGGCGGGTGGTCAATAATTGCCGATAATCCGTCAATAATATCGTCGATGTAAGTGAAATCGCGCGAAAGCTTTCCGTAGTTAAAAACTTTGATTGGTTTCTGGTTTACAATCGAATCCATAAATAAAAACGGAGCCATATCGGGCCTTCCCCATGGGCCATAGACCGTAAAAAAACGCACCCCGGTCGATGGAATTTTATAGAGTTTGCTGTAAGCATGCGCCATTAACTCGTTCGATTTTTTTGTTGCGGCATAAAGGCTAACCGGTGAATCAATCCTATCTGACTCGCTGTACGGAACTTTTGTATTCAGGCCATAAACGCTGCTCGAACTGGCGTACAACAAATGTTTAACCGGATAAAAACGGCATGCCTCCAGGATGTTCATAAACCCAATAATGTTGGAATTGATGTAAGCGTACGGATTCTCAATCGAGTGCCTCACCCCGGCCTGGGCCGCCAAATGGCAAATCCCGTCAAAATGCTCATTGGCAAAAAGCTTGTCGATAAATACTTTATCCTGAAGGTCGGCTTTAATAAACCTATAGTTTGGGTATTCAGTACTTTGCACCGATTGGTTGTTTTGTATGAGCTCTTTCCTGATTCCGGTCCCGGCAAGACGCGCATATTTCAATCCCACATCGTAATAATTGTTGATGTTGTCGATCCCGACAACCCGGTTCCCTTTTTCTGCAAAATGTTTTACCGTATGAAACCCGATAAACCCGGCGGCACCTGTTACTAAAATCTTCATGGCATACTTTTTTTATTCTATTTCTACATAGTAATAAATTCCTGTCTGGCAGGTTTTCTTACCTTTAATAAATACCTGGATGGAGTCGTTTCGCTCAATGGCTTTATTCCAGGTGAATAGGATGGCTGGTGTTTTTATTTTACCCGGTTTGTACAGATCGCTTATTTCCAACATTTCAAGCGGTTTGCCCAGGAAAACATCCAGGTTGTCGCCTTTGGTCATTTCGCAATAATAGTAGTTTACCCCACCCTTTTTAATAGCTGTTTCTTTTGCCTGACTGCACAACTGGTTGAGCCCGATCATTGAATTGTACTGCGGAACAGCCAACGAAACCGTAAAAACGGCAAGCAACATACCCATACCCATCGTAATTATTCCAATATTCAAACGATGTTTGTACAAATGCCTCAGGGTAAGGATCCCCGTCCCGGTGAGTATGAGGGCTGCGAAAAGCACCACGTAAGAGGAGCTCAATGCACTGATGTTGATGAAATATTGCGCAACGATTATTCCCGGCAAAGCAATGCATAGCAATCCGGCCGGAATGCCCACAAGAATGTATATCCACCTTGGCGAACCTAACTTTTTGAACCACAGCAACGAGAGATAAACAAAGAACGGGAAAGCCGGGAGCAGATACACCGCCAGTTTTGAGCTAAAAAGCGACAAAATCGCAAATGTTGAAAATGTGATTGCCAGAAAGAAGCGCTCCAGGTCGGTTGAAGCCATCCGTTTTTTTAGGCCAACCCAAAGAATCCCGATGACCAGGAATGACCAGGGGGCAAGCGAATACCAAACCGTCACGAAATAATAGTAAAATGGTTCTTTGTGGTGAAACGAATTCACTGCACGGTGCACCGTTTGGTTAAAGAGCAGGTTATTCAGGTACGCACTTCCCCCTTCAGCATAAACCCCTGCAAACCACGCCCCGCAAAGGGTCAATAACACAGCCAGCGTTTTCCAGCCCCAATACCTTCCGATGGTTTTCAGTCCTTTTTTCAGGATCAGGAAAACAACTGTTGAAACCAAAGGAACGATTATCCCCATTGGCCCTTTGGTAAATAAAGCCATGAATACGAAGATCGGGAACAGCCAAGAATCGCGTGGTTTCGCTTCACCGCTATACATCCTGAAAAAGGTATAAAGCGCCAGGACGATAAACATGCACATCAGCATGTCCATCCGCAGGACAATAGCCGTCCCGATAAAAAAACCGCAGGTCATCAGCATCAGTTCCCCGATCAGGCGTTCCTTTTCTGAAAGGAGTTTCCCGGCCCATTTATCCATGATGTAAACCACAACCAAGGCGGGGACAAACGAAAAAATGCTCAGGAAAAACATGCTGTGATACCCAAAAATTGATCTGCCCAGCATCACGATCCAAAGGTATAGTGGCGGCTTGTCGGCGTAAACCAACCCGTGGTTGAAAAAAGTAAAGATCGAGCCGTTGTGCAGCGCCTCATCGGCAATGCTCAGGTACCGAAGTTCATTATCGGGCGAAAAGTCGCGGAAAATGAAGATTGGCAAAAATGCCAATGAATACAGGACATATCGTATGGCTTTGTTATTCAAATATTTCATCATGCGACAGCGTTTTTTGTTCTTTCCTGTAAATAGCGATATTGCGGGTGTAGGCAATAAACCCGACCGATTGCCCCAGTATCAGTATCGGGTCAACACGGATTACCCCATAACCGGCAATTATTCCGGAGCCAACCAGACTGATAATCCAGAAGCCAACCGGAAGTAACGATTCATTTCGCCGCATCGAATAAACCCACTGATATACAAAGCGCATGGTAAAGATGACCTGGCCTGCTGAGCCCCAAATGATCAGCCATAAAGGGATTTTGGTATTGTTCAGGAAATTGGAAACGAAATAATCCCCGTTTTTCAGGACGAACCCGATGGCACAAATTGGCGTGAGAAAAAGAATGGCCTGTACAACGACATTTATTTTTTTCCAGACCCCATTTTCATTCAGGTTCCAGATGTAGATGTAATACGAAATCAACTGGCCCAATAATATCGAGAAGTCGTTGCGGAACCAACCGTAAATGCAGAAAAGATAGGAGGCAATAATACTCAGCACCCAGTAAATAGTGGGCGAAAGCACTTTTTTGGCGCGCTCCGAAAGCACCCATTGCAAAAGCGTGCGCGTAAAAAAGAGTACCTGCGATATGAATCCTAAGATGTAAATCATCTATTCTATATTATTTTCTCCAATTTGGTAATTGATATATCTTTTTTTCATCCACCGGTAGGCAAAGCAGTCGATAAACGGCTCCACCAGCCTGTTCCGGAGGTTGTATTTCGATTTTCCGGCCACCCTCGGGAAATGCCTTACCGGAACCTGCAAAACCTTGCCGTTTTGCAACTGGATCAGGGCGGGGAAAAAGCGGTGCATCCCCGTGAATAAAGGAATGCGTTTGGCATAGTCGGTTTTCATTATTTTCAGCGGACAACCGGTATCAATTACTCCATCGTTGGTCATAAACCGCCTGAAGCCATTGGCAATCCAGGAAGATGCTTTTTTTACAAAAGAATCGTCGCGCTTGACACGAATGCCCATTACCAATTCATACTCTTCTATATAAGGAATCATAAGGTGAAAATCTTTCGGCGTGGTTTGTAAGTCGGCATCAATATAACCAACGTAAGTCGACCAGGTTGCCTCAATTCCCGCTTTAAGCGCGGCGCTTAGCCCCGAATTCTTCTCCAAACTGAGATGGTAAAAATGCTTCTGCCTATTGCAAACTTCGATAATCCGGTCTTTGCTTTGGTCGGTTGAACAGTCGTTTACAAACAGGACACAGGCCGGCAAAGCTGATCTTAATACGAATTCCGAAAGTTTTTTCTCCACCGCATAGATGTTATCCTCTTCGTTGAACACGGGTACTATTATCGTGAATTCGTAGTTTGCTGTTTTGTTTGTCTGCTTTCTCATGGGGATTAGCTCTCCTAAAATGGTATTTTCCTCTAAACTCTGCTTAGTCATTTTTAATTTTTGTTTTCCTGAGGTTCAGCTTAAGTTTTTTAAAGTAATTCGGTTGACGTGCAGTCAAAATAAATAATCTATGATTGCTTAGAAACTAATTCCCGGCTTTTTAAATCTTCCCATATCTGCAATCCAACCGGATTACAAATACTTCTGAAATGATAATCAAAAACGTCATCGCAACTTAATAGATATTCCTCTTCTGATTTTGACATTTGATCCAAAACATACGATTCGATGAGTAATTTGAATACATGGGCTACAGAATAGGTGTTAATATTGTTATTAAAATAGTTGTCTGCTTTTCCTTCTAATAAAATTTCGATATACTTCTTCCGTATTGCCTCTTTATATAATTCAATTAGTTTATTATAGAAATCGGGGTAACATTTTACTAAATCGAAATGAACATGTTCTTTTACTGAGAGAATTTTAAGGATTGTAAAATTGTACAACTGAATTGTCTTTGAGATAGCATCATTGTTCTCTTTATCCAATGTATGTAACGATGTTTTGAAATGATAATATTCGTTCAGATATATATCTTTTACAAGTTCATTCTTGCAGGAATAGTGTTTGTAAATCGTTTTCTTTGATATGTGCAAATTCTTGGCAATATCGTCCATCGAGATATTCCTGATCCCATATTCGGAAAAAAGATTTTGGATTGATATTAAGTGAATATTTATATTTGATTGCATAATTTATGTTTGTTTTATCGATTCTGAAAAGTTTCAAGTCAGAATAGTCTAATTCAACGACAATGGAACAGCTCAGGCGCTGGTTTCCCAGCGCCATAAGCTCATCACACCAAAATTCAATGAATCAGAAAAACGATTTCATTTTCATCGTCACTATAAAAACCAACTTTATCTTCGCGGGCGAGCCATCCGAGTGAACGGTTGAACTCTGTTTCTTCAATTGCGCTGATTTTCAGTAATTCTTTTACCTGCATTTCACCTTTTTCGTTGAGTTGCTGCCAAATCTGGCCAGCATTTTCTCCAATTTTGTGTTTTATCATAACCAATAAATTTGAGATTAATACAAAGAGTTAAATCGTGTTATAATTCTGAAAACAATATAGTTATGTAATTATTTCAGTCTATTTATTCTTTCGTTCCTGAAAATGGTTTAATGATGTCCCTGCCCAACTACCAAAACCGAAGCCCAGATAGGCGGCACAGGGACAATTGCTGTTTTCCAAACTTTTATATCTTACTACTGTTGACGATTATTCAACAACTATATTTTAAACATACAGGAAAAGTTGGTTAAGAATACTACATTAACCAACTGAATATCTGCATATTAAAATACTAAAAATGTCAAATTATATGAATCACATTATTTTGTCCCATTCATTTAGGTGTCTGTATGAATTACAATTCATTTAAAAGTCTGACATACATGTATTTAGTTTAATAATTGGCATTTAGCCATAAAAACAGTATTTAAATATTAAAATCTTCAAAAAGCACATTTATCAAAAAAGTAACATTGAATTTTTATATTTCCATTTTAATCAGTAAATATTATGCTATAACATTAGATCAAACTACCGTTACTAGAGCCTCTTCCATTGCTTCCTCTTCTTCTAAAAGAGATCCGTAAAGACGATAGCCTTTGATACTTTCACCTCTTGTCAGTTTGCTTATAAAGATTCTGCGGCGGTGATGAATTGGATTAAAGCGATGCAGTCCAACATATATCATCACGATTATTCCCGCAACAATGGTAAACCCGAATAATTTTTTAACAGCCAACAGAATTGATTGAATTTGGACTGTTCCGTAAAGTCCCATTCCACCTCCACGAATCAATGCGAAACTGTCAGTTGCATCCATTTGAGTCGCTATATTGGTTACATTTTGTATCTGTAATTTGTACATAACCCATGAAAGAATAGAGCCAAATAATGCCGGTCCCAGAAATGAACGGAATAACACAAGAACAGAAATGGCAGGGATTTGGTCGGCCATGCTTAAATTTTCGGTACAATAAGATGCTAATGAGATATATAAGACGCACAACCCTAATCCTTTTAGTATTGTCGGAAAAATAAAATACCCGATTTGAACCTCAGGAACAAATAAAAAATAGATGATGAGCTGAGCCAAAAGATATGAACCAAAACCTATCAAAACTAATCCTTTGAGATTCCAATCATTTTTAAACCAGACAAAAGATAGAATACCCCCAATAATAATTCCGGGAACCATCGCTAAATTGATGAATGCTGTGAGCTGAAAACTGTATTGGAGTACGCCAATCATAAACGTACTCTGCAGGCTGCTGCTTCCTAAATAAATACCCATGAGGGCAATCATAATCAACGAAGAATACACATTTTTTCGTTTAAAAGCATTCATTGACAAAAAAGGGCGTTTAAGCGTTTTTTGTATAATAATAAAACCAACTGACATCAAAAGAAATGCAGCAAGTCCCCACCTGATTACAGGAGCTTGAAACCAGCCATGAAACTTGGTATAAACCAAAATATAGTTGAGCACCATCATAATTACAGCGAACCAAATCATACTTAACCAGGAGAATTGATAAAGAGGTACTTTTTTTGATCCGCGACTGTTGTGCATAAGGATGACAGCCAATAAGGCACAAACAAGCATATAAATTACAATGAACAGATAAACATATTGCCAATTTAGATTATAGGCTAACAACGAAAAATAATAACCAAACAATTGTCCTCCAAGGATGGAAATCGGATAAAAAATCGGATAAAACCGGGTTCTGTCCATTGTTGGAGAAATGATGAAATAAATGGGTAAAATGAATTCAATCAGTCCAAACATTTTAAATACACCAATAAAGAACGATGCAAAAACGATCAAATTGGGGTCATCAGTACTGTAGCAAACCCAACTTAACAAACAAAGCAATAATAAGCTACCTACAACAATTTCTTTAGAGCGAAAATATTGCTTAGTACGAAGAAGCAAGGGCATCACCGTTGCCATTCCAATGAAGCTTGCATAATTTGCCAATGAAAAAACTTCAGGCATAGCACCCATACCACCAACCATGTCGTTAATGTTATTTACATAAACACCCGATACCACAAGCAATGGGAAAAGGGACATGAAAATCATTAACAATTGCACCGGTTTGGGAACCCAGTCATGATATAATCCGCGTTTGTACATGTTTAGTCTTTGATGATTACTTCCACATTCATACCGGCACGTAATAACCCGATGTCATCAGCCTTATTTGTTGGTGTAAACTCAATGCGCACCGGAAATCGTTGTTGTACCTTCACAAAGTTTCCGGTGGAATTATCGACAGGCACCGCCGAGTATTTTGACCCTGATGCTGCTGATATGGAGGTAACAACACCTTCGTATTTCATTCCGCTTAAAGCATCAACTTTTATAGTGATTTTTTTACCTGGCATTATGCTTCCCATCTGATTCTCACGAAAATTGGCGACCACCCATTTTTCGTTGTTTTTTACAATCGCTAGTAACTGCTGACCGGGTTGAATGAGCTGTCCTTCCTGAATTAATCTTCGACCTGCAATGCATGTGTAAGGTGCTACTATTTTGCAGTATGAAATGTTCAGATTGGCCATGTCAAGCAAAGCCTGAGTACGCTTTACTTCGGCATCGTTCAGATCTAGCCTCTTTGACGCTTCGATCACAGATAATTGCACTGTTTTTCGTTGACTTTGCAGTGCTTCGTATTGTGCTTTGTTGGCCTCATATTCTGACTTCATTTGATCGAACTGCGCCCTTGTAACGGCTTCATCTTTTAATAGATTCGTATATCGATTATAGTTTTGTTCAATGTTGATTAATCGGGCTTTTGCTGCATCTAAATTAGCGTCGCTCACATCAATATTATTTTTGACTGTATTAATCGACGAAAGTGTCAGTTCTTTTGTTGCCAGGGCATTCATGTATGCAGCCTCGGCCTGGGCAAGCTGTATGCGCAATTCGCGGTCATCGAGAATTACCAGTGTGTCACCTTTTTTTAGTTGTTGGTGTTCGATAAACCGAATCTCTTTAATAAAGCCTTGAACTTTGCTGTTGATTGGGTTAATGAACTCCTCGACTTGCGCATCGTTGGTATAATTATCGACACCAATATGAAAATAGGCCCGAATTGCCCATGCTAACAGAATGGTGATGATTACAAATAATAACGTGTTGACTAGAATAATGCGTCTTTTATGTGAACCTGTTTTGCTGTTATTTTTTTTATTTGAGATCATATTATATATAAATAATTGAAAAAGAAGGATGACTATAGGGAGTATTTTACAACTTACCAACGATATTAAGTAACCTATGATAAGTAAAAATGATGTTTATCTCGGCGTTGGAGTACTGAAGCTCAGATTCCAGTTTGGCATTGGTAGCATCAAGCATATCAATAAGGAGTGCCAGTTGGTTGAGATATTTTTTCTCCATCATCTGATAATTTTCCCTGGCCAGCTGCATGTTTAATGTTGTCGTTTCAAGTTGTTTAAATGCTTCTATATGTTTCAGGTAAGCGGAGTGTACCGCTAATTGGGCATTTTGTTGTTGTAATACCACTGTTTCCTGCGATTGAAATAGTTGTAATTTGCTCAATCGGATGTTTCGGGGGGCACTATAAAGTGATGCTATGTTGAACGATAAAGTACCTCCTGCCTGCCAGCCATTCGAATACATGTCTAAAGCAGGAGTTCGTGACGTAATTGGTCGTTGCAGGCTGTTTGCAGCAAATAGGCTAAAAGAAGGCATTCGCTCAGCTTTGGAAATAGATAGACTTTTCTGGGCTATTTCCAGATTCTTTTCAGCAGTTTTTATATCATAATAGCCTGTTAAAGCATTGGTCTGATAGGTTTCAAAACTTTGAATTTCTGGTTTATTGGAAAGGATTGTTGTATCTGGAAGGATTAACACATTGGCAGATAACCCCACAGCGGTAGTAAGTTGTTTATTTAGAATTTCAATGTTATCATTGATTTGTACCAGCATCAAATTCAAATTTGACAGTAACAGCTTGGTGCGAATCACGTCATTGAGTGTTACCATTCCTTGTTCGTGCATCTTTTCAATGTTCTTCAAACGGATCTCTGACAATTGAATGTTTTTCAAATAAATGCGTTGTTGATTTCTCTGTTTGAACAGTTCGAGATAGTAACTTGAAATAAGCAGTTTGATGTCTTGTTTGTTTTTTTCAAAATTAAGTGTTGCCAATTGCTGTTGCAATGAAGCCACTTCAATTGAGTTGGTCACTACGTTGCCTTTAAAGACCAATTGGTTGGCCTGAAAAATAAAGCTGTTGCCAAAGTGCGGCATCGCTGCAGTGGTTTTATTCGAAAAGTCTTTGTCGTAAATCGTTGCGTCGCCCAAATAAAACGCACTGATTGATGCGGAAATATTAGGCAATTGCTGCGATTTCGTGACAGAAACACGTTGTTGTGCTACATCAACCGAAGCAGATGATAATTTTAATGCCTGGTTGTTCTCAATGGCCAAATTAAACAGTTCATCGATGGTTAGAAGACGCTCTTCTGGTGTTTGTCCATTAACATCTACAGATGTTAACATTATTGCTATCAGTAAGATTTTTAGACTCTTAGTTTTCTTCATCATAAATTGTACTTGTGTTTTATACTTGCATGTTGAATACGACAAATATTGCGAGTGCTATTTATTTTCAAAATGTTTGATTTGCGGTAAATGATGTTCCAAATACGGATCATACACTTGATAACAATCAATTGATCTGGGCTTAACATTTTGGTGATATAGATTTTTTTGGTGCATTTAAAATTTCTCTTTATAGGTCGATGGGGTCATCTGAGTAAGCCTTTT
>JACCEE010460967.1_pt1 | contig 18063 bp, 16 predicted proteins | sample 7449931 | NCBI WGS metagenome assembly JACCEE01 (sample SAMN15323457, study PRJNA562643) | freshwater metagenome | isolation source: river surface water | place: USA:Blue River Watershed | collected 2017-08-19 | reverse complement strand
GATGCGATGCTGCTGTACCGTGGAACAAATGTTTCCAGTTGAATTCTCTGAAATTGCACGCGATGGTGGTGCCAGAGCTGGAATAGCTACGACTCACAGGGGGACGTATTCCACTCCGTGCTTTATGCCTGTCGGTACGCGCGGTGCAATCAAGTATCTCAGTGCATCTGATTACGAGCAGTTAGGTGCTCAAATTGTTTTGGGTAACACCTATCACTTGATGTTGCGTCCAGGCGCAGAAACGGTTGCACATTTTGGAGGCCTAGGTGCATTTGCAGGGTGGGGTGGACTCACGCTTACCGACTCTGGTGGTTTTCAAGTTTTTTCTCTCGATCCAGATGTTGATGACGATGGTGTCACATTCAAATCAACATATGACGGTTCAAAGCATCGGTTCACTCCCGAGTCGGCTGTTCATACGCAGCAACTGCTTGGAGCAGATATTCAAATGGTGCTCGATGTTTGTCCACCGCTTCCGTCTCCTCCTCATGTTGTTCGAACAGCACTTGAACGAACTTCGGCATGGGCCGTGCGCGCAAAGCAATCACACACACGTGAGGACCAATCGCTGTTTGGCATTGTTCAGGGTGGAATTGATGCGAACATGCGCGCGGAGAGTGCTCAACGCACGGCCGAGTTGAATTTTGATGGCTATGGAATTGGTGGGCTGTCTGTTGGTGAAACTCGTGACGAGATGGTTCCCGCACTGGCTGCAGCCGTTGCGCATTTGCCGAGTAATCGTCCGCGCTATTTGATGGGTGTTGGCGACCCAGCATCGCTCGTTGAGGCTGTCAACCTTGGAGTGGATCAATTCGATTGCGTCTTGCAAACGCGTTTAGGTCGTCATGGAACAGCGCTTACTTCAACTGGTCGCGTTAATTTGAAACGTGCTGAGTTTGTCTTGAGTGACGATCCGATTGATGCTCAATGTTCATGCATGGTGTGCCGTCGGCATTCCCGTGGTTACATCCGTCACCTTTTTCAAGTTGGAGAACCGACTGCTTCGCGTCTGGTTTCGTTGCACAATGTGGCGTGGACCATTGAACTCATGAATCAGATGAGAAGGGCAATAGTTGATGGCTCCTTTACATCCCTCCGCCACGAAATATTGGCTGTTTGGGGCAATGCGATGGGATCAGCGGCCTCGTAGCGTTCGGTTCGGCGAGTAGAGTAAATCTCTATGTTCCACGTCAATTCACTTCTCGCGGCAGCGAGTTCGTCAACGAGCTCTAGTTCGCCACTCAGTTTCTTGCCAATTATCGCCATTTTCGCAGCGATGTATTTCCTTCTGATTCGCCCACAACGCAAGCGTGCAAAGGAACAAAGGGAGCTCCAGAGTGCTCTTGCTGAGGGAGACCATGTGGTTTTGAACTCAGGCATTTATGGCTACATCTCCCAAATTGAAGAAGGCAAGCCATATATCTGGTTCGAAGCAAACACAGGAGTGGAGTTTCGTATCAACCGTTCGGCTGTAGCAGGAAAGACACCAGACCCTGCCAACCCATCTGCAGAACAAAAGTAGTAGCCCGCGCTAATGGTTCGTCGGCTCGTTGTTTCACTCGTTGGAGTAGTGGTTGTAGTTTTCGGTTTGCTCATCGGCAACCTTGTGGCAGGCAACGTTCCATCACTTGGTCTCGATCTGCAGGGTGGTGCTTCGGTAACACTGCAGCCTGAGGGAACATATGACGCGAAGGCGCTTGATGTTGCACTCACCATTATTCGTGCTCGCGTTGACTCAATTGGTGTTTCAGAGCCAGAGATCATTCGTCAAGGTGACACCGTTGTGGTCAACCTTCCAGGAGTTGAAGATCAACAGCGTGCACTCGACATCATTGGTAAGCAAGGTCAATTGTTGCTTCGTCCAGTTTTGCAAGCGGGAACTGTCAACACAGGTGCTGACACCACATTGCCAGGTGCAACAACAGTCGTAGATTCCACATTGCCTGCACCGAGCGGACCTGGAAGTTCGCGCATTGTTGCTGCAACGACTGTTCCGCCAACTACTTCCTCGCCTACAACTGTCGCAGCAACGCAAAGTTCTACGCCTTCGCTCGCAGAAATTTTGGCTAACCAAGATGCGAATGATCCAAATGCTTCCGTTGTGTTGCTCGGAAGGAACGGCGATGTGTACTCAGCTGGTCCAGCAGGCGCTTCTGGCTTGGTGTTCAGCAACGATGCCGCAGCCGAAATTAACAACGGAACGTGGAGTGTTGTTGTAGGTCTATTGGACGGTTCGGCTGGCGAAGACATCTGGAACGCCTTGTCGACTCGCTGTTTCAATAAAGATGCAACGTGCCCAACTGGTCAGATTGCAATTGCACTTGACGGCGAAGTGATTTCAGCGCCCGTTGTGCAACAAGCTGTTTTCACTGGCGGCAACGTGCAGATTTCTGGCAACTTCACTGAAGCAGAGGCTCGCGACTTGGCAAAAATTCTTGAGTTTGGTGCTGTGCCAGTCAAGTTTGCTGTTGCCACTGTGCAAACTGTTTCCCCAACGTTGGGTAAAGACTCTCTGAGAGCAGCGCTCATCTCTGGTTTGGTCGGCGTGTTGTTGGTGATGCTGTTTTTCTTCTTTTACTATCGACTCTTGACCATCGTCGTCATCAGCGGTCTTGTCATCTCGGGTTCGCTGTTGTGGAGCGTCATCTCGTATCTGTCAAAAACGAATGGTCTCGCACTCACGCTTTCTGGTGTGGCAGGAATTGTGGTATCCATCGGCGTCACCGTCGACTCGTATGTGGTGTTGTTTGAACGGCTGAAAGACGAGTTGGTCAGTGGCAAAACGATGCGCGGGGCAGCACAGCGCAGTTTTGCATCGGCATGGCGAACCATTTTGGCGGCCGACACGGTCTCGTTTATCGGCGCGATCATTCTGTGGCAATTGACAGTTGGTTCGGTGCGCGGGTTCGCATTCTTCCTTGGCTTGTCAACATTGATCGACGTGTTCGTGGCGTATCTCTTCACTCGACCAGCGATTTTGTTGCTTGCGCGATCAAAGTTCATGGCAGGTCGAAATGTTCTTGGAGTAGTAGTTCCGAAGGAGGCAACCGTATGAGCGGAGGAATGGGGCGTCTCTATCGTGGTGAAACCACATTCAACTTCTTTGGACGCAGGTGGTGGGGCTTTGGGTTCTCCATCGCGCTGATGGTGATCACTGTGCTGTCGCTTTCCACTCGTGGGCTGAATTTAGGAATGGACTTCGAAGGCGGCGTGGCATGGGAAGTTCCGGCGCAATCGCTCACCATTGAAGATGCGAAAGCCGTGCTTGACGCAAATGGCGTCGAATCGTCCGATGCGAAGATTCAGGTTCTCAACGGATCTGATGGTGAACGTATTCGTGTTCAAGTTGGTGCTGAGACCGAGGCTGTAACCACAGCAGTACAAAGTGCCCTCGCAGAAAAAGCATCAGTGAAAGTTGACGATGTCAGCGTCGCCCTGGTTAGCTCATCTTGGGGGCGCAGCATTACCGAAAAAGCAGTGCGAGCGTTGCTGGTCTTCTTCCTTGTGGTGTCGATGTACATCTCGTGGCGATTCGAATGGAAAATGGCAGTTTCTGCAATCGCGGCGATGGCTCACGACGTATTGATCAGCGTTGGTGTGTACTCGGTGCTTGGTCTTTCGGTAACTCCAGCAACCGTTATCGCATTTCTCACCATCTTGGGCTTTTCGTTGTATGACACCATCGTGGTGTTCGACAAAGTGCACGACAACACCAAGAAGTACTCGGCTTCGCGGGTGTCTTACGGCGATATCACCAATGTGTCAATGAACCAGGTGTTGATGCGTTCGATAAATACTTCGTTGGCAGCAGTGCTGCCGGTTCTTTCTTTGCTGATCCTTGGATCATGGATTCTCGGAGCAGTTGCGTTGCAAGAGTTCGCTTTGGCCTTGTTGGTGGGTATGGCACTTGGTGCGTATTCGTCAATTTATATTGCAACACCATTGCTCGGAATTTTGAAAACACGCGAAACGAAGTTTGCGCCATTAGCAAATGAGTTGCATCTTGGCGAAGAGATGTCGCGCATCGCTAACTCTGGCAAGAAACCAAGTCGTGTGGTGTCCGCAGATTCAACTGAATCAGGGGCTGCAGAGACAACCACACGTGAAGCTGCTTCGGTAACCGCAGTTCTTAGCCACCCACCACGTCCGCGCAAAAAACAACGCAGATAAGGATCGCTCCCTATGAGCACGACGTCGCGAGTTCTTCCATGGCGAAGGAATCAATCTGCGGTAGTCGAAGATTTGGTGCCATTGCTTTCGGCATACAAGCGACGTAACCCAAAAGGAAACGTTTCACTCATTAATGCTGCTTATGAGATGGCGAGCGCAGCTCATAGCCATCAGTCCCGCATGAGTGGCGAGTTGTACATCAGTCACCCAATTGCTGTTGCACGTATTGTTGCCGAAATTGGTCTTGATGAGGTTTCGCTTGTTGCGGCACTGTTGCATGACGCTGTTGAAGACACGGAAATCACGCTTGCCGATGTGGAGGCACGTTTCGGTGCTGAAGTAGCGGGAATTGTTGATGGTCTCACCAAACTCGAGCGTTTGCAGTTTGATTCGCGTGAAGCACAGCAGGCAGCAACCATGCGCAAAATGCTGGTTGCAATGGCCAAAGACATGCGAGTGCTAATCATTAAGTTGTCCGATCGCATGCACAACATGCGAACTATTGCGTCGGCGCCAGTTGATAAGCAGCGTCGCATCGCGCAAGAGACTCTTGATATTTATGCTCCGCTTGCGCATCGACTGGGCATGCAGGAAATGAAGCAACAGTTGGAAGATTTGTCATTCGCCGCTTTGTTTCCAAAACGATACGCAGAGCTTGATTATTTGGTTTCGATTCGCGCTCCCGAGCGTGACGTGTACTTGGCAAAGGCTCTCGGTCAGGTGAATACATGGCTTAATGCCGTGAACATCAATGCTGAGCTCACCGCCCGCGGAAAGCACCTGTGGAGTCTGTACGAAAAAATGGTGCAGAAGGGCAGAGACTTTGACGAGATTTTTGATCTCATGGCCATTCGTATCGTCGTTGACTCGGTAAAGGATTGCTACGGAGCGCTTGGCGCGATACATGGTAAGTGGAAACCGGTAGTTGGTCGATTCAAGGACTACATCGCAATGCCGAAGTTCAACTTGTATCAGTCGTTGCACACCACGGTGATCGGACCAGGCGGTAAACCAATTGAAGTGCAAATTCGTTCGCGCGATATGCATCAGCGGGCAGAGTGGGGAGTGGCGTCGCACTGGTCGTATAAAGATGGTGTTGCAAGTACGGACATTGACTGGCTCAACCGCATCATCGATTGGCAAGACGAAGTTTCAGACCCGCGTCAATTCCTGGAGAGTCTGAAGACAGACCTTGAGCAGGACGAACTGTTTGTGTTCACGCCGAAAGGGCGAGTGATTGCACTGCCTCTGGATGCAACGCCAATTGACTTTGCTTACGGCGTGCACACCGAGGTTGGTCACACATGTATTGGTGCACGAGTGAATGGTCGACTTGTGTCATTAGATTCGCGTTTGAATTCTGGCGACACATGTGAAATCCTCACGTCAACTGCCGAGGATGCCGCACCTTCTGAGGAGTGGGCAAATTTCGTTGTTTCGCCGAAAGCGAAAAGCAAGATCAAGCAGTGGTTCTCGCGTGAGCGCATGGAAGACCTGGTGGATACAGGGCGTGACGATTTGGTTGAGCACATGCGAAAGCATGGTTTACCTGTTCAGCGTGTGTTGTCATCTGAAGTATTTGCGCAAGAGCGCGAGGCAATGAACTATGCAGATGACGCGACGTTGTTCCGAGCAATTGGCGAAGGTCACGTATCTGCAGAAGCAATGGCAGGACGCATCAGTCGGCTCATGCGCGATGGTGGGTTTGGTGAGCAACTTTCTGTTGGTATGCGCCTCGATGCAGGAAATACCACTGAGCAAGTATCAGGTGTTCATGTAGAAGGAATGTCGGGCACCATCGTTCGCCTCTCAAAGTGCTGCACACCAGTGCCGGGTGATGAGATCATCGGCTTCCTCACGGTAGACCTAGTGGTCAACGTGCACCGCGCAGATTGCTCAAATGCGATATCGGCTGCAAGCCAAAACACAGGCCGAATGGTCGACGTTGAGTGGGCGGGAAGTGTTCATAATGCAACGTATGTGGCTGCCGTTGAGGTGGTGGCGATAGATCGCTCGCGCCTATTGCGAGACGTTGCCAATGCCCTCAGCGAAGAGCACGTCAATATCGTTTCATGTTCGACAAATACCGGAGCCGACAGAGTGGCCCGTATGCGTTTTGAATTTGAGTTTGCTGACCCGAGTCATTTGCAGTCTGTGCTCCGCACGATTAAGCGCATCGATTCGGTGTACGACGCATACCGAGTCATGGCTGGCGATCATCCAGCGTCTAATGTTCTCGCGTGAGTTCGTTTTCTACTAGCCCCGGAACACGGGACATTCTGACTCCTGATGCGGCCCGTTGGCGCAAGTTCCAAGACGTGTTTGCCGGAGTTGTAGAAGAGGCTGGCTACGGACTCATCATCCCTCCAATGTTTGAAGACCTTGGAGTGTTCTTGCGACTTGGCGAGGCAACCGATGTCGTGACGAAGGAGATGTACGACTTCGAAGACAAGGGCGGTCGCCGAATTGCACTGCGTCCTGAGCAAACAGCGAGTGTGTGTCGCGCATTCGTTCAGCACCGACCAACCACACCATGGAAGGTGTGGTATGCGGGTCCAAACTTTCGCTACGAGAAACCGCAGCAAGGTCGGTATCGCCAGTTTGATCAGGTGGGCTTGGAAGTTCTTGGCGTTGAAGATCCGTATCTTGATGCTGAAGTCATTGCTCTTGCATCGCAGTTTTATGATCGCTTAGGGCTAAAGGAAGTACAACTTTCAATTAATTCGTTGGGTGATGCTGGAGACCGCCAACGATTCACTGATGTTCTGCGCTCCTACTTCGAATCGCATGTGGGCGAGTTGTCTGAGGATTCACAAGTCACTCTGACAAAGAACCCATTGCGCGTACTCGATTCAAAACGTCGTGAGGACCAAAAGATCATTGCGAACGCTCCTCGCATCCGTGATTATCTCAGCCCAACTGCAGGTGAGCACTTTGCAGCAGTGCTTGCCGCATTAGATGCGATGAATATCAAATACGTCATTGATGACCGATTGGTGCGCGGTCTTGACTATTACCGCCGCACCACATTTGAGTTTGTGAGCACGGCGCTCACCGCTGCACACACTGCAATTGGTGGTGGCGGACGCTACGACGGACTGGTGGAAGAGCTTGGCGGTCCAGCAACAGCAGGAATTGGTTTTGCACTTGGGCTTGATCGAACGTTGTTGGCGTGCGACGCGGAGCAAGTGTTTCACGCCCCAAATACTGATGTGTTCGCATTCGTTGTCGACACGACAGGTGGCCAGGAAGCATCGCTTGTGTGTAATCAATTGCGTATGGCGCGCATTGGCGCCGACCGTGCTTTTGACAATCGAAGTATGAAGGCGCAGATGAAAGCAGCCGATCGCAGTGGTGCGCAGGTGGCCATCATTATTGGGTCAAATGAATTGGACGCCGGTCAAGTGGTCATTCGACCGATGAATTCGGGCGAGCAGTACAGCGTGAATCGCGAGGATCTTGTTTCTGCAATCCAAAATGAGGTCAGCAAAATTCGTTCTGCAAACTAGGCTGTAAGCCTCATGTCGTCTCCATTGCAGCCTTTAGGCGAATCAACGTCACTCCGAACCCAGCTATGCGGTGGCCTGCGGGCTGAGCACATTGGCAACACCGTCACGGTATGTGGCTGGATTGCTCGCCGTCGTGAGCACGGTGAACACCTCGCCTTTTTGGATGTTCGCGATTACAGCGGAGTGGTGCAGTGCGTTGTCGACAACGAAACCGATGTTCGGTCCGAATGGGTAGTGCAAATTACGGGTCGCGTACAGGCACGTCCTGAAGGCACAGTAAACACCAACCTGGCAACAGGTGAGGTTGAATTGACCGATTGCAAAGTTGTTGTTCTGAATTCTGCAGAAGCACCACCGTTTCCTATTGATGCTCGCGCCGATGATGTAGACGAAAATGTTCGCCTGAAGTATCGCTACCTCGACATTCGTCGTGAGCGTATGCAGCGCAACCTACGCATTCGCGCAAAAGTCAACTCCGCAATTCGTCGCGCCATGGAATCGCAGAATTTTGTTGAAGTAGAAACCCCATTCCTCATGCCAAGCACCCCTGAAGGTGCTCGCGAGTTTTTGGTTCCCTCGCGTAAAGAACCAGGTTCGTTTTACGCGTTGCCACAGTCGCCACAGTTGTGGAAGCAATTGCTCATGGTTGCTGGTATTGATCGTTATTACCAAATCGCTCGTTGCTTGCGCGACGAAGACTTGCGCGCCGATCGCCAATACGAATTCATGCAGCTCGATGCCGAGATGAGTTTCGTTACGAAAGACGATGTGCTTGGAGCAATTAGCGAAGCTGTGATGGCTGCGGCAGAAGCGGTGTTGGGTGAGCGCCCACCGCAGATTGAGCAAATCACTTGGCTCGATGCAATGAATCGCTTCGGCCTCGATAAGCCCGACATGCGTTTTGGCATGGAACTTATTGAACTCACCAGTGTGTTTGCTGGTACCGAGTTCAAAGCCTTTGCTCAAGCAGAATCCATTAAGGGATTGCGTGTTGATGCCGCAACGTATCCAGACGCTGCTTCCTATGGTCGCAACAAACTTGATGCACTTACCGACCGTGCGAAGCAAATTGGCGCAAAGGGCTTGGTCTGGATGAAGGTGGGCGAGGGTCTGGCACTTGATTCACCAGTTGCCAAGTTCTTGTCCGATGCAGAACGCGCTTCGCTCGTTGCGGCGATGGGTGCTCAACCTGGAGATCTTCTGCTGTTGGTTGCAGACACATGGTCAACGACATGTGATGTGCTCGGCACCTTGCGCAACGACATCGGTCGTCCGCCAGTGCACGAAGGTCCATATCGCTACGTGTGGGTTATTGACTTCCCGCTGTTCGTTGGCATTAATGCCACAACTGGCAAACCTCAACCTGGGCATCATCCGTTCTGTCAACCACACCCTGAAGATATTGAGCGACTTGAATCAGATCCAATGTCAGTGCGCGCACTTGCATACGACTTGGTACTGAACGGCTGGGAATTGGGGTCAGGGTCAATTCGGATTCACGAGCCTGAAATGCAGCGCCGAGTATTCCGTCAGTTAGGTATTTCCGACGAGGACGCCGATCGTCGCTTTGGATTCTTTTTGCAACCGTTTAAGTACGGTGCTCCACCGCACGGTGGTTTCGCATTTGGTACCGATCGTCTGGTTGCCATTCTTGCTGGCGAAGAAAACATTCGCGAAGTCATTGCGTTCCCGAAGACGCAGTCGGGTAGTGACCCAATGACGAATGCTCCGACAACGGTAAACCCGGCTCAGTTGGCTGAGTTGGGTATACGACTGCTTCCGCCGCCGGCGAAGAGTTAGTGTCGCGTTCGGTGGGAAACGCCGAAGATCTTTTTACAGCAGCGGTGAACGATCGCTTGCGCGGTCAAGCTCCTCTTGCTGCGCGCTTGCGTCCAAAGAGTCTCGATGAGATTGTTGGACAACAACATTTGGTCGCCAAAGGTGCTCCGCTTCGCAAACTGATTGAGGCCGATCGTTTGTCTTCGGTCATTCTTTGGGGGCCACCAGGAACAGGGAAGACCACTCTTGCTGAAGTGGTTGCGCTCACAACGAATCGCGCATTTGAACGGCTTTCTGCGGTTACTTCGGGAGTCAAAGATGTTCGCGAAGCCATTGAACGTGCAACTGATCGACTTGGTCAACATGGCAAGTCAACGATTGTGTTCGTTGATGAGATCCACCGATTCTCCACATCGCAACAAGATGCGCTGCTGCCGTCTGTTGAAAGCGGAATAATCACGCTCATCGGTGCGACAACCGAGAATCCATATTTTGAAGTGAATGCACCGTTGCGTAGTCGCAGCACGTTGTTTCGGTTGGAGCCTTTGCAAACCGAAGATATTCGAGTGTTACTTGTTCGGGGTTTAGAAGCAGAAGCACTCACTGCAACGCAAGATGCCATCGCCAAACTCATGCAACTCTCTGGTGGAGATGGTCGTCAGAGCTTGACGGCGCTTGAAGTTGCGTGTGCACTGGCGCGTCCACAAGAGGTGACGCTTGATCACGTAGAAGCAGCGCTCGGCGTGAGTTCACTGCGTTACGGTCGCGATGATCACTACGACGTGGTGTCAGCATTTATCAAGAGCATGCGCGGGAGCGATGCTGATGCTTCGGTGTTTTGGCTTGCACGCATGCTCGAAGCAGGTGATGACCCTCGCTTTATCGCGCGGCGAATGATCATCTTCGCTTCTGAAGATATTGGCGTGGCCGATTCTCAAGCATTGGTGATTGCGGTAGCAGCGGCTCAAGCTGTCGACCATGTGGGGCTGCCCGAAGCGCAACTCAATCTTTCGCAGTGCGCCATCTACCTAGCGCGGGCACCAAAGAGCAATAGTTCGGCGCAAGCCATTTGGAACGCACGAGCCGACATTCGTAATGGGGTGGACGTTGAAGTTCCGGCACACCTGAGAGACGCGCATTACTCCGGTGCTCAAGAAATTGGACACGGCGTGGGGTACCAATCGCCTCATAATGCTCAATTAGGTGATGAAAAGGTGGAACAGGACTATTTACCTGCGCAAACTACAGGGCGGGCTGTTCCACAGATTCCGTACTATCGGCCGTCACAAAACGACCGCTAGGGCAAAGCCCATTGGCGTTGGAGGGTTATCTCAATGATGAAGCGACTGTTTTGGTTTGTGCTCGGCGCATTCGCCGGTGTCTTTGGTGTTCGTTATGCAAAGAATAAAGCGCGCGTAGCTGCAGAGCAGTTGACCCCTGCCCAGATTGCGGCAGATGTTCTTGAAGGTGCTGTGAAACTGGCGCAACAGGGCATGGAGATTGTGCGCAATTTGCGTAAGGACGAAGAAGTCATTCATTTCGAGTCCGAATCAGTAACGATTACACAAAATCAGAATTAGCCAATACGTGCTGCCGAACTAGACTGAGGGCAAATGTCTGGTTCACGGCCCCCAATTTCCTCTGCAAATGATTTGCGCGAGTCTTTCTCTGGCTACTTCGCCGACAAAGGCCATTCGCGAGTTAAATCCGCCAGTCTCATTCCTCACGACCCTACGGTGTTGTTCACGGTTGCAGGAATGGTTCCGTTCAAGCCTTATTTCGTAGGCGACGAGCAAGCTCCGTATAGCCGCGCGGTCACGGTGCAGAAATGCGCACGTGCGGGTGGCAAACACAACGACTTAGACGATGTTGGTCGCACCAAGCGTCACTTGGTGTTCTTCGAAATGATGGGCAACTTCTCGTTCGGTGATTACTTCAAGAGCGATGCCATTCCTTGGTCGTGGGAACTTGTCACGGAAGTGTTCGGTTTTGATGGTGATCGTCTGTGGATCACCGTTCATGAAAGCGATGATGAGGCAGAAGCAATTTGGCACGAAGAGGTCGGTGTGCCTATGGAGCGCATTCAGCGACTCGGCGACAAAGACAACTTCTGGCAAATGGGCGAGACGGGGCCATGTGGTCCATGCTCAGAAATTCATATCGACCGCGGACCATCGTTTGGTCCAGAAGGTGGACCGCTACACGATCCGCATGGTGATCGATTTCTTGAATTTTGGAACTTGGTGTTCATGCAGTTCAACCAAGCAAAAGATGGATCACGTACACCATTGCCTAAACCATCAATCGATACCGGTGCTGGTTTAGAGCGCATTCTTGCGTTGATGCAAGGAACGGATTCCGTTTGGGAAACGGACGTGCTTTTCCCGCTTATTGAACAGGGTCAGTCTCTTACCAGTCGCAAATATCAAATTGGTAACTATGAGGATCGCGACAGCTTCAGTTTGCGGGTGCTTGCAGAGCACGCCCGATCGGCAACCATGCTCATTAATGACGGCGTGTTTCCATCTAATGAAAACCGCGGGTATGTATTGCGTCGCATCATTCGTCGCGCTGTTCGTCACGCCTATTTGTTGGGCACTGAAAAATTGGTCATGCCAAAGCTCTCCGAGACGGCAATTGACATCATGTCTGCTGCATATCCGGACTTACTGGGCAATAAAGACTTCATTCTCGGAGTAATGACGAAGGAGGAAGAGCGCTTCCGTCAAACCCTGAAGACCGGTCTCACCATTTTGGAAGATGAACTTTCCAGTGGTTCTCAAGAATTAGCAGGACCCTCAGCCTTTTTGCTGCACGACACGTATGGCTTTCCGCTTGAGCTCACCCAAGAAATTGCAGGCGAACGAAATGTCCGTGTAGACGTTGCGGGCTTCGAGCAAGAAATGGGCGCTCAACGCGATCGCGCAAAGAGTGCTCGCAAGGGTGCAAAAGTGAGTGAAGCCACCGTTGAGGCATATCGCTCGGTCATGGAAACTCATGGCATTACCGAGTTCGTTGGCTACGAGGAAACTGAATGTGATGCCAAGGTGCTCGCAGTCATTCCTGTGCAAGATGGCGAGCAGGAAGACGTCGATGTGTTCCTCGATGTCACTCCGTTCTATGCCGAAAGCGGTGGTCAGGTAGGCGACGTTGGCACCATCACCACGTCAACTGGTGAAATCGAAGTACTCGACACCATGTTCGCGCTTCCTGGTCTTCGCAAGCACATTGGCAAAATTGTTCGTGGGTCAGTTACGGCCGGACAGACCGCTCGCGTGTCGATCAATGTTGCAGATCGAGACGCCACTCGTCGTAATCACACAGCAACTCATATTTTGCATTGGGCGTTGCGCGAGGTGCTCGGCGAGCACGTGAAGCAAGCCGGTTCGCTTGTTTCCCCAGACCGTTTGCGCTTTGACTTCAGCCACTACGCCGCAGTGAGCGCACAAGAAATCGAACGAATCGAGAGACTTGCAAACGAGCAGGTTTTCGCAAACTCTGTAACGAAGAATTACGAAACGTCCAAGGACGAAGCAACTGCCGCTGGGGCAATTGCATTCTTTGGCGACAAGTACGGAGACACCGTGCGTGTGTTGGAAGCAGGGAAGACGTTCGAATTGTGCGGAGGAACGCACGTTAAGGCAACAGGTGACATCGGAATCATCAAGGTCGTTTCTGAGTCATCAATTGGTTCCAACTTGCGTCGTATTGAAGCTGTGACGGGCGAGAACACCTTTAACTATTTGCTCGAGACCACACGCACCTTGACTGAAGCGGCTGAACTTCTTGGCACACAACCGAGCGACATCATGTCTACGGTTCAGCGCAAACTCGACGAAGTGAAGTTGCTGTCCGATGAAATCAAGCAGCTGCGGTCTGCGCAGGCTCGCTCGCGTGCGGGCGAATTGATTGCTCAGGCTACGAATGGTCAGGTTGTTGCACGGGTAGATGGCATGTCTCCAAATGATTTGCGCGAACTTGCGCTTGCCATTCGCCAGAGTCCAACTATCCAAGCCGTTGTACTTGGTGGAGTCACCGACACAGGTGGTGTTGCACTAGTTGCAGCAGTGGGTAACGGACTCGACGTTGCTGCTGGTGAGCTCATTAAAGATGCAGCCAAAGCTGTAGGCGGTGGTGGTGGCGGTAAGGGCGACATTGCAACTGCTGGTGGAAAGAATCCTGCTGCATTGGATGAAGCACTCAATTTGGCACGTGCTGCCTTGGGCAGGGTGTCTGGTTCATAACGTGCGCGCACTCGGGATTGATCTCGGGAGTAAGCGAATTGGTGTCGCAACGAGCGACCGAAGTGGAACTATCGCGACACCATTGACGGTGTTGCAGCGAACCGGATCGCGCGAAACCGACTATCGAGCGATTGCCAATTTGGTAACTGAATATGAAATTGAATGTGTTGTTGTTGGGCTCCCGTTGCATATGAACGGAACTCTTGGCGATGCGGCAAAGTCTGCCATCGCTGAAGTAGAGCAGTTGACTAGCGTGTTGAGCGTGCCAGTTCTCACCTTTGATGAACGTCGGACGACGGTAACTGCAGACAATATTTTGATGGGACAAAATATGAATGCACAGGATCGTCGCAAGGTGATTGACAAAGTTGCTGCTGCAGTCATGTTGCAGTCATGGCTTGATGGCAGAAAGATGATGGAAGACCCAACACGTGATTGATCCACTGATCAAGATTCGCAAAACCGAGGATCAACCTGCCGAAAACTGGTACGACGACCCCTGGGATAGCCCTGATGCATTGCATCGATCAGATCAATTAGAAGTTGATGCATTGCCTAATGACTTTCGGGAATTGTCGCGGCCATTTCAAATTGTTGCCGCAGCTGTTGCAGTAGTCACGCTGTTCATGGGGGCAATTGGTTGGTGGTACGTGCACCAAGTCAATCCATCGGGCAAAGGAGATGCGCAGTCGTTCACTGTTGTGGAAGGCGACACCATCGAGTCGGTAAGTAAGCGACTTGCAGACGAAGGTTTTGTGTCGAGCGCGAGTGTGTTCTCCTGGTACGTGTCGCGCAAAGGTGGAGTCGAATTAATTCCTGGTTATTACACGATCGCGCCGAAAGACCACATGGGCAACATCATGGCGGTGCTGAAAACCCCGCCATCGGCCACCTATCAGAAGGTGACCTTTCCAGAGGGCTACACCATTTCACAAATGGGAGCACGCCTAGCCGAAAAGACCCTGCGCTTGAACGCTGATCAATTCGTTGCAATGGCCAATGATCCGTCTATCGAAACGCCGTATCGCCCCGAGGGTCAAAACTCTTTAGAAGGTTTGCTATTCCCCGATACCTATCAAATTTCTAACGATCAAAACGAGAAACAAGTGGTGCAGCAGCTTGCCAAGCAAATGGTCAGAGTCGCATCTCAGGAGGGGATCGAAGACTCACAAGCCAAAGTCGGGCTGTCTCCGTACAAGGTATTGATCATTGCTTCCATGATTGAGCGAGAAGCAAAAGTAGACGCTGATCGCGCAAAGATTGCCCGCGTTATTTACAACCGTCTTGAAATCAAGATGTTGCTACAGATAGATGCAACATTGATGTACAACGCACCAGCTGATGCCGATTTTGCAACGTTGAAGGCTGCCGATACTCCGTACAACACCTACATCAACAAAGGTTTACCACCAACACCAATTGCCAATCCTGGTCGCGCGTCAATCATTGCTGCACTAAACCCTGCTCCGAATCCTGCAGGTACCGATCCGCTGTGCGCAAATGTTCCAAAGCCATGTCGCTACTTGTACTACGTGTTGTCGGATAAAGAAGGCGGACATGCTTTTGCCGTAACGCTCGATCAGCACGAAGCAAATGTTGAGACAGCTCGTCAAGCTGGATTGTTGCCGTGAAATTGAAAACTATTGCTGCTGTACTCGGATCACCGATTAGCCAGAGTCTTTCGCCGGCAATTCATAATGCGGCCTTTGCGCGAATGTCTAAGCCATGGCGATATGTCGCAATTGATGTGGATGCACAATATTTTGAAGAAGAGGTATTCGCTGCCCGAGATGCCGGAATGCTTGGATTGAGCATCACCATGCCTCACAAGGACGCGGCGTTTGCCCTTGTGCAGAATCGTGACGAGATAGCGCAACGCTCTGGGTCTGTGAACACCATTGTTTTTGGAGACACGGGTGCATTACGCGGAGCGAACACCGACGGTGATGGCTGTTGCGATGCACTTGTTCGCGGTGGTGCCGTCATTGAAGGAAGTCGCGCGGTAGTGCTTGGAGCAGGTGGTACAGCACGAGCAGTAGTTGCTGCACTCGGGCTTCGTGGTGCTGCAGATATCGCCATTGTTAATCGAACGCAGACACGAGCAAGCGAAGCGAGTGAGTGCGCAGAAGTTGCTCGTATCGGAATCGAAAGTGATATCGCCGATGCAACGTTGCTCATCAACACCACTTCGGTAGGAATGGGAACTGATGAGTCACCAGTAAGTTCGAAGTTTCTGCACAGTGGGCTGACCGTTCTTGATGCCGTGTATCACCCTCTCGAAACTGCTTTTCTTGCTCAGGCGCGACAAGTAGGGGCACGCACAATTGACGGTCTATGGATGTTGATTTGTCAGGCAGTTCGACAAGAAGAACTGTGGTGTGGCATGACTCCTGACCCTGAAGTGATGCGTGACGCAGCGCTACTTGCACTTGCGCAACGCGCGCAGTAATTGTCCCGAATCCTGAGGGGGAGCACGGGTAGCCTGTAGGGCATGTTGCGTTATCTCACTGCTGGTGAAAGCCACGGCCAGGCGCTGGTCGTCATTGTTGAAGGCCTTCCTGCTGGCATGAAGGTAACTGCCCAAGACATTCAAGCCGAACTCGGTCGTCGCCGTCTTGGCTATGGTCGCGGCCCGCGTCAGCGTTTTGAGCAAGACGAGATCGTGCTGATTGGCGGAATCCGTCATGGCCGCACATTGGGATCTCCAGTCGCTATTGAGATTAAAAACTCAGAATGGTTCCGCAGCGATGTATGGCACGAGGAAATGTCGCCGGCTCCGGGAGCCACAAAGAAGCCGTTAACTCAACCAAGGCCGGGCCACGCCGACCTCACTGGCATGCAGAAGTATGGGTTCACCGATGCGCGCGACGTTTTAGAGCGGGCGAGTGCGCGTGAAACTGCTGCTCGTGTCGTCGCAGGAGCGCTTGCCAAGTTGCTTCTGAAGGAAATTGGTGTCGATATTTTGTCGCACGTCACTCAAATGGGTTCGGCGAAATCCGAATCAAACGCCAGACCAACAATTCATGATCTTCCTGTGGTTGACGAGTCACCAGTTCGTGCGTTTAACAAAGAGGCAGAACTTGCCATGATCGCCGAGATTGAAGCTGCTGCCAAAGATGGTGACAGCCTTGGTGGAATTGTTGAAGTGCTTGCGTACGGTCTGCCAGTAGGGCTTGGTAGTTACGTGCACTGGGATCGAAAAATTGATGGTCTTCTCGCGCAAGCAATTATGAGCATTCAGGCAGTCAAGGGTGTTGAGATCGGTGATGGCTTTGAAGTAGCCGGTCGACGCGGAAGTTTGGCGCACGATGCAATCTCGTGGGATGCCGAAACCAATTCATATCGTCGCGAAACAACGCTTGCTGGTGGAACAGAAGGTGGAATGACGACGGGCGAACTCATGGTGGTTCGTGCGGCTATGAAACCACTCGCCACGCTAAATCGACCAACATTGAAAACCATTGACACAGTGTCAAAGGAAGAAACCGTCAGTTTCAAAGAGCGCACTGACGTCACTGCTGTGCCTGCAATGGGTGTTGTTGCCGAAACAATGGTTGCTCTTGTGTTGGCAGCTGAAGCCCAGCGCAAGTTTGGTGGAGACTCAGTTGAAGAGTTTGTTCGCAATGCGGCGTCGTATGCTGCATCAATCCAGTGAATTCTCGCCACGCAATCGTTTTGGTTGGATTAATGGGATCGGGTAAAACCACCGTCGGAAAACGAATTGCGCAAGAACTCGGCTACGAATTCGCTGATTCAGATGATCTTGTCGCGAATACTGCTGGAAAGTCAGTTCGAGACATTTTCTCCCAGGATGGGGAAGCGGTGTTTCGCCAGTATGAAAGCGACGCCATTCGATTGATCCTTGCTGAAGGGAAGTCGCCGATTGTGCTCGCAACAGGTGGCGGTGCTGTGATTTCACGTGAGAACAGATCTGTTATTTCCGATCACGCATCTCATGTGGTGTGGCTTGATGCTTCGGTAGACGACTTAGTGGTGCGCACAAAATCTGGTGCAGCCCGACCTCTGCTCGATGGTGATGCAAGAAAAACTCTCCAGTCGCTCAGTGAGCAACGCTCGGCTTGGTATGAAGAGGTAGCAACATTGCGCATTGATACGCGTGGAAAATCGGTAACCAAAGTGTGCTCGGCGGTACTCGAGGCAATTCATGCAGGTGCTGACCATGAGTGATCAGCAGATGGTTCGCGTCGAATTAGGCGAGCGTTCCTACAACGTCGTCATCGGGTCTGGCGTGCGCTCGCAAATTGCGAGCATGGTGCCAGCAACGGCAAAACGTGCAGTCATCGTTACCCAAGCAACGATTCCTTTTTCAGTAGAAGAGAGTTTGGTCGCAGCCGGAATTT
>JACCEE010920610.1_pt1 | contig 18074 bp, 19 predicted proteins | sample 7449931 | NCBI WGS metagenome assembly JACCEE01 (sample SAMN15323457, study PRJNA562643) | freshwater metagenome | isolation source: river surface water | place: USA:Blue River Watershed | collected 2017-08-19 | reverse complement strand
TCATTCATAAATTGACGTTCAAAAATACCTATAACGGTAGAATAATCGCCTTCCATAATCTGGCCAGGACCATAAACGTTAAAGAAGTAACATATTTCATATTTTAAACCGAACCAGTCTCCATAGTTTTTAATTAATTCAACCATTTTTGCTTTACACCAAGCATATGGCGAAAGATTCTCATCTTTACCATCATTTCCAAATTTAGAAGAGGACGCTGAGTAAATTAGTTTAGCACCCCATTCTCGACATAAATTAATAATGATTGGAGTTCCTGTTAAAATTGACCTTTGAACATAGTCAATATCATCGAATGATTTTACAATTCTTGAATATTCACCAAAATGGTAAACAATATCAAATCTTTTATTTCGAAAAATATGGTCAGCTTCCCAAGTATGACCTCGATAATACTCAACCCCAGATACATGATTCTCTGATTTTCCAGTAAAATAATTATCTAGAACAGTAATTTGAGCTTCTGGATGCCTTTCTTTTAAGGCTTTTATTAAGTTACTACCAATAAATCCAGCTCCGCCGGTAATAAGTATTTTATTCATATGAACATATTGGCATTTGTGATCCCGTCAGGATTCGAACCTGAGACCTACTGCTTAGAAGGCAGTTGCTCTATCCAGCTGAGCTACGAGACCGTGGAGCCTCCGACAGGAATCGAACCTGCAACCTATTGATTACAAATCAATTGCTCTACCAATTGAGCTACAGAGGCAGTAAAATTAAAGAACGTTATAATAACATATTATATATTCTTAATAATGTAGGTCGATGAAAAGTAGGTCTTGTTCGTCTTCGTAAAAGACAGGTGACCAAGCTGGATGATACTGTTCTAAGAGTGTAGTATCTTTTAAGTCTTGTATATATTTTTCTGGATCTTCAATTCCAGGATATTCAGGTTCTTCTCCATTCTTTCTCTTCTCCATCTCCTCTTTCATTCTCATATTTAATTCTTCAGCTTGGTAATAAGCATATCCTCTTTTTGGATAAACTCCCCATCCTTCAGCTTTAGTTCCAGGAGGATAAGTACCACCGTCCGGTGTTTCTAAGCCTGAAATATCAACGCCTTCGAAATACTTGTCTTCAACACGTTGAATCATAATTTTAGCCGTTAAAGGAATATTGCGCTCTTCGATAAACTCTAGTAAATCTTGAACTGTCATTCCCTGACTATCAATTATTTCATTTTTTGCAATTGTCCTCATTAGAATTAAATATTTGTACCCCAGGCGAGACTCGAACTCGCAATGCTTTCGCGCTAGATCCTAAGTCTAGTGTGTCTACCAATTCCACCACCAGGGCAGGTTACGGGATGCTGTTTTGCTTTTTCCAATAAAAGTTTTGTAAATTTGCTGGAAGCATCCCTGTATTGTGGCGCTAATTAATTAGCGGAAGGTGCTAATGTAGTTGGTGAAACACCAGGAGTAGCAGGCTCAACTGTTACAGTTGAATCAGTTGCAGTAGAGTCAGTTACTACAGCAGTAGAATCAACAGAAGTTGAATCAGAACTAGTTGTAGCAGTTCCGCTACCGTTACCACAAGATGTCAATCCAATTACCATTGCGATTGCGAAAAGAAAAGTGTACTTTTTCATTTGATTTTTATTTTTTGTTTAAGATATTAATTATATTGGTTTGTTTTTGTTTGTTTCATCTACCTCGAAACTTTTTTGAATTCTAAGAATTCTGTTGCCTTAATTGCATCTTTATAAAACTTCATTGCTGATTTATAGGTCATTTTACGGCCACTTGGAGTTCTTAATTCTGTAAAACCACTAAACTCATATTGGTCATTTGGACCCCATAAAAGATAGTAAGTTTCAATAATTTTACCGGTAGAACTATATTTTGTTCTAAATACAGTTTTATCGGTTCTCCAATCAGTCTGTGCAACATTTAAACTTGATGCTAATGCTACATGTTTTGGCAATTCTGGACCCCAATTAGGTTCAGTTCTCTGAAATTCTACCAGAATTTTCATTTGGCCAACTGTGTTATGTTCAATTTTTCTGCTCATATATTTTTATTTTACCACGAATCAATGTCTGTTAAATCTAGTTCAGTTTTTGTTAAGTGACTATAAACCACAATGCCACTACCAATTCCATTTGGTGTTATTTTCCAAGTGAACAAACCATATTCACCATAAATTGCTTTAATGTGATATAACCAATCATCATACAATTTTTGTTGTTTCTCATTAAGTTCCTCATGAACTACGTTTTTTCTCGTATTCTTTTCTGCCATTATTCCTAAATTTGATAAAACTTTCTAAATAATGCTACAACATCCATTGCATCTTCAATTGCATTATGTGTAACAATACCTTCAATTCCAGCACGTTCCTTACAAAGACCTAAACCTGGTGCAGCATCATCATTTTTCCAATCAATGTATAAAACTGAAGGGTCTAATGTTCTACCACGTGCTTTAAGACATTGCTTCCATCTTGGTAAACGTTCTAAAAACTTATTATCAAAGTTGGCAAAGTTTTTACCAGCCGCATTGAAGTAATAAGGTTTCATTTTTGAAGTTAGTGCTGGGTAAGATTTACCATTTACAATTTCCATGTGGCCAGTCAAATCAAACTTACCATCTAAGGCTCCATTCTCCCATAAGAATTGAAAGATTCTTTTAGCAACATCTTCTTCATACATGTACTCTCGACCAGTTCTAACCTCAATTTCCTTTCGTTCCTCATCAGTACGAGCCATCTTATATTCTAAAATATCGGCAATTAATTGTCGATTCATGTTAATTGCAAAGATTTCACCTTCAATTCTTTCACGAACAATTGCAATTTCAAGCTGTGGTAATTCCTCTAAAGGTTTTACATCTACTGTATCTTCAACAACTAGACCAATTGATAATGTTTGTGTGTTTTCATTATCGATCCCAGTTGTCTCGATATCAATGCTTACATATTTCATATTAAAAACTTTAAAATTTCTTCTTTAATTCCACTTTGTTTGATGCCTTCTCTCGATCTTGGTGTCAATACAAAGTTTTCTAGGCCCCATGGGTTATGCTCAGTTTTGGCCATATTTAAATCATCGATTGCAACCCAATGAGTTACTTCAGGATGCTGACTTAACCAAAAATTAATTTCATGTGCTCGATCAAATTCAAGCATGTAATTTCGGGTTGGCCATCCGTTCTCATCAACTTTTACTAAATCATTATTAAACAAATCTTTAAATAAAGCGGTTGCATCAATAGGTTTCTTAATAATACCTTGATTAGTGTAGTATTCACCCAGTTCATCTACGTTGGCCCATCTTTTCCAGTCTGATGATACTACTATCTCAGCTCCGGTTTCTTCTATGATTGAGTTTAACACCTGTATAGCCTTCTTATCGAAATTATCAAATCTAACTTCAATTGGCATTTCGTCAGTTCTCATAGACATTTTTCGACCGCCCCATTTGTCCTGCTTCTTAAAGCGACCGCCCCAATTATTAGCAAGGCAAATTACGCCATCATTATCTAAAAATATAACTTTCATTTTAATTGTATCTTGATTTTTGATTTTGTTTCTTATGTAAATATAAACAAAATTTTTGACATAAAAAAATCCTGATCAAAAAAGATCAGGATTCTCTAAAAATATTTTGAATATTAATTAGTGTTCTTCTCCGTGATCTTCGCCACCAGTTGATTTAATAAGAGTTTCAATTACCGCAATAATTGCTAGATATTTTGCAGTTGCTGTAATGAAATGTACAACTGTACCAATTCCAGGAATTACGCTTAGAATTGCACCTTCTGCTGCATGTTTTACCTGATATTCGGCAACAACTCCAATAATTGCAGCTAATGCTGCAAATTCATAAGGACCTGGTGCTCCAGCAAGTTGAGTTGCATAGAATGAAAACTTATTAAGTGCTCCACCTGCAACCTTTTCAGCAGCTTGTTTAACTTTATCTAATAGACTGAATGGAGGAATATGGTGCATTTTATGAGCAATTGCCGATACAAATGGAATTCCACCACCTTCTTCAATAATATCGGTAAAATCAACAGTTCCATTAAGAACTGCCTCATTTAAACTTTCAATAATTGCTAATTCAAAACTTTCATTAGATTTGCTATCATCTTCTTTAGCAGCTTCCATACCAGCTTTAGCAGCTTGTGCTGTAAAACCAGATAGAGCCCAAGTTTTCATAGCCTTTGCAACAGTGCCAAGTTGTTTTACTTCTTCAATGATTGCATTTTTAGTTTTTTCTCCAGCACCGTCAAGTTTTTCTTTAATAACTTTACTAGCTTTTGCTGCTTCAGCTTTATAATAAGATGCTGCGCCATTCCATGCTGCTTCAATTGCTTCCTTAATTTTTGAAGCAATTAATTTAACAACACTTACAATATTTCCACCAAGTTTAATGATTTTTTCTTGAGCATCGGAAAGAGCATTTTTACCTTTAGTTTTGACAACATCAACAGCATTGTCAAATTTAGCTTTCATTTTAGCAACTAAGCTTTCTTCATTAAGAGTTTCAATAAATGCATTATCAAAAATACCAGACTCGATAATAACTTGAGCCTCATTTAAGAATGGTTTTACATCATTGAATTGAGAAATAATATTGAACAAGAGTTCTCTACGAGATTCTACCAAAGTGTTATGATTAACAAATTGGCCGTATGACATTAATTGATTCACGATTGTCTATTTTAATTTATTTCTTTATATATTTTGAAATAAAAGTTGAGCGGAAGACCGGGTTCGAACCGGCGACCCCGACCTTGGCAAGGTCGTGCTCTACCAACTGAGCTACTTCCGCAAATAACAGGATGGGTTTTTGATACGTGCTCTACCAGCTGAGCTAACGATCCTTGCGAACCGTATGGGACTCGAACCCATGACCACGAGGTTAACAGCCTAGATTTTATTGTTTGCAGTAACCATCCTTATAGTTCTTTATATGATAATTCTAATATTTGTTTAGCTCTATCAAATAAGTGTTTATATTTCTTTTGAATATCGGCAAAATGTTCTAAATCTTTTAACAACTTTGTTAAAATTCTAATTCTAACTTGAGGTATTTCATAATAAAATTTACTAGCCCATACATGCGTAATATTATCATGTATTTTTAAAGATTCTATTGAAGAATCTATCGTAGGATCCCATATTTTAAATGCATTGATATTTTCTTTGTATTTCCATGATTGGTATACATTTGGTTTAATTGTACCATATGAAATTCCTAAACTTTTAGCAATGACAGGCAACATTCTCTGTTCAATGAAAACAGTATTTCTGGACTTATTTATATCATCTTCAGGTCTTTGATCTGACTCTATTACCTTCGATGCTATATTATACCAAGATTCTATTAACTCACTAGTTCTATTCTTAAAATGAAGAATCGCACAATTCAAAGGCCAATAGTTCCAATTATATTTACTAATCTCATCTTGGTCTAACCAATTACTTTCATGATAATACATGTTCAAATCAGAGTCTGTATTAAACTGTTCTTTGTGAAAGGCATGAAAATCATAACCTTTATCAATTAAATTAGAACCTTTAATCCATAAATCTGTGTCAAATATACAAAATTCATTATACCTTTTAGATAGTTGCTTGGCAACAAAGATTTTAGAAAAACTCCAGTATTTAGATGCTTTTTCTTTATATGGCATTTGAGTTAGCATTGAAACATCAATACCATCATACTCATCGAATATTCCATACTCAACCAAAGTATCAACATGTGCTTGATTTGCAATTAATCTTATTGGACCATAATTTTGTTTCCAATAAACAATAGATGCTAATTGAACTAAAATGTCGATGAATTCATATTCACCCTCTTCTGTTTTTCTAAGTTCATTATTAAACTTATAATAAACATGATAGCCTCTAACCATAGTTCTTATAATAATTTCGGATTCCATTTATTGGACCAGCGTGTCTACCAATTTCACCACCCTCCAATTAAGATATTTATTTGTTGGAGGGGTAGGACTCGAACCTACACGATAAATCACCGGTTTCTGTTCCTTTATTTGCTGTAAGGAATCCATTTGGCGGCTCGTACGGGACTCGAACCCGTGACCTTCGCAGTGACAGTGCGATATTGTAACCAGCTCTACTAACGAGCCAAATGTTGTAGGCAATGATGGACTCGAACCATCGACCTCCTCGGTATCAGCGAGGCGCTCTAACCAACTGAGCTAAATGCCTAAATTTGAGAGGTCTCCGATGCCTCCTCTCTTGGCGGTTATTTAATGACGTTTTGTCTAATTGTTCATAAGAACCATAGTCGCAGGTTCCGCTTTACGTCAAACCCGAATCGGTATTAAGGTATCTTTAAAGAATCTCGACCACCATTTCAGCGTTACCGCGTGCTTTCAACTTGGCATGAACGTTACGTCCAAGTTGGTGGAGTCAGCCTCTACTAAGATTCTTTTGTAGTCCGTACGGGAATCGAACCCGTCTTTTATCCGTGAAAGGGATATGTCCTAGCCGATAGACGAACGGACCATTATATTTGCTCCCCGGGGGAATTACGATATCCCGACCCCATGATTAACAGTCATGTGCTCTGCCTCTGAGCTACCGAGGAATTTACTAATGAATTGACCGAATTTCTTTCCAGAGCGGGATAAATGGAGCTATCACATTGTCTCCTAAATACTCGTTGAGATTGCAGCCTCATGAGTTCCCGATGCGCCATTGTCTTTCCTTAACTTTCACTAACCTATGTGTTATTGGGTTCTGGCAGTGTCCCAGTTAGCATACTCATTAAGTACTTTTTCATCATTAGTTGTGGACCGTCCCGGATTCGAACCGGGGACTCCTGCGTGCAAGGCAAGTGTGTTAGCCGACTATACCAACAGCCCAAATTTGGTAGCGGGTGGAGGATTCGAACCTCCGACCTCCAGCTTATGAGGCTGGCGAGCTGACCGCTGCTACTAACCCGCAATATATTGTTACCCCCGAAGGATTCGAACCTCCACTAGGTGGACCAAAACCACCTGTCCTGCCGTTAGACGAGAGGGTAGTAAACAGGATGCAGTTGTGTCAAAGTAAAAGTTTGATTTGGATAATTTGCTGCATGCATCCTAAATTCTTATTGCTCTTCCGATATGTCAAAGATCGATTTGCCTTTTTGAGTCATGAAAAGAATATCTTCACCATTTTCATCTTCAATCCAATCAATTAAACCGTCTTCTTTCATTTGGTCTAATTCTTGATTAAAGCCTGCTTTAAAAAAGGCATATTCAAATTGCTCTTCAGTCATTAAAAACTCTTCGCCATTAGTAAAACAATTAAAGAAAATCTCTGCAATTGTTTCAACTAAATATTCAGGAGTTGGATCTTCTGGTTGTAATGTTTCTTTAAGTAACTCAACAACCTTTTCAGCTTCAACCCTGACTCTTTCTGGCCAATTTGTTTTTTCCATTTTATTTTATAGAATATACAGTGTAAGGTTTCAAAATTGTTAACTTAGATCCATCTGAATTATAATACCAAATTGAATCTTCATTTTGACCGTATATTGTGTCTGTGTATGCGATTGCTGGTCGAAGTTCTTCAGTAACATTAATCTCGGTCAAATCGACTTGACGTTCGATTCTTGTTGGAATCATTCCTTCAATTTTGTACTTATATTCTTTACCTTTACATGAAAAGAAAAGAATCGATAAACCTATTACATATACTACTTTCATCTTAATTAATTTGGTACTCGGGGCGGGAATCGAACCCGCACGAACCTTACGGTCCATCAGATTTTAAGTCTGACGTGTCTACCTATTCCACCACCCGAGCAGTTTAGTTTGTTTGATAATATCTTTAAGAACGTTACATCTATTATATCTGATGAACTCAGATTGTTTCATAACGTTTTTATAAATTATCCACAATAAAGATAACCGTAGATTCCTGTTGCCTTTCCATCATTGTCAAATGTACAATCTTCCATACATTTTCCTAAAGTGTAAGAGCTAATTGTTTGACGCTCTTCATATTGAGGTACACCATTATCAAATCCAATTATAGCATATTCAACTGGTTGTTTCATAGCATAACCTGGTACGTCTGAAGAACATAATAAATCTCCTTTAAGAACCGGTCCGTTTTGATTACATATTTTCATACCTTGTAATCCTGCACTGCTATCAAATGAATCTCCTAATGAAGCAACTTTCCATATACTTTTTTGATCTCTGTCTTCTACTGGTATTTTATTACCAAATGAATCACGATAATGATGGTCCTTTTCTGAAGTATCTTTTCCGTTTATTAAGAATCTATCTAATGGACTTTCTTTTATAGAAAAATCAATCTCTTCCCATAAAATACCAACGATTGCAGTATCTTTTGCAGAAGATGCTTTGACTAATTCATTATTTTCATCTAACTTAACAAGATCGCCAACTTCTATTGTAGTGTCATTTCTTTTAACATATCGGTGAGACAGTGTAGTTGCTATAACCTCACCAATAGGATCCATCTCTCGAGGGTCTGTAATACCTCTGTAAGTTACATAATCATCTGCAATTAGTTCAAAATCATTTCTATAAGTAATAAGATCGCTTTTTGTTGCTTCAAAATCACTTTTAAAAGCACCAAATCTTGTAGTTCCAATGTACGCATCGCTCTTCATTTTAAGAACAGGTCGTGTAACACCTTCTACTACTTCGGGTGCAACTTCAAAGAAATCATTCATTGGACTTCCGCCAACTGTTGCTCCTGAAGTAACATCAATATCTCCTTTAAATTTAGCATTACCTGCTGGGTCAATATAAAAGTTCTTAGAATTTATTGCACCTAGATCTAAGTTAATACCCATACCTGCGGAAGAATAAGTATCCCAACCAGCCGGGTGGTTCGATGGAAAATTACCATTCTTTATTACACCTGTTGTTATTTTACCGCCATCTATTGTGGTAGATGTTGTTAAATATAAAGAAGTGTCGGGAGCCGGACCTTGTGGACCTACAGCACCTTGTATAGATTTACTAAAGCTTTGTGTTTTAGTAAAACTAAAACTAGATCCATTAGCTCTTTTTCCAGAAATTGTATATGTGATAGATGCAGTGTTGGCAGTCATATTGCTATGGTCTCCAATAGTTACATAATTACCGCTATCAGTAATACTTCCTAATGTAATTGAACTACCTGATCCTGATACTGTCCATCTACTAGCACTTGAACCAGATCCATCATAAATTAATTCTGTAGCACCTTCATATAATCTTATAGTAGTTCCTGATCCAGTATAAGTAACAACACCAGTGTTAGTTGTAGGTAATGTGTGCGCTTCATTGCTAAGAATAACAGTCATACCATCAGTACCTGGAGCTCCATCGATACCATCAACACCATCTCTACCATCGGTACCATCGACACCATTAGTACCATTAGCTCCTGGTTTAATGCCAGACATTGTTATTTGGTCGCGGGCTAAAATATTACCACTGGTACTACCTTCTCTAATCTGTACTTCTATTTTATCAGGCATGCTGGTAAAATTAGATTGTGGTGTATATGTATATGTTCGTGATGTTCCGTTTTGTACAGATACATCATTTTTAAAGAATTGATAATATACAGTTCCTGTTGTATTTAAAGCTGTTGCTGTAATTACGGTATTAGAAGGCGATGGAGTTGTTCCATCTGTATTATATAAAAATACCTGATCAACGCATGTTAAATTTACAGCTCTAGCATTTGCACCATCGGATCCATCTGCTCCATCAGCACCATTTACACCGTCTGCTCCTTTAATTAAAGTCCATTTATAGAGTGATGGGTCTGTTGAATCAGCTTCAATAAAGTCAGTGTATGTTCCTAAATATAACTTATCAGTAGAGACTGATGTGCTAAATCCAATTGTACCTGTTGCGTTATTCGCATATGCAATATGTAAATATGAAGTTTGACCATCTACACCATTAGTACCTGGAATTCCATTTTCACCATTTAATCCATCTGCACCTTTAACCAATTGCCATTTCCATAAAGTACTTCCGGATGGTGCATCTGCTTGTGTATTATCAACATAAGTACCAATATAAAGTTTACCAGCAGCAGATTGACTAAATCCTCCACCAGAGTCATTATCAGCATATGCAACGTGAAAATATGTCGAAACACCATCAGCACCTGGAGCTCCAGGAAGACCATCTGCGCCATCTAATCCATTGATACCTGGAGTACCTTGTGGTCCTGTTGGACCTGCTGGACCTTGTGGGCCTTCAGAAAAACTAACAGCTCCATTAAATGCAACTTGTCCATCTATAATTGAAAATGGTGTTAATAATTGTCCATTTGGACCTCCAGTAGATACTTTAAAAGAATCTGCTGTAAATGAAATTGAACTACCTGTTTCATCTGCTCCCAATCTCATACCAGCAACATTTCCATCAGCATTTACTTCTAGTGTGTATTGCGCATTTACTTTGTTAGTAAGAGCATCTATATTAGCGCTCATTGACTCTGTAATGCCTGCTGTTTGATTTTCTAATTCTGCTATTAAATCTGTTGTTGAAGTAACAGTTGCTTGATTAGCTGTTGCAATTGCTGAATCGATTACGGTTTTAAGAGCAGAAGATTGACTGAAGCCGGTTATAGATCCATTTTCTATAGTATATTGTGCTTCTAGGGTATTTAATCTATTTACAGTCGAACCTCCACCATCAGTTATAGCAGCTATTTCTTCGGTAATATTAGTAATAGCATTAGTAAGATCGGTATCAAATTGTGTTCCAAGACTAGTTACTGACTCAATAATAGCTTCATTCGCATTTGTTATTGCTAATATTGAACTTTCTACTCCAGCAATTGCTTCAGTTCTTAAAAGATTTTGACTATTTTCTAAATCACTTATTTCATTAGTAAAAGAAGCACTTAAATTAGTTACAGCTTGAGCTGTTGCTTCATTTGCATTATTTAACGTAGTTAAAGTTTCATTTATACCAGAAATTGCTTCGGTTCTTGCTAATGTTTCGGCTGATATTTCACTAATAAAAGAAGCACTTAAATCGGTTACTGATTGTGCTGTTGCTTCATTTGCATTATTTAACGTAGTTAAAGTTTGATTTATACCAGAAATTGCTTCAGTTCTTGCTTGTGTTTCAGCACCAACTGCTGCCGCAATTTCACTAGTAAAAGAAGTGCTTAAATCTGTTATAGCTTGTGCTGTTGCTTCATTTGCATCAGAAATTGAAGTTAAAGTTTGATTTATATCAGAAATCGCTTCGGTTCTTGCCAATGTTTCAGCACCAACTGCTGCTGCAATTTCAGCTTCAAAAGATGTGTTTAGGTTTGTTAAAGTTTCTGCAACTGCTGAGGTTGAATCAGCTATTGAATTTAGTTGAACATTTATAGACGATACTGCTTGATTTCTAGCGGTCGTTTCAATACCTAAAAGTCGTGCTCTTTCTGCTGCCTCTTCTAATAATTGACTATTTGTAGCTAATTGATTACCATTAACAAGCATATCGCCATTAGACATGCTTATTGAATTTTCACCAAGATAAATTGTATTATTACTTAAGTAAATGTCTCTAAATCTTAGAGTAGGTGTACCTAAATCATATAATTCTGTTTGATTTGGTATAATATGCGATGTTACAGTTCCATTAAAAGAAGATCCCGTGCTTTCAAAATTAGCAAGTAACTCAGAAATTTCAGTTATTTCTTGGTTAAGTGAGGCGAAATTTTCATTTAAAGTTAATCTTGATGTTTTTATACTATCAGTACCTAACAGTGTTTTGATTGAAGCCATTTTAGTTTTACTTAATTATTTTTAAATATCATATTATATATTTGAAATAATTGCGGAAGCTACAGGATTCGAACCTGTGGGGCCGTGAAGCCCACAACTTTAGCAAAGTTGCACGATAGACCGCTCTGACAAACTTCCAATGGGGTGACCAATCGGGATCGAACCGACGACCTCTTGAACCACAATCAAGCGCTCTAACCGACTGAGCTATGGTCACCATATATTTGTAGCGTCAACTGGATTCGAACCAGTGTCTCTGCCTTATGAGAGCAGCGTAAGAAACCAACTCTACCATGACGCTAAAGTAAGAGAAGTTTCGGGTCTTTCAGGGTTACTGATGATGAGTGCAGGCTTTAAGTCGTACTACTAACCCTTTTTCAAACCTTAACCTCTTAAGCTCATCACTACAGCTTCACTACTTCTCTTTGTAGTCAATAAAGGATTCGAACCCTCATCTCTTGATCCGTAGTCAAGTGTTCTATCCGTTGAACTAATCGACTGTATGTGGTCCATCTAGGACTCGAACCTAGGACCTTCGCATTATGAGTGCGCTGCTCTAACCAACTGAGCTAAAGGACCATTACTACTAAGTCAAAAAACTTAAACTTCCATCTGCAAATCATGAAAGCATTCTTTGCAAAGGAACATCATGTTGTGTTTATTACAGACATCCGCATCAAACGGGTTTTCAGTCCAAACTCCTAACTTCTGTTCACAACTTTCGCAAGTATCAACCAGGTGGCCGAACATTTGCTTAGCTGCTTCTTCATTTGTTATCATCGTTTTCATAGTCATAAATTTAATTAAGGTTTATTGTCTTATTAAATTGAACCATTATCTGATGATTACTAGGTTAATATACAACAGATATTTGACCCGGTAAAACTTTTACGTAAAAAGTTATTAACAACTTGCACGGGTGGAGAGATTCGAACTCCCATCGACGGTTTTGGAGACCGGTATGCTACCATTGCACCACACCCGTAATTATGTGCCTGCAGAAGGACTCGAACCTCCGAACTCGAATGAGGGCTGATTTACAGTCAGCTGCAATTGCCGCTATGCGATACAGGCAGATTCCAATTTTGATGGGCTCATCTGATAATATGTTTCAATTACCCAGCACTTGAGATTGGGAACTCCTTGTGCACCCTGAAGGATTCGAACCTCCGACCCTCTGTGTGTAAAACAGATGCTCTAAACCAACTGAGCTAAGGATGCATGGCGCTTCATATTGTTCACAACTAATAACCATATTGGATTATTCATTTACGTCCACAACAGCTTTTAACTGAGAGATTGTGGAATTGTGTATGAAGCATGTTGTAATTCTTATAGGAGTCGAACCTATCTTTCCATTCCGCCGCTAAACAGAATCGCAAACCATTATGCTGGAGTCTAAGTATTACATCATTTAGCGCTAATGTATACTTTATCTCAAGAATCATTTGTGACCCCGACAGGATTCGAACCTGTGACTCCCTCATTAAAAGTGAGGTGCTCTAGCCAACTGAGCTACGAGGTCTTGTCTCCCTTCGTTGTTACTTGCCGTTTCTTAAGTCGACACTTTCACCGTGACATGTTTTATTAAAGTGTACTTCCCTACTGGGACTTGAAGCCAACACTATAGTAATCATGATTGGATTCGAACCAATTCCAGCTTTGCCATAAAGAATCTTAATATTCAACCTTGGGAGGTGCCGCCAACCAATGGCCTCATGATTGTGTTTCGTCTTTTCCTTACCGCTTACTTAAACACATTGCCAGTCCGAAGTTACTGTCGGATGCTTACCATATTTCTATGGAGTGTTAAGCACTTTGAGCAGGTAGAGAGAATCGAACTCTCATCTCCAGATTGGAAGTCTGGAGTAATGGCCATTATACGATACCTGCTTGTTTTACCAATATGTCAAAGAACTCTTGTTTGAATTTGATATGTAAATATAAACATAATATTTCAAACCCGAAAACTTTTTTCAACTTTTTTTAAAAAAGTTATTAACAATTTGTCGAGTAGGCAGGATTCGAACCTGCGTGCTCCGCATCCCAAATGCGGCGAGATAAACCTAACTCCTCTACTACTCGTAATGGTGGACCGGGACGGATTCGAACCGCCGACGCTTGGCTCTTCAGGCCAACGCTCTACCAACTGAGCTACCGATCCAGGTTGAGTACAAGGTTGGAATCGAACCAACTCCACAGATTTTGCAGACCTGCTGGCCTCCACGACCAACTTGTACTTTTTTGCCAATATGTCAAAGAACTCTTGTTCCTACAATCCAACTAAAATAAAAAAGCTCGACTTTTAACGGTCGAGCTTCTTAGAAAGGATATATGAATATTCAAACTTTACGAGAGAGCTCTAGACCGATCACACGCGCTATACGGTTTATTAAACCATAATCCCATGTCCACGATATGTTGCTCTATTTTACGCATTGTTTGTTATTTTTGTAGTATTATAATCTATATATCTATATTGTTTCAAAAAATTATGATTCTTTATCAAATTTTAGTGAAATATTTCCAGTTGTTTGATATGCTAACATTAAAAGAGTGAGAGCCTCATCAACTTTCTCACTAACTTCTTTTTCTAGCTTACAGACTGGATGCTGTAATAAATGTGTGTCAATTATTGAACTGACTAAACTTAGACGATCTAGCATTTCATGGTAATGAAACTCATCTAATAATTCTTTTGGGTTACTCATACAAATGAATCTAATGTAACGATTTTATTCTCTATTAATTTATTGCAAATCTCTCTTGAAAAATCTTGATCTGATTGATAGTGAATTCCACCTTGAACTCTAGTATGTGCAACTTTATCACAGAATTCAGCAATTTTTTCAGCATGTTCTGGATATTTTTGACCAAGAATTGCCGCAATCATATATGAATCTAATGCATGACCACTTGGATATGATGCCGTTGAAGCATTCGTTGGAACAATTGGAAACATTTCGATTCCTAATGGTCTTGCCAACTGAAATGGTCTTGGTCTATTATAATGATTTTTAAGTTTATAAAGAAGTGGATCAGTTAGGTCTGCTATGTTCTTTATCAATGTTTCTTCGTCATCTAATCCTAAATCTTCAAGAAATTCACCAATCACTTCATTAATATCATCTTCAACATCTTCAATTAATTCAATATCATCTTCAGTTAAAGCTTTTTGTTGCTCTAAAATGCTGTTTAATTCTTCAGCAGCTTCAGGACTTGAATTCTTTGGAAATGGTTTATTAAAAAGTTCTTCTAAAATACCAGCTTCACGAGTTAATTTCATGATAATTGGCTCCTCTTCAACATCATAAGTTTTACGATGTTTTAAGGCTTCATTGCCATAACCAAGCATATCGATTTGGTTAAAATCGGCAAATTCATTATATGATTTAATTTTTGCCATGTTGTTTAATCTTCTTTGTTATTTTCTTTAGGCCTTCATTCATGATTCTGTTCTGTTCAGCTGTGGTTTCATCAATTTGAATAATTGTTCTTGGGGCCGCTTCCATTCTAAGAACCCTTTCACCACCTTCAGAACCCTCATCTATTATATTCTGCTTTTCAAGATTTGTTTTTTTCGGAAGGGTACAACTTGCTGCACGATTCTGTAAATCTTCAATCATTTTAAGAATTTCTTGTTCTCTTTGAAATACTCTATCAGTACATTCCATTTGTGTCTGTTGCACTCTAGTGTTTAATTCAGTAACATCTTTTCTAAGTTGATTAATCTCATTAGTTTTTTCAGTGAGTTGAGTCTTTAACTCGGTGTCATCATAGGTTAGTGAATTAATTATTTTAGGTCCAACCATAATAAAAGTAATTGACACTAAAAGAATACACAGGGCCAGTATTCTCTGACCCTGTGTAAATTTAGATAATATTTGTGATATGTACTTAAACATTATTTAATATCGCTTGATTCAATCAATGTGTAAGTAAATGACTTACCATGGATTGCCGCTGCTTTTCTACAAATTGCCATAAATGACTCGAAATCTGCAGCTTTTTTAAATACTTGACATCCTTCTGACCAGTTTTCAACATAAGTTGAATCAGCACCAGCCTTATGGATATTAATACCAAAGATGCCTTCTTGAATTTTAGACTCATCATAAGTCATATCTTTGTTGGCATCACGGTAAACTTTTACCGGTTTTTGTTGCTTAAGAGCCTCATATTTACCTTGGTGTAAACCTAAAGTATGTGAACCTCTGTATTGTCCTTCAACAAGTCTAGCAACACCCGCAGCATTATGATATTCTTTAACACCTTTAGTTCCTGGATCTGTTGTTGCAGGCCAGCAATGGAATTTCCACGCACCACCTTCTTTATATGATACAGTGATACAGTCATCAAAAACATTGGTAACTTTATTTCCTGTAGCTGAATTTCTAACTCCTACAATATTAACATCGAAGTCTTTTGCACCTTCAAACCACGCATATCCTTTTGATTTTACCGCGGCTTCGATCTGTTCTCTTGTGTAACAACTCATAACTAATTATTATTTTATTTTATTTATTTTCAATTTCCCAGCTAGGCCATTCATCTTTGTAATTAACATTGAATAGCACTGGGGTAGATACTGTAATATTAGGGTTGATTCCTAAATCAACGATACGCATAGTTACGTTGTAATGTTCTTTAGCACCGCCTTTAAATGGCATGCCAGTATTTTTATCTTTATATGTACAAACTGCTTTAACATTAATCGTATCGAAATCATAATCAACATCTAAATTAACGCTATCACTGCAAATATAATTATTAACATAAAAATCTACAACGCCAGCATCAGGTCCAATTGTGATAGTCATTGTTTCTTCTTTATAAACAGAATTTTCATCAATACTATCGGTCTGTTTTCCATTTTGTTGATTATATGAACCGCTTAAAGTAGCTCCATCATATTCTCCGCTTCCATCAACACCAAAAGATGTGCTATGTTGAGTGTGAACTTCATATTTAGAATAACTCCAGTTAACATTATGAATTGTTTCAGTAACTGATATATTACCACGACAATCAACAGAAGACGGGGCATATGGTGATGCACTAACTTTTTGGATTGTTGTATGTTGATTTAAATAATCTTGAGAAACTGAACTTAAATTAGTTGCGGTTAAATGAAGTGTAAATCCTTCACCATCTGAAGTTCTAACTTTTCCTTTAACGGAACCGCTACAGTGACCTTTGCATATATCACCAATACTTTTTGCCTTTAAAGCGGCAGCATAAACTGCTTGTCCAAATTCTTCAATACTATTCCATCTCTGTCTAGACATATTAGATATTATTTTATTTTATTTATCTAGTTTTATGTTCGACAATCTTGAAGCCTTCATTTCGATCAATATACATCCATTCGCATGAAATTAATCCAAATTGATCTAAATGTTCTAAAACTTCTTCAGCAGTAAAACATGAGCATGAGTAAATATCAAACTGGAACATTGCTGGATCCTCTTTATCCCAAACATGAATTGCAGCATGTGAAGTTGCTAATGTAACAGTTCCTGTAATTCCTTCATTGCCAGGTTCATCAACATAAACAGAAGTAGGACCTGCAACTACCACCATTCTAACTTTTTGTACTAATTCTTTAAACCATTGATTTAAAATCTCTTCAGATTTTGGAGGGTTCTTAATGTAGCCTTTGACTAATAAATGAACATGGTTAGGTATAAACATAAAATATGTAAAATTTTGGTTTATATATTTGTCTACTGGTGCTTGATAATTTGATTCACAGCATTCAAAAATAACCAATCTTCTACATTATCTAATTTACATAAAAAGACATATTCATGGGTGTATGCTTCCCACTCTTCTCGCTTTGGAGTTAGTTTAATTTTTTTATTCCAAATGTATAAATGATATGATTCATGGACTAAAATTGCAGCAATATTATTAATTGAATTTAGTCCCATATCCTTTGTTGTAATAGCAATTGTATATGGTGGCTTAGTTGAAGATCTATCACTAATAATAAATTCAACATCTTTACAATTTTCAATCAACATTTGATATGATGCGCTGTCTTTTAATTTAATCAAAGAAATGGCTGAGTCCACTTTAGACTTCCAGCCATCTCCGACATCATCAATTTTAATCTGTCCGAATGTAATATTTGAAATTAATAAAAGTACAAATATTAAGGCATTTTTGTAATACACTGTTCAATAGCTCTTTTTAACGCGTTTGAGACAGTCATTTTTGAGAATGGAACTTTACCGTCAACAAGTTCAATCATAACAGCGCGAACTTCAGTTTCAGATTCACCAAGCCCTTCATATTTCTGTCCTTTGTAATA
>JACCEE011997402.1_pt1 | contig 18084 bp, 24 predicted proteins | sample 7449931 | NCBI WGS metagenome assembly JACCEE01 (sample SAMN15323457, study PRJNA562643) | freshwater metagenome | isolation source: river surface water | place: USA:Blue River Watershed | collected 2017-08-19 | reverse complement strand
TCCTTGATTGAAGTTATTAAGCCCAATGACAATCAGAGATCCCACTTCGATATCTCCAACACTTCATTTGCCATCTGCTTCATTCATACGAAGAGTCACCAATGTTTTAATTTGTAAAATATTTTTCCTTCAGGTTTTCATTGGGGAAAGTAACTTTACTAGTTAATTTTTTGATTTTTATCTCGAGAAAGTTATTCATGGTGGAACGTTAATTTTGTGCAAATTTTATAGAAAAAAAACTAGACCAGCGGAGAGAGAGAGAGTACAAACCTGCTTGCTAAAATTTGATTCCAAAAAAAATAGCATTCATGCTCGCATGAATATTTAACAAGCAAAACAATGAAGTGATCAAAGATCAAGATGAGCTTTGAAGTTCACATGGAGTGTATATGAAAAAAATTGCTTTTATTGCCTTAATGTCATCCCTACTCACAGTTCACGCTAACGAACCAAGATGTGAAAATGGATTATGGGAAGGACTCTCCTTTATGCTTTTCACAGGTGGAGAGAATTGCGACAACCGCATCGTCACTTGCAATTTTCAAGGCACAAGAAGCGAAGGTTGGTATTCTTATGACAAAGATGATGGCCAACTAATCAATCGCTCCCCTTGCAATGAAAATGAAAGCAAACCACATTGCATTGAAATTGAAAACGGAAAGCAAGCTTGGGTTATCGGTAATAGAGCGCCATTTATAGCTGATTGCGCTGAAATGGACGTTGTGTGCAGCTTTAAAGGAACAACAGAAGAAGGATGGTATGCCTACCCTTCTGAGAATCGCAAAATCATTATCTATGCTCAATGCTCGAATGAGTCATGAGCGAAACGCACGAAGCGTTAATAGTTAGTTTTTAAAGTCGTCCAACATTTTTGTATTTAACAAAATAACAACGAGGTTGTTTTGGCAGAGTTTGTTGCGCTAAATTTGATAAAAACAAGAGAAACGAAGAGTGTCGAGTTAGGAAACTTTCCTTCTCCGATGGCCACAACTGTGTTACGTCCAGCTGTGGCACACACGAAGACTCAAACCGTTGACGAAGTAAAGAAAGTTCGCTCGCAAGAAGCAATTGCTCAAAAGAATGTGATGCTCTTTTCGCGCTTTGTAGACTTCATTAAGATACTTTCGGCACCAGAAGTATGTTTTCTGATGATTGTCATTTCGAAGACGAATTATGGATCTGAGACAGATGTTCCCATTCCTCGCTCCGATATTATTAAAAACCAAGCCATTCCTTCTCTTGCGATCAAACAAATCAGAGAAAAATTAGCGGCCATGGGCTTAATTGCCGTCACTCAAAAACGAATCGGCAGAGGCTCGGAAGCCTGGCTCTACACGCTTTGCACCCACAAATTGAACGCTATGCTATGCGGAAAAGAAATAAGGGGGGCATAAATTCCCTCCTTACTTATTCATGGTGATTATTTATTTTGTCGAACCTACAAATAAGCCTTGAGAAAAGGCAAATAATACTCTGTCGAAAATGAATACAAGTGATCTAGTTTCTCAGTATAACTTTTGAAGTCGTCAAATAAATGAGTATCATCCTCATCTAGTGCCCTCAAAACATCACTGATGTGTGTTCGTAAGTATTCATAATTTGGGGGAAGCAAACTTTCTGTTTCTTTATAAAATTCTCCCATTTGAATTTTTAATTCTGATCGAATTGCCCATGGTAAAACACTCACCTTTAAATGCGAAGGCTTGTATAGAACTGTCAACTGTGGGAGAGAAACAAATCGTGGGTATTTTTTTAGAAAAGGAACAAAATCTCTAAGCGCGTGGACGTTATAGGCTAAGACAACACTAAAAATCATCACTTCAGTTTGAGGGAAGGTTCCACAAAAGTGATGAAGTTGATCTAGATTATTAACAATTTTCTCCCAGGAACTTCCAATACGAATGTATTCATTTAAGGAACCAACAGCATCAATACTCACTTTAAATTTTACTCGCTTGAACTTTCCCCAGAGACTCCACAGTTTTTCAGGGACGTCGACAAAATTGGTATTATAACTCAACGTGATGGAAGAGGCATAACCGTCTCGAATAATCATTTCCAAGAATTCAACCATTTTCGAAGAAACCAGAGGCTCGCCTCCAGCAAAATTGATCTGTTCTAAAAATGAGATCTTATTTTTGAAGCTAGAAACAAACTCATCACTCTCAAACCAATTCATAAAAAACAAACTATGAGCCTCTTGAGGCGTTAAATGTTGTTTTTCAGGAGTAACTTCATTCCAATACTCTAAACACTTTAAAGAATTATGGGGAGAACACATCCGGCAAGCACAATTACATTTATTTCCTAAGCGCAAATCCATTTCTTTTAAAAAGACTTGTTTAAGACTTCCATCACTTAAAGTATTACGCATAAGTTCTGGAATAAGATCTTTCCTGTAATCTCGCTCTATTCGAGCTCGACTGACAACTCCATCAACTTCTTCTCTTTGGCAACGCGAACATAATGTTGGCCATTTCCCTTCTAAAAAACTTTTTCTTACTTCTTTAAGAGTTGGACTATTGAAGATCTCCGCAATGGAAAGAGAATTTGGAGCTTTAATTGATAATCCAAATTCATCATATAACTTATTGTCATGGTCATGGGAAATACAGCAAAGACAATGATTGCCTCGTTTATTTACGAACAAATGCATCCAAGGCAATGGGCAAATAACCTCGATACTCATTTGTTTAAACTCATCTTTAATGGTCTCAAAACAGGATAAAGATAGTGGTACAACGTTTCTGGTGTATGATCTAATAAATATGAAATGATTTGCTCTCTCTCCTGGCTATTCATATTAAGCATACTGTGTTCTTTGTTATCATACACAAACTGCAACCATGGCTCGAGATTTTTTCCATGGCAAAAATGAAGAAACTCAGGAATTTCTCTCCAGTTTAATTTTTGCACACATAAAGAGGCGAGCAATCTAAAAGACTCACTTTTGTTCTGACAATACTTCTGACGAAACTGTATCAAATGATCAATATTCTTAAAGGCTAATGAAAAATCACCACCACAACGTATCTTCTTATAAATTTTTTCATTTAGAGAATCGACGCTTATATGTATCATCCCAATTCTTGCTTTGCTCAATGAGTTTTCGACATGACTCATATTAAAGTTAAGATTGGTAGAAAAGACCCACAGGCAAGATGGATTTATCTTTGAATACTTCTCGATTAGAAAATTGGTTGAATTTTGAATAAATGGTTCTCCACCATAAAGATTAATTTCCTTCAATGTCTGAGGTAACGTGCTGACAAAATAGTCCCAATCATAATCATCATGAAATCCAACTTTCATATCATGCCAAGTCGTTCACATGATACATTTTAAGTTGCAAACACTATTCAAACGGAGGTCCAAACGCAAAATCTGGTGGGGATTATTATCCTTGAATGTAAGATAGGGCACAAAACGTTCAAGTAAATACTGACATTGCCGCTCTTCTTGACATGAATGACATATTTGATTTGTCCCAGTTAAAAGCTCATCGCGCAATTTTTTAATTGCTAATCCATTCCAAATTTTTTCTATCGTTTCTTCTCTGATGTTTCCAAGAGAATAATCCTTCAACATATGACAAGGAGTCACTTTACCGGAAGGGTATATTACCAATTGCGAAAAAGGAGCAGGACAAAAAGACTCCACTCTCGAGTCTGTAAATGGCAAATAATCAAGTCGAGAGCTATTCAAGGAAAGTCTCTCTCTTATACCAACAAGCTGGACGATCTTTATTAAGCAAGCCTGCCACAAAAGTATCTAAGCGGCATTGGGGGGAGTTGTGCGTATCAACTGTATGATCGACACGACTTGAATCTGGCGTTTCTATTTTAGGAGCAGGCTTATTATTATTTTTAGCAAAAAATAGCCCTATCCGCTCTGCGGCCTTAAGAGAGCGAAGGCAAAATGCTATCTCAAGTTCTGGATGCTGATCACAAAAAGAAACCAGAGCCTCTCTAGGCTGAGTTAAATCATCTTTAAAATCAAAAAGAGAAAAAGCCTCTTTAAGGCAACTCTGAGTGGCCCAATAATCTGCTTGCCCCTCATTAGAGATTTGGTTGTATTCGTCACGAAGAGGGGCTCCTCCAAAAAGATGACCGAGTTCATGACAAACAACTAAAGCTAAAGCATCTGTACTGATCTCTTTACGATAAGCAAGACCACTATAAACGATAATTTGATCTTCAGGAGGCCAGCGGCGAGACATGGCATTGGCCCAATCATTAGCCGTCCAGTCTGGAGCAATCATAAGTTTTTCATTTCGCTCTTCTGCTAAATGAGAAAAGGCTTTCTGCATGAGGGCCAATTCTTGGTTGAACACTTTCTTTGAAATATAAAGAATCTGTTGAGTTTCTTTATTCAAAAAAGCCTGCTCTTCAGGAACCAAAGTAGCATTTCCAGAAGCTGCAAACAAACTAGCTCCAAAAACAATAATCGCCCGTAGCCAAAGCTTCATAACTTTCCTAGCGACAAATGGACAAACAATCTAAAGAAAAAACCGCTGTTTTACAGAAATTGAGACAAGTCTCAGTGCCTTCTTCAATACAGCGTGGATTTTTCTTTGTAAACTCAGGCCAAATTTCTTGAAGACAATCCTCTACTCTAGAATTGACTTGAGCTTTGCAATAATCAAACTTAGTTTTAAGGTTTTTTACAGGAAGAGTACAGTTTCCGCTCCCCCCGCAAGTAACAGTCGTCGAGGTATTGGCCTGAATGCTGATTGATTCACCCAAATTTAAATTTACCGTTCCAGCGAAAATGGTTTGGCTTAAAAATAAGAAGCCAAGTGCAAGAAAGACTTTCATAAATACTCCTAGTTTCTCCTATCTTACCTTTGTTAAAAGCATTTAGGCACTAGCAAAATTCAAATAAGTATATTGCAACTTATTGATTTCTTTTTTCACACTTTCAGTTTCGCTGGGCCATTTAGCTTTTTTTAAAGTAAATACAGGCTCTGCTGGAGCCCTTATGTATCGTTATCTCATTATCTATTTTAGTTTTGTTTTTTCCCTATCCCTCTTTGCCGCCTCATATACAATCACTGGCAACACAAAGACCAAAACTCACTACATAGAAAAGCTTATTCGCGATTGCGAAAAGCAAAGTAAAACCAATCCAGCAGAGCTAGAGCAATGCTTACTCAACGCTAGAATTTTTTCAGAGGTAAAAGTCGAAAAGGAAGATGAGAACGTTCTCGTAAAACTCAAAGATCGCTGGTCCATTATCCCTGTACCATCACTCAAAGTGAATAATGATGGCAAACGCAGCGTGGGAATGTTCCTCATCGATGGAAACTTCCTAGGAACAGGCACGTTGTTTGGCGTAGGTGGAGCCTATGCTACTAATAGCTCAAGCTATGTCGTCTTCTATCGCAATGAATCTTTCCTCTATTCAGATTGGACCATCAGTATCAACATCGGAAAAGACAATGCTGATATCTACTGGAAAAACATGAACCTTAAAGAGATTGATGCCTTCAGAGAAAAAACAGCTTTCTCTTCTTGGTCTCTAGGCTATTCCTATACCCCCAATCTTCACTTCGAAGGGTCGTACATCAGACGTTTTGTGACTTATGATTCCTTAGATCATTACAATGCCCCTCAAGAGTTTCACTCCAACATCATCACACTTGAAGGCTGGTATAAAAACGAAAGTTATAAGTTTTATTTTTCTGAAGGATACAAAATAGCAGCGGCCGTTGATCAAGAGTTTTGGCGTACTGACAAAGCCCCCGGAGTAAATCTGGTACGCATTAACATCAATCAAGGCTTCGAAATGCCCAGACAACAAGCTTTGCAAACCACCTACAATCTCTCTTGCCTCACCGGCGGAGATAAACGTGATGCTCTCAAATCAGGAAGGCGTTACTCAAAAGGCAAAGGCTTAAGAGGAATTCCCGAGGGTGGCTATTTTACTGACGTTGTGGCCACAATGTCTGCTGATTACCAATTTCCTGTTCACTTTACGAAGTATGGGGTTTGGACAGTCGCCCCCTTTGGTGATTTTGGTCGCATCAACGACTATCTTTCCCGCAACGAGGATCTATGGCAAAAAGCCTATGGGATAGGAACTTACTTTTTCCTAACTGACATTATGATTCCGGGAGTTGGTCTTGTTGCTGGTAGAAATGAAACATTCAATAACAACTTTATTGAATTTACCGTCGGTGAATCGTTTTGATTTAAAATACTCTAAACCGAAATCGACAGAAAGAAATTCTCACTTTAATCTTCATCTCCCCCAATGAGGGCTTGCTTTTTTGTGTGCTAAAACTCTTTTGGCGATAGCATTAATCTCGCCTGTTTTTGTCATTTGATTAAGTACTCTTTTTAAGGAATCATAGTAATTTTTATTGCTTCTATTGATATAATGAAACAATGGCATCGATTCTAAGGGGGGGGTCATGTTTTTTATCCCCGTGATTCCTAATTTTTTTAGTGATAAATCTACTGACGATTGTGTATCAACTATAAAGTCTACCCGCTTAGACTTTAGCATTTGCACTGCTTGCACCAAATCAGCAACTGGATATTTTAAATATCCTTGAGTTTTTTTTTCTACAGCTTTAAGCCCAAGTCGATAAGCTATGCTATAGGGCTTTAGATCATCCCATTTTTTAATTGATATATGTCTTCCCTTTAAAGAAAAGGCTTACAGGGTTCCATAACAAACAGGTACAGGAATCCTAATAAGATTTGAGTATCTATTTTCTAAACCTTCAATACGATATAACTCTCCAAAAACGACTCCATCATTAGCCGAAATAATTCCACGCTCTGCAGGCAGATATTCATAGATCACTTTTTCACCTAGTTTATTATAAGCAATCGTCATTACTTCTTTTGCGATTTCAGTAAGTACATCATCTGTTTGAAAGGTTGAGATGTGGATCGGATTTTTAGCCCATACGTACTGGACTGTACTTAACGATAATAAAGGAAGTAAAAGAGTCATTTTCAAAGCATAAATGAGTCTTTGATTATTTTCACGAGCTTTATTTTGCCTTAGCTTCTATGGCCTTAACCAACTGATCTGCACAAGATGTACCTTTGCCATCACAATCAATCCCTCTTAAACGAGCGATCACGTCTTCTACTTTCATGCCTTCAACAAGTGCTTGAATAGCTTGTAAATTTCCAGGGCAACCATTTTCAAAACGTACATTAAAAAGATGTCCATCTTTAACTTCAAAATCAATAGAACTAGAGCAAACACCTTGAGGTTTAAAAGTCATAAATCACCTATTCCATTTGTCACAGCAGCACAGTTATAATAGATCCTACAAACAAGATCAATTTGCTGGATTATATCTAGGAATTTTGCGATAGTGCGCACTCAACTTGCTTACAAACGGTGTAACTATGACAGACAACAATATCCCTCCTCGTCCTCCTCATTCTTATCGTATCGTTCTTAATTTGAGTTCTAGGAAGGACAGAATGGATAACGTACTTTTAGAAGCTTTACACAACCAAACAGAAAATATCACACTCAAAAATATCTCTCGCACAGCTCTCAAGGCCCTTTTTAAAGATGGAAAAATCCTCATCAAAGGACAAAGGGCCACTCAATCTTCTGCTCTCGCCAAAGGTACAACCTACGTCGACATTCTTGGCTTCTAGCCGCTGGTATAAATAAGTAAGAAATAAAAAAGCCCTCAGAAGAGGGCTTTTAATTTTGACGACTTTCGTCGGTTATTTTTTGGTTGCGGGGGTAGGATTCGAACCTACGGCCTTCGGGTTATGAGCCCGACGAGCTACCGGGCTGCTCCACCCCGCGATAAACACTTGAAATATCGGTAGCTTCTTTCAAGTTGGGCACATCTTAAGTCAACTTAACCTACTTGTCCATGACTATTTTGGGTTTATTTCCGAGTACTGCACTCATACATAAAGTTCTAATTTTATTAGAAAAGGCGCCGATAAAGAAACATGTTCAGGACCAAAAGGAGCGTTTTGCATGTTCGCAACTAAAGAAAAGAATCTCAATTTTTCTTTCAACACAGAAGAACTTAGCCCCGCCCAGATTCGTCTTTTGAAAACTCTCATGAGTCATCTCATGAACACCATCACGACTGATGAGGAAGCAGAGTTTTTTGAAGGCAGCGCCGAGATTATGAAAATCTGCGCCGCACTTATTCAAAACTCTAACTTCACCGAACGCTTCAAAAAAATTAGTAAGGTTCCCTATGCAGAGCAAGCTCTCGAGTACTCTGTTGATCTCTTACAAGAACATATGCAAAATTCCAGGGTCAACAATTACGACAATTAATTTAGAAAGCTTACATACGTAAGTTTTGATTTGATGAAAAAAAAAGCCCTCGCTTTTGCGAGGGCTTTTTTTATTCATTCGTTTTTTTCTTAAAGACCGGCTTTTTCTTCGTAAGCTCTTTCTTTTCTTGAAGAGTCTTCACCGTTTTAAAGTAGTGCTCTCTTCTGAACTTATAAAAACCTTTATCGTCAGCAGGGGTTGCTCCTTCTTGAGCCCCCTTACGTTTAAGATCCACACTCTTTTTTGGAGAGGTGTAAAGACGTTTGGTCATACGAGATCCATCTGGCTTCATTCCCAAATGCTCAAGAAGCTCGGTTTTAGTGAGGTAGCGAAATTTCCCAGGAGGCAAATCACCAAGAGAAAGCCCTTCAATCGCAATACGCTTGAGTTTATCAACGGTCACACCGCAACCTTCACAGATTCTTCTAATCTCGCGGTTTTTTCCTTCTCCCAAACGGAACTCAAGCCAAGTTTTATTTGGAAGCTGCTCAATGATACGAACAGAAATAGGCTTTACCATCTCACCTTCAATCTCAACGCCAGCACGAAGTTTTGTAAGAATCATTTCAGTGATGGCACCGAAAACTTTAACTTCGTACACTTTGGTAATTTCATAACGAGGGTGCATGATGAAGTTGGCAATTTCGCCATCATTTGTAAAAAGGAGAAGTCCCTCAGAAAGATAGTCCAAACGTCCAACAGGATAGATGCGCTCAGGAATCTGACGGAGATAGTCCATCACCGTTTTTCTTCCTTCAGGATCATTCACCGTAGTCATGCAACCACGTGGCTTATTGAAAAGAAGATAAACACGTTGAACAAATTGAGTATCAATTGTCTGCCCATCAACAACGATCACATCGGAGTGAGGGTTCACTTTTGTACCCAATTCCGTTATAACTTGCCCATTCACCATCACGCGTCCTTCAGTAATCAAACTTTCAGCTTTACGACGTGAAGTAATGCCACAGTCTGCAATCACTTTTTGCAAACGTACAGAAATGTCTTGTTTTTTAGTAACCATAAAAGCTCCTTTAAGCTCGCCTCTCGGCAGTTCAAAGTTTATAGATGTGAGGTTTTGTTAATGGAGATTTTCTCCATTCCAAAATTCCTCGTTTTTAACTTGCATAAAGCTCAAGTCGATATCAAGTTCGTTTGCCTTGTTGACCATTTCTTCGGTGATTTCATCAATCTCTTCTGATTTGGTTTCAATGTTTTCAACAACGACCTCTTCAATGACTTCACTCTCTAACTTTTCTCTAACTTGTTCAACGTGGGACTGATCCACATCCATAGCCAATTGATCTTCCATAGAAGGAGCATTCTCATCTTTGGGGGCGTGAAGAAGAATCTCTTGGCTTCCTTCTTCAACAACACTCTCACTCACAATTGGAAGACCTGTATCTAAATCGATCATCACAAAATCTTCGTCTTCATCTGCCACATCAGGAATGTTAAATGGTCCTTCCTCAAGATTTTCAATCACTCTTGGGGAAACAGCGGCATTCACAAGCTCAGAAAGAATCGCTTTCTTGTTCTCATCGGAGATCGCCTTATTGGCAATAAACTCTTCGAGAAGATCAAAGGCAGACTTTACACCCTCGCCATTTTCAGTAAAACGCTTCTTCGTTTCAACTTCAAGTGTGCGAGTAAAAGCTGTATCAGCTGCAATCTGTTTAATCGTCTCAGTAAGTTTATCCAACTCTTCAATTTCATCAAACTTAAAGCGGGCCTTATCATCAGAGCCTGCAATTGTTCTGATATCAGAAATTTTACCAAAACCAGTTCCCACCATGGCCTCGAGCTCATGCTCAGGAGGAAGGTGCTCAATATCTGGAAGGTTGAAGACTTCTAAGAATTCATTGGTTGTCCCGTAGAGAGTTGGGCGGCCCAATTCATCAGAACGACCAGCGACCTTCACAAGACGCTTATCCATAAGAGCACGAACGATGTGAGAGCTATCCACGCCTCTAATCTTATCAACTTCTGTCTTGGCCACAGGCTGCTTGTAGGCAATAATGGCCAAAACTTCTAGAGCTGTAGGAGTAAGTTCAAGAGAGTTCACTTTAAGAACGTCCTGAACAAACTTGGCGTAGGTTGCTTTGGTTCTAAATTGGTATCCTTCAGCGACTTCAACAAGGCGAAGCCCGTGATGGGCTTTTTCATAGCCTTCTTGTAAACGAGCAATAGCTTCGTGAACATAACGAAGAGGAAGAAGACCATCAATCAAGTTTCTGATCTTCATGAGAGGCACTGGCTTATCGTTCATGAAAATAATGGTCTCGATGGCACCGCAAAGGGTTTCTTCATTAAGACCAGTGCGCTCTTTCCATGATTCCTCTTCTTGTTTTTGAGGATCATAGTGATCGAGTTTTAAAGCAAATCCATCTTCTGCAGCGACTTCTTCGATCGCCACAGTTTCTGGCACAGGAGGAAGTTCAGCAGGTGCTTGAGCTGCTTCAAACTCTGAAGCACTCATTGGGGCCATATCTAAAACCGGTGGCTCAACCTGCTCTACTGGAATTTCAGGAAGAGCTTCCAGAGTTTGTTCCTCTTGGACCTCACCAACTTCTTGAGCAGTCTCGACTTGATTTTCAAGATTGTTCTTGTTCTCTTCCATCACTTTTCCTCTAAGGTTTTATCTTCGGTTTGTGTGTCAGTATTTAATTCTTCTGGGATTTCTGCAGGAGCTTCTTCCTGAACTTCTTCTTGGACAGGAGTTTCTGGTTGCTCTTTAAAGGCCGCTGTCTCTTCAGGAGTCTGGGCTTCTTCTACAGGTAAATCCTTGGTCGCATCTTCTTCTTCGTAGTCACCGGCAGCCAACTGAACGTCGAATTCGGCCATGCCTTTTAAGACGTCAATGAAGATGCTGCTACCGGGCTCATTTTGGAAAAGGGACACTCTGTGGTGACGGGCCAATTCCAAAACAGAAATAAAAGTCACAATAATATTGGCGATACTTCGCCCCTCTTTGGCTTGTAGTAAGAGGTGCTCAAACTCCACTCTCTCACCTTCACTTAAAACTTTTTTAAGTTCGATGAGTTTTTCTTTGATGGTCAAGCGGTCACGCTTCATCACAGAGTAACGACGCTTTTGCTTTTGGATAATATCCATCATGGCCTGAGTGAGTTGGCCAATATCAGTCGGAGTCAAAATAGAATTAGCGATGGCCTTTCTATCGACTTTGGGTTTTACAAAAATCTCTTGGCCTAAACGGGGAAGCTTCCAAATTTTTTGACCGAGACGCTGAAAGCGTTGGAGTTCTTCCAAGCGGCGAATGAGTTCAGACTGAGAAGTGATGTTGAGTCCATCACTATCCATTTGCTCTTTTAATCGAGCGTTCTCTTCCTCGCTAATGGCAGTACGAGACTTGAGAAGAATCAAAGTGGCTGCAAGATACAGATAATCACCAGCCAAATCGAAATTGAGCTCACGCATCTTGTCCAAATAGTCCAAGTATTGGCGTGTGATCACCTTGAGATCAAGACGACGAATATCCATTTCCTCCTTTTCAATTAAATGAAGGAGGAGGGCCAGGGGGCCATCGAAGGAATCAGTCTTGACCTGGATGGAGGTATCGAGCATTTAAAAGCCAACCTTTTGGCGAAGCTCTTCCCAGTTCTTCTTTATGATAGGGGAAACAACCTTATTTCCCTCGAATAAGACTTGATCACATTCATCATTGGTGATGCTATTCATTTTTTCAGCAATAGGCATAAGAATAGGCTTCATACAGCCGCCCAGCTTTTGCTTACACTCTCCACAACCAATCTTAGCCCCACGACAAGCAGCATTCACTTCTGCGATCACATCAGGAGTTGAAAAGACTTTGTGGTAATCATACACAGAGCAGTTATCTGGATTGCCTGGATTTTCAATGCCATTTCTCTGATCATCAGTCTTCATGCCGTTAATCTTCTTTTGAAGAGACTTCTCTGTCTCTCGAAGAGTAATGACGTTTCCGATAGAACTAGACATCTTACGTCCATCAGTTCCCAAAAGCTTAGGAACAGAAGTAAGTTTTGGCTGAGGCTCAGGGATATTAGCGTTGTAAGTTCTGTTGAACTTACGAACGATTTCACGGGCAATTTCAATATGAGTGACTTGATCCTCACCCACAGGAACAAATTCACCATGAACGATGGCGATATCAGCGGCCTGCAAAATAGGATAGGTATAAAAACCAAGATTATCTAAACGCTTATTGGGGTTAACGGAAAGATCCTTCCAAGAAGGAGAGCGATCCGCCCAGCCAGGAGGCGTCAGACACAAGAAGACTCTATCGAGAAAAAGAATCTCTGGAATATCAGATTGGTTATAGATCATCGCTTTCTTAGGATCAACTCCGCAAGAGAGCCAGCCGCGGACATACTCACGACGAGCTTCGTGAATCACATTGACTGAATCATAATTAGAGGTCATAGCGTGCCAATCAGCGACAAAGAAAAAACATTTGTACTGATCTTGAAGCTCAACCCAATTCTTGATCACGCCAACATAGTGACCAAGATGTAGAGCTCCAGTGGGACGCATGCCGCTTAAAATAACGCTCATAATTCTATCCAAAAATATATACGAGATAATTAACTAACCAATAGGCCATCATAATAAAGGGAGTCACGATATAACTAAAAAAATTCGTCACCATCAAAATGATGAAGAAAATAAAGCTATAACGCCCGAGGGACTCAAAGCGCATAGCATTTTCATAACTTAAAAAAGATTCCACCATCTTGGAACCATCTAGAGGTGGAAAAGGTAAAAGATTAAATACGGCCAAAACGATATTGATCAACACTGCTTGAAGCAAGATCGACTTGACCTGATCAAACAAATAAAAACTTGAAGGTACTTTTGTCACAAAAAGCGCAAGTCCCAAGGCCATAATTAAACAGAGAAGAATGTTGGCCAAAGGTCCAGCAAAACTCACCCAAAAAGTGGCCTGACGAACATTTTTCACCTGCCGAAAATCAACGGGAACAGGCTTGGCCCATCCAAACATGATCGTTCCGAAAATGATCCCTAGCATAGGAAATAGTATTGTTCCTATAGGATCAATATGAGCACTAGGGTTAAGGGTTAAGCGACCAAGATACTTAGAAGTATGGTCACCGAATTTGTAAGCAACATAAGCGTGGGCTGCTTCGTGAAATACGATAGCGAGCAAAAAGCCCGGTAGCTGTATGCTTAGGTTTAAGATTATGGTATTAAGGTCTTGCATAGCGTGGCGAAGATAGCAGAAAGGGCCTTGGCCGGCAATCTTGACTCGCTGATTCAACAATTATTCATGGCGTACCATAAATTTTATTTAAACACGACTAGGCTTTGAGATAATTTTTTTATGAAACGTAAAGTTCAGGTTGTCATCATCGAGAAGAGTTCAGAGGGTTTTAAACTAATTCAGTTTAGGCTTACCCCTGAGCGTGGAGGCTTTTGGCAAAATATCACTGGTTCTGTGGATGAAGACGAAAGCTATCTCGAAGCCGCTCGCCGTGAACTTTTCGAAGAAAGTGGTTTGAGCGTTGGCCCTCTGATCGATTTGAACTTTCACTTCACTTTTAAAGACCGTTGGGGTCATGAAGTGAATGAAGAGGTTTTCCTGGCCCTCCTCACCAGTCCCCGTCTTGTAAAACTCTCTTTTGAACATGATCTCTACCGCCGACTCCCCCTAGAACGCGTGCGCCCCGATGACTTTGGCTTTCCCTCTAGCTATGAGGCTTTCCTAAAAGCAAAACTCAAGGCACACTATTCTTAATGAATAAAACTCTCGCTTTCATTTTGGCCTTTGGCTTTATCCCAGTTCTCTTCGCTCAAGATAATGAGCTTAGATCTATCGACGATATTGTTGTCGAAGAGGACCCCATTTTGAAAGTCTTGGAAAGCAGACGTGCCAACGAAAGAAAACTCGGCCCCAAGCAAGTCATAGAAAACGAGAGCCATCATAAAGTAGAAAAAGACAAAAAAGATCTTTATCAAGATGAAGTACAAGTTTTTTGGGCTCAACTCAAAGAAGAAGCCCTCATCACTGAAGTTGATGGACAAAAAAGAAAATTCATCACCCCTAAAAGAATTTACGTCCAAGTTCGCAAAGAAAAGAATAATTACCAAACCTACTTTCTCGTCAATAAAGAAGGTAAGGTTCGCTACAAAACGAGCAAAGAAAACATCATCTCCCTTCAAGATGTCGCCGACCTTGATCCTGCTCCCAAACACTATGCCATCTATCCCACTCCTCGCGAATACGACGGCGGAGATATCAAGCTCACACTCAAGCCCTATTATGCTTTTCATATGGAAAGTCTGACTGACCAAGGTCAAACCGCCAAAGCGACACGCAATGAGCTGAAGGGATTCTACGGTTGGAAACAGCCTTATGAATTTGGTTTAAGCCTAAGTTTAGAATCTGGAAAAACGGAGTCTTCAGAAAGCAATAGCGAAGAAAGCACATGGCAAGCTTATTATTTTGGACCTGCAGTACGCTGGTTAGCCTATGATAATGACTTCATTATGTTAAGTCTTGATACAAGTTTGCAAAAATCTTTAAGTTACGTCAGTTCTCACCCAAGTTATGAAGATCAATACTCTGCTGAAGTTTTAGAGTTGGGTGGGGATCTTATTTTGCCCACGCGTCTAGGACAATTTACAGCTGGAATGCACTGGCGTTTCATGCGTAAGGCCCTCGATTCATCCAGTGATGAAACTCGCCTCCCCTCAAATGACAAAAGCGGTTTTACAGCTTTTGCTTTTTCAGTCGGGTATGGAAAGGAGTTCCAGTGGTAAGAAATTTATTTTTCTCGATACTCCTTCTGACCCTCAGTACAAAAATCTATGCTGCTCGTGGAGTGATCATTGCTTTAGAAGCTCCTCTCTTTGAAAAAGAAGACAACAAATCTCGCATCGTTCAATATGTCAGAAAGGGCGATGAACTTTTTATTCATGACCGCCATGCAGGCATTTCTCCCCTTGACCCAGACTACGGACAAGTCAGAGAAATTCCTGCAAACGATTTTTATCTTGTTCAAGATAAGAATGGAAATGAAGCCTACATTCAACGCAAATACGTCAAACGATTTTACAAAGACGACAGAGAGTATGCTGAAAACATTTCTCCCTTTACACACGACCCAACAGACTATCGTCTCAAAGAACCTTTGCCTCCCAAATATCCTAAACTCACAGACGATCGCTATCGTGCCATTGCCAATCTCGCTTTAGGCCCTGCGAATAAAGTAAATTATCCTTACCCAAGTACAGTCAAAAATGAAAACTTTGCTCCTCGCAAAGGAATAGAACTCACTTATCTTAAAAATGTCGAATTCGATACGATCAATCGTTTTTACTTCGGCGCTCAATTTCACTTCTGGCAAGATAATGCCACTTTCACTCTTGAAGGTGATGGAAATCTTCCTGATAAAACAGCAACTGAACTTCATGGCCAATTTGGCTTGGGCCCCTTTGTGACTTACGATGCTTATCGTGATGATAATTATCGTCTTTGTTTTACTGGTGGTTTTAGTTTTAATTTAAACCGCACTCTCGCAACAATCGAAGGTGAAGGCGAAGAAGAAAATAGAATTTTCACCGCCTACACGATCACTCCCAAGATCGGAACTCTGCTTCAATTCCCTCACATCCTTCCCAACGTGGATGTTGTCTTAGGAAGCTCACTACAATTTCATCTTCCTTATACTCTAAAGCCCCAAGGCCCTGCCGTTAATGCCACTTCTTGGAATGAAGAGGAAGATCACATCTCTTACCCCCTAGGTGGAAACTTTACAGTTTTTCTCGGGATTCAAACCGTCTACTAGACCTTTAAATACAAACACTTAGCCTTCATTTTTTTTCATAATTTTTTTTAAAATTGTCTAAAGTTTTGACAGACCCCGACGATAAGTATGTATCAAAAGTAAACAGCTTCAAGAAAGAGGCTGTGAAGATCAGGAGGGTCACCATGAAAGAACAATTCAAAACAATCGATACCGAAGTACTCTATCAAAAACTTGGCAACACTTGGTATGCCTTTGCTGAAATCAATGGTGAAGTCCTTTTCCGTGCCCTCCCAGAAGGCACAAATCCAAATACAACAAAATTCGAATTCACTCAGATCGTTGAGAGTGTAGAAAAAGTTCAAAAGAATTTCGAACTCGTTGCTTAAAAAATTTTTTTAGGAATCCTCTATGGGCTGTCCCAAACTTCCGGAGACTCCAAATACTAAAAGTGTTGAGTCGACCGCTACAAATTGCAACGCTGATAAAGTTCGCATCGCGTACTTGAAAGAGGCCCTCACCAAACTTTTGCGCGACCCAAAGATGGCGAAAAAAGCGGCACAAATCATAGAGGATTATATTCATCACCCTTCCAACAAAACTTCGAACAAATAACTGACATTCATTTCGGTCAGTGCTACTATGCCTCCGCTTACGTTATTTTTTTAACTGTAGAAGGAGGCACACCATGGCCGTAGGTTTTTACAATTTTGCTGATCTTCATAACGAAGCTTTCAAAGCTGAAATCAAAGAAAGAATTTCCCAAATCATCGACAAGAACGCTTATGTAGAAGGTGAATACAACACCAAGTTCGAAGAAGAGTTCGCTAAAATGCAAGGAGCTAAGCACTGCTTACTCGTTGCAAACGGAACTGACGCTCTTCAACTTGCTCTTCAAGCTTATGATGTCGGTCACGGTGATAAAGTCGGTGTTCCTGGTATCACCTTCTTCGCAACTGCCGAAGCAGTCATTACTCGCGGCGCAGAGCCTGTTTTCATAGACGTTGACCCTAAGACTGGTCTTATGTGTCCTAAGTCTCTTGAGCGCACACTCAAAGATCACAAACTCAAGGCCATCATGCCGGTTCATATCTACGGCCAACCAGCCCCTGTAGAAGAACTCTGGAACATCTGCCAAAAGCACAACATCAAAATCGTTGAAGATGGTGCTCAAGCTCAAGGTACATTCTTAAAGAATGGTCCTATCGGTTCTTTCCCTAATTCCATCGTCACTCTCTCTTTCTATCCTACAAAGAACCTTTCAGCCTTCGGTGACGCTGGTGGTATCTTGACTAACGATTCTGAAATTGCAGAGAAAGTGAAGTCACTCAGAAACCATGGCAGAAGTCCAAATGGTCATGCCATCTCTGGTTACAACTCACGCTGCGATCACATCCAAGCTGCCGTTCTTCACCTCAAGCTTAAGAATATCGAGCAATACAACAAGCAAAGAAAAGAAATTGCCAAGAAATATCACAACCTCTTTAAGGGTGTGGATATCCGTCTTGTTCCAGATGAGTTCCTTGCAACTTCTTCATGGCACCTCTACCCCATCGGTCTTAAGAGTCGTGAAGAGAAATATGCTCTTGGCGCTTATCTTAAAGAAAGACAAATCGGTAACGCTCTTTTCTATGAAAAAGCACTTCCTGAAGAGAGACCACTGGCTCACGTTAAAGGTGAGAAAGAAAATTCTCTCCGCTTCGCTGCTGAGACCATTTGTCTTCCCATGAACCCTTTCCTCAAAGACAACGAGATTGAAACTGTTGTTAATACCGTTAAAGAGTTCTTGAAAAGCTACAGAAAATAATCACAAAAAACGAAAGTTGTGAAACATTTGGCCCTCGAAAGAGGGCCTTTTTATTATATTGGAATAAACACTTCTAAAAATTTATAGAGAGAAAATATAAACGTTTCACAAACTTGTATTCTTCTAAATCCTTGAACTTTTCTACCGATAAATAACTGACAGAAGTTTTACGATCTAGAAAAGGAAAGTTATGAAAACGCTCACCCTCGTCACTCTTTGCATGGCCCT
>JACCEE010458987.1_pt1 | contig 18092 bp, 15 predicted proteins | sample 7449931 | NCBI WGS metagenome assembly JACCEE01 (sample SAMN15323457, study PRJNA562643) | freshwater metagenome | isolation source: river surface water | place: USA:Blue River Watershed | collected 2017-08-19 | reverse complement strand
AGTTTGCGCCGACAGCAGCGCATGCCGATCGGGCTGCGCGGGCGTACAAAGACATCAATCGCTTGGCGTTTAAGTTGTTGGCACCGGGGGGTGAGTTGTTCACTTACTCTTGCTCGGGTGGGATCAGTGCCGATTTGTTTCACAAGATTGTGGCGTCGGCGGGGACGGATGCGGGGGTGGATGGGTACATCAGTGAGCGGCTGCAAGGGGCGCCGGACCATCCTATGACTGTTTATTTTCCTGAGGGGGAGTACCTTAAGGGCTTAGTGGTGGTTAAGAAGCTTTGAACTTCACTTCACACGCTTCCTGGACAATGACGCCTTGTGCGGGTGCCTCATACTGGGGTACCAGAAATCGTTACCCGCACAAGTCATCCTTGCCCAGGAATGACCATTGGTAGCCGATTCCAACCTCGTTCTGCTGAGTTTTTTCTGGGGTGGGTACACTTCAGTCCTCTTTTGTTTTCTGTCTCTCGGAGTATTTCCATGGCTTTGATTCCTGCAACCATCCTGACGGGCTTTTTGGGTTCGGGTAAGACGACGCTGCTCAAGCGGGTGTTGACGGAGGCGCATGGCCAGAAGATTGCCATCATTGAGAATGAGTTTGGCGAAGAGAACATTGACAACGACATTCTGGTGTCGGACACGAATGAGCAAATCATTCAAATGAGCAATGGGTGCATTTGCTGCACGATTCGGGAAGATTTGCGGACGACCTTGCAGACGCTGGCGGCTCAGAAGCGCAAGGGTGAGCTCGACTTTGAGCGCGTGGTCATTGAGACCACGGGGCTGGCTGATCCTGGGCCTGTGGCGCAAACGTTTTTCATGGACGATGAGATTGCGGAAAGCTTTTTGTTGGACTCGATCCTGACCTTGGTGGATGCCAAGCATGCGGCGCAGCAATTGAACGATCGCCAGGAAGCGCGTCGGCAAGTGGGTTTTGCCGATCAGATCTTCATCAGCAAAGCGGATTTGGTTTCAAAGTCTGAACTCGAGGCTTTGCAACACCGTTTGGCCCACATGAATCCGCGTGCGCCTCAGAAGGTGGTGCATTTTGGTGAGGTGTCATTGGCAGAAGTGTTTGATTTGCGTGGTTTCAACTTGAATGCCAAATTGGACATTGATCCTGACTTTTTGAAAGAAGAAGCGCCGCATGTGCACGATGAGCACTGCGGGCACGATCATGGCCATGAGCACCATGCCCATCATGACCACGAACATGGCGAGCACTGCAATCACCCCTCGCATCAAGGGGAGGGGCATGGCCACCACCATCACTTTGACGATGATGTGAAGAGCTTTGTCTTCAAATCAGACAAAGCTTTTGAGCCCGCCAAGTTGGAAGACTTTTTGGGCGCCATCGTGAATGTTTACGGTCCCCGCATGCTGCGTTACAAGGGTGTTTTGAACATGAAGGGCACCGAGCGGAAAGTTATTTTCCAAGGCGTTCACCAGCTGATGGGCAGCGATTTGGGACCACTTTGGGCTGAAAACGAGCCCAAAGTCAGCAAAATGGTGTTCATCGGCATTGACCTGCCCAAAGACATTTTGTTGCAAGGTTTGGAGCAATGCTTGGTTTAGTTTTCCAGAAAGCGTTTTGAGGGCTTTCAGTCGCTACAATCTGCGCCCTGACGGGGTCCCTTATTGGGGTTCCGATGCGCCCAGAAGGTCGAAAAATATGGGTTTTGACGCAAATGAGCCGATGACCACAATTCATTTGCAAATGGCTGGTGCCTTGTGGGGCACGTAAGCCGCCACGGCTAGGAGACAGGACGTGAAAAAGCCCCTTAAAACGAGCTCAAAAACCGCAGTGAAAAAAACCAGTACAGCAGCGAGTGCCAAAGCCAAATCGGCTGCACCGGCCAAAAAACTGAGCAAACCCGCGCCTGCGAAAGCAGTCAAGACTGCTGTCACCAAAGCCGTGGCCAAGGGCAAACCTGTTGTGAAGAAGGCTGCGCCTAAAGCGTCGGCCAAGCCTGCAGCCAAACCTGCAACCAAACCCGTGACCAAAACCAACAAAGCTTCTGCCAAGCCTGTGGTTCAAACCAAGGCCAAAACAGCGTCTAAGACGCCTGTCAAAGTCCCTGTTAAAGCCAATGTCAAAGCCAGCGCTAAAGTGGTTGCCAAGCCCGCTGCCAAGCCTGTTGTAAAGGCCAAACCTGCTGCAAAACCCGTGGTGAAAAGTGCGGCCAAAACAGTTGCCAAGCCCACACCGAAAGTTGCGCCAAAAGCAGCCGCCAAAGTGGCTGCCAAGCCAACGGCCAAGCCATCTGCAGCCGCCAAAGCGCCAGTCAAAGCACCGGCCAAAGTCGCACCCAAAGGTGCAAGCAAAGCGCCTGAAAAAGCCTCAGCCAAACCGGTCGCCAAGACAGAAACCAAACCCGTCACTAAACCTGTCACGAAACCCGTCGCCAAGCCTGTTGCCCCTGCCAAAGCAGAAAAGCCAGCCAAGCCTGCAAAAGCTGAGAAAGTCGTCACACCGCCTGCAGCACCCGTTGCTGCACCTGTGGCCACGGGTGATGTTCCCGCACGTGCGGTTCGTCCTTCAGCGCGACTTGCCCAAATTACAGTGCCATCGATGGCCCAATCGGTGGCTTCTACGGCTGCAAAAGCCAGTTATCTCCAAAACATGCCTTCACAAGTTCTCACACCTCCCCCCTTTGTTGCCGTTAAAAAAGACCCTAAGTTGGCCAATAACTGGAAAAAGAAGACGCCTGATCAACTCACCGACGCAGAAGTCATGGCCATGTCCGACAACGACTACATGAACGATGCACAAATGGCATTTTTCCGCCTCAAATTGGTGGCTTTAAAGCAAGGCATTTTGGCCAACGCTGGCGAAACCACTGAGCATTTGCGTGAAGACACCGTGGTGGTGCCCGATCCCGCTGACCGCGCCACCATTGAAGAAGAACATGCGCTGGAGTTGCGTACGCGCGATCGTGAACGCAAGCTTTTGAAGAAAATCGAGCAATCCATTCAACGCATTGATGCGGGCGATTACGGTTATTGCGATGAAACAGGCGAACCCATTGGTGTGGGCCGTTTGTTGGCGCGCCCCACAGCCAATTTGTCCTTGGAAGCTCAGCAACGCCGCGAACTCAAACAGAAAATGTTTGGTGATTGAAAAGGCATTTTCTTTTCATTTCAAAAAGGCTCCATCAGGAGCCTTTTTTCTTGAATTGAAAGAAAACAAAGTGGACAGAAAAAAAAGTGAAAAAAATGTCAATTTTTTTTGACGCATGAAAAGTCTCAGAAGTTACTTGCAGACAAACTTCTAAGTGCCTAATTTTCAACAGTTTTTTCTGCTAAATTCTGATGCAAAGAGCGTTCTAAGCCCTTGATTTCATTGAAAAAAACTCGAAAACCCCCTTGCGAGGTGGTGAATTCCTGATACAGTGCAAAAAAGTGCAATTAAGTGGGAGAAATACCCAAATTGCGTGTGTATCGATCAGGAATTGAGAATCAAGTGTTTCAAGGTGCATCTTCGTTGAGTTTGGACGCCAAAGGCCGCCTGTCGGTGCCTACGCGTCACCGCGAGGTTTTGAGCGCCACAGCGGGTGGTCAATTGACCATCACGAAACACCCTCATGGCTGTTTGATGGTCTTCCCCAGAACGGAGTGGGAGCGATTCCGTGAGCGCATTGCCCAACTGCCCATGGAGGCGCAGTGGTGGAAACGTATTTTCTTGGGCAACGCCATGGATGTGGAGATGGATGGCACGGGTCGCGTGTTGATCTCCCCTGAGTTGCGAGCTGCCGCGGGCATTGCCAAAGACACCATCTTGCTGGGTATGGGCAATCACTTTGAGTTGTGGGACAAAACAGCCTACGACACCCAAGAGGCGAAAGCCATGCAGGGCGACATGCCCGATGTCTTTAAGGACTTTTCGTTCTGAGGCCTGCGTGACGACTACTTGGCAACACACCACCGTCTTGCTCACTGAAGCGGTTGATGCATTGTTAGGCAATGCAGGCGTAACCGCCGAAAAAAATATTTATGTGGATGCAACCTTTGGTCGTGGTGGTCATTCACGTTTGATTTTGTCGCGTCTGCCTGAAGGTGCGGCCTTGATTGCTTTTGACAAAGATGTCGAAGCCATTGCTGAAGCTGCCAGCATCAAGGATGCACGTTTCTCCATTCGACATGAAGGTTTTCGCAACCTGGGCGAATTGCCCGCAGGCAGCATTGCCGGTGTGTTGATGGACCTGGGGATCAGCTCCCCCCAAATTGACAACCCCGACAGGGGTTTTTCTTTTCGTTTCGATGGCCCCTTAGACATGCGCATGGACACCACGCGCGGTCAGAGTGTGGCCGAGTGGCTGGCCACTGCCAGTGTGGATCAGATCACGGAGGTTGTGCGTGACTATGGCGAAGAACGGTTTGCTTTTCCGATTGCAAAGGCGATTGTGGCTCGCAGACAAGAGCGGGGCCCAATTTCATCCACCGCCGATTTGGCCGGGATCGTGGCTAACACGGTCAAAACCCGCGAGCCGGGCAAGGACCCTGCAACGCGGACATTTCAGGCTCTTCGGATTTTCATCAACGCCGAGCTTGAGGAGCTTGAACAAGCGTTAGAGGCAAGCTTGCAAGTGTTGCAGCCAGGCGGTCGTTTGGTGGTCATCAGTTTTCATTCTTTGGAAGACCGGATCGTGAAGCAATTCATCGCCAAGCATTCCAAAGAAGTCTACGACCGCCGCGCACCTTTTGCGGTGCCACAGGCCATGAAACTAAAAGCCTTGGACCGCATTCGCCCCAGCGATGCTGAAGTGGCAGCCAATCCTCGTGCGCGCAGTGCCATCATGCGCGTGGCTGAAAGAACGGCGGTGCTCGCATGACGCGCCTTAACCTCTTTTTGGTCATTGCCATTATTTTGTCGAGCTTATTTTTAGTTCACAGCCACTACCAATCGCGCCGTGCCTTCATGGCTCTTGAAGCGGCCACCAAAGAGGCTACGCGTCTTGAAATTGAATACGAACGCTTGCAAGTTGAGCGCCGTGCGCAAGCATCGCCTTTGCGCATTGAGCAAATTGCCAAACAACAATTGCAAATGCGTTTGGTGACACCAGGAATTACGCAATACGTAAAGCAACCCACCGAGTCGTCAAAGTCCGCAGAGGTGAAGCCATGAGCCGCAGTGTTCAGCTTTCTTCCAGTCCTTTGTTGGCCAGCAAGACGCCGGTTTGGCGGAGCAAGCTCATTGTGGCTGCCATGGCGCTGGCCTTCGTGGGTTTGGCAGGGCGTGCAGCTTACGTTCAGGTTTTTGAAAATGCATTTTTCAAACGACAAGGTGAAGTGCGTTTTGCGCGAACCCTGACTTTGCCAGCCAACCGAGGTCGCGTTCTGGATCGCAATGGTTTGATCTTGGCTTCTAGCGTACCCGCCCCGAGTGTCTGGGCCAATCCAGAAGAAATTGATCGATCGCCTGAAGGTTTGAAGCAACTCAGCAAATGGTTAGAAATGACACCTGCTGAATTGAACAAAAAATTAGAAAACGAAGACAAAACCTTTGTCTGGTTGCGTCGTCAAATGGACGAGCAAGTGGTCAAGGAAATTCTGGCTTTGAACATCAAGGGCATCTACACCATCAAAGAGTACAAGCGCTTGTATCCTGAAGGTGAGTCTGCTGCGCACATTGTGGGCTTCACCAATGTGGAAGACAAAGGCCAAGAAGGTGTTGAACTCATCTTCCAAAATCAATTGGCAGGCAAGCCCGGCGCGCGCCGTGTGATCAAAGATCGTTTAGGCCGTGTGGTGGAAGACGTCGGACAAATGACGCCGCCGATTGATGGCCAAGATTTGCAACTCAGCATTGACAGCAAGGTTCAGTTTTTTGCATATCAAAAACTGCGTGAAGCTGTTTTAGAACATAAAGCAAAAGCGGGCAGTGTGGTGGTGCTCGATGCCCAATCGGGTGAAATTTTGGCGTTGGCCAACTACCCAAGTTACTCACCCGACAAGCGTGTCAACTTGAGCGGCGAGCAACTGCGCAATCGGGCCTTGACTGACACCTTTGAGCCAGGCTCCACCATGAAGCCCTTCACGATTGCCTTGGCATTGGAAAAGGGTTTGATCAAGCCAGAAACTGTCATTCAAACAGCGCCAGGTCACATCAACATCACAGGTTCAACCATTACCGATGCACACCCCCATGGTGCCATGACGGTCAATGAAGTGATTCAAAAATCTAGCAACGTGGGCACCGTCAAAATTGCCATGCAAATGCAGCCCCGTGAAATGTGGGAAATGTTCACAGCGGTGGGCTTAGGTCAAAAACCTCAGTTGCCATTTCCAGGTGTTGTCAGCGGCAAGCTCAGAGCCGCTAAAACTTGGCGGCCCATTGAGCAAGCAACCATGAGCTATGGCTATGGTGTCTCTACCAGCCTGTTTCAAATGGCCCGTGCTTACACCATCTTCGCAAGTGATGGCTATTCCTTGCCCGCAACGTTGATTAAGAATGGACAAACGCCAGTAGGTGTGCCGGTCATCAGCGCAAAGCATGCAGAGGACGTTCGCCACATGCTCAACATGGCGGCAGGTCCTGGCGGTACAGCCCAAAAAGCACAAACCATTGGCTACTCCGTGGGCGGCAAAACGGGCACAGCACACAAGCAAGAAGGCAAGGGCTACGCTAACAAAAAATACCGTGGATTTTTTGTTGGCATGGCGCCCATTGAAAAGCCACGCATTGTGGTGGCGGTCATGATTGACGAACCCACCAATGGTCGTTACTACGGCGGCGATGTGGCTGCACCGGTCTTTAGTCAGACTGTTCAGCAAAGTTTGCGTTTGTTGGGTGTTCAGCCCGATATGAATGTCAAGCCACAAATTGTGGCTAACGCTGTTGAGGAGTCATTCTGATGCAAACATTGCGCAGTCCGACTCAAGCTGCAGCGTGGCTTCGCCAACGAGTGACCGGCAATTTGTGCACGGACAGCCGCGCTGTGCGTCAAGGCGATGGTTTTATTGCATGGCCCGGCGCCGCAACAGATGGCCGTGCCTATGTCAATGCGGCGCTGTCTCAAGGTGCGACGGTGTGTTTGGTCGAAGCACAAGGCTGTGATCAATGGTCAGACACATGGCCTGTCGCAGGTGATCAAGCGCAAGTGGCAGCTTACGAGGGGTTGAAGGCTGACACTGGTTGGATTGCCGATGCTTATTATGAGCAGCCTAGCCAAGCCCTCAAAGTTTTGGCAGTCACAGGGACCAATGGTAAAACTTCCACCGCTTGGTGGTTGGCGCAAGCGCTCAATGCGGTGGGCTCTCTTGAGAGCCGTGCACCGCGATGCGCAGTGGTGGGCACGTTGGGTGTGGGTGAACCGCCCAAGCTCATGGCGACTGGCATGACAACGCCCGATCCCGTTTTGATGCAAGCACAATTTGAAAAGTTTGTGCGAGATGGCGTGACGCACTGTGCCGTTGAAGCCAGTTCGATTGGCATTGCTGAGCAACGCATGGCGGGTACTCGCATTGAACTGGCTGTGTTCACCAACTTCACACAAGACCATTTGGATTACCACGGCTCAATGGCGGCTTATTGGCAGGCCAAAGAAGCCTTGTTTGCATGGCCTGACTTGCGTGTCGCCGTTGTCAATGTGGACGATGAGAAGGGCGCTGAGTTGGCCCACAATTTGAAAAACAATGTGTTGAATGCCAATCAAGCCATCGACGTTTGGACTTGCTCAAGTCAAAACAATGCCGCACGATTGCAGGCCAAAGGCTTGAAGCGCAATCTGTCTGGTTTGTATTTTGAGGTGGTCGAAGGTGATCACGTATGTCCCATTCAAACCACTTTGATGGGTGACTACAACGTCGACAACTTGCTCGGTGTCATTGCATCCTTGCGCGCTTTGGGCGTTGGCTTTCAACAAGCAGTGAATGTCTGCGCACAACTCCAAGCCGTGCCAGGTCGGATGGAAAAAGTAACGCTTGAAAATAACGCACAACTGCCACTGACTTTGGTCGACTACGCTCACACGCCCGATGCTGTGACACAAACATTGTTGGCACTCAAACCGTTTGCGAAGTCATTGGGCTCTCAGTTGTGGTGCGTATTGGGTTGCGGTGGCGATCGGGATGCTAGCAAGCGGCCTTTGATGGCTGCAGCGGCAGAAGCGGTTGCCGATCATGTGGTGATTACCAGCGATAACCCAAGAAGTGAACAAGCGCAAAACATTGCAGCTGACATGCTGAAAGGCTTGAAGGCGCCGCAAGCTGTTTACCAAGAGCTTGATCGCGCCAAAGCCATTCAGCATGCAGTGACGACAGCAGGCCCCCAAGATGTCATCTTGATTGCGGGCAAGGGACATGAAGTCACTCAAGAAATTGCAGGTGTGAAATATCCGTTTGATGATCGTGTGCATGCGCAGCAAGCTTTGCGTCATCGCTTAGAAGTCATCAGCAAAACCGGGGCGCTCTCATGAACTTGACGCTGTCCCAACTTCAAGCTTGGTTGCCAAAGGCAGTGCCTGCAAATTCTTCGGCACTCAACGTGGCTGACTCAGTCATTCAAATTAAAGCGGTTCGCACCGACAGCCGCAGTGTGGTTGCCGGCGATTTGTTTGTTGCCCTCAAAGGTGAAAAATTTGATGGCACTGCATTTTTGAAACAAGCACAGACACAGGGTGCTGTGGCCGTCATCTTGGAGGCAGATGACCTCGCTCAAGGAGAGCACCTGAAACATTTGGCGGGTGTCACGGTGCCTGCCTTGTGTGTTCCCAATGCACGCGAAGCCTTGGGTCAATTGGCAGCACAATGGCGGCGTCAATTTGCATTGCGTTTGATTGGTGTCACAGGCAGCAACGGCAAAACCACTGTGACGCAAATGATTGCTTCTATTTTGCGAGCTGACAAAAGCCAAGCTTCTTTGTCCACCCAAGGTAATTTGAACAACGACATTGGTGTGCCGCTCACGCTTTTCAATTTACGCGCAGAGCATCGCCGTGCGGTGGTTGAGTTGGGCATGAATCACCCCGGCGAAATTGAAGTGCTGGCCCGCTACGTACAACCCACTGTGGGTTTGGTCAACAATGCGCAACGCGAGCACCAAGAGTACATGGCCACAGTGGAGGCTGTCGCCATCGAAAACGGTCAAGTGATTTGCGCTTTACCTGCCGATGGTGTGGCCGTCTACCCAGCGCAAGATGATTATTCAGCGCTGTGGCAGAAATTGGCGGGCGCCCGCAAGTCCATCACCTTTGGGTTTGAGACAGGTGATGTTCAAGCGCACAAAATTGCGTGGGTTGCTGGTGCTTGGCAATTCGACTTATGGACAGTCGATCATTGCTTGCCATGTCGTTTGTCCATTGCAGGGCGCCACAATGTCTTGAACGCATTGGCTGCTACTGCATGCGCTTTGGCTGCTGGTATGAAGCTCTCGGACATTGTCAATGGACTGGAGAGTTTTGAGCCTGTTAAGGGTCGTTCCAAGTCTTGGCAGTGGCAAATTGATGGCCACACCTTCACCTTGATCGATGACACCTACAACGCCAACCCAGATTCTGTTCGTGCCGCCATTGATGTCTTGGCTGAGTTACCAGCGCCGCGTTTGTTGGTCTTGGGTGACATGGGTGAAGTGGGTCAAAAAGGACCAGAGTTTCACGCAGAAGTGGGTGCCTATGCAAAAGCGCGTGATATCCAAACTTTGTTGACCTTGGGTGATTTGTGCCAGCACAGCAGCCTGGCTTTCGAAGGTGCGGTGCACTTTAACGACATGGAATCATTGCAGCAGTTTGTGCAGAAGCACATTGCGGACTATAAGAGTTTGGTGATCAAGGGATCACGCTTTATGAAAATGGAACGACTGGTTGAAGCTTTGCGTGAACGCACTGAGTTTGCTCAAGTACAAGAAAGAGAGTCAGTGCATGCTGCTTAATTTGGCACAGTGGTTGCAAACTTTGTCGCCTGATTGGGGATTCTTGCGAATCTTTCAATACATCACCTTCCGCGCAGTCATGGCCGCCATGACGTCTTTGTTGATCGGACTGATTGCAGGACCCGCTGTCATTCGGCATTTGACATCTTTGAAAATTGGTCAACCTGTCCGTGGTTACGGCATGGAGACGCATCTGGCCAAGAGCGGGACGCCCACCATGGGCGGTGTCTTGATTTTGATATCGATTGCCATCAGCACCTTGTTGTGGTTTGACTTGAGCAATCGCTTTGTTTGGATTGTTCTGATTGTCACCATGGGTTTTGGCGCGATAGGTTGGGTAGACGATTGGCGCAAGGTGGTCAATAAAGACCCAGAAGGTATGCGCTCGAGAGAAAAATACTTCTGGCAATCGGTGATTGGTTTGTTAGCAGCCTTCTATTTGGTCTTCAGTATTTCTGAAAGTTCAAACATGCGCGTGTTGGACTTGTTCACCACATGGGTCATGTCAGGATTTGATGTGAACTTACCGCCCCAAGCAGGTTTGCTGGTGCCATTCTTCAAAGAAGTCAGCTATCCCTTGGGTGTGTTTGGCTTTATGTTCTTAACCTACTTGGTCATTGTGGGTTCAAGCAACGCTGTCAATTTGACGGATGGCTTGGATGGCTTGGCCATCATGCCCGTGGTCATGGTGGGCTCTGCGCTGGGTTTGTTTGCTTATGTCACAGGCAGTTCTGTGTACGCCAAGTACTTGTTCTTGCCGTATATCCCTGGCGCGGGCGAACTCCTGATTTTCTGTTCTGCGATGGCAGGTGCAGGTTTGGCATTTTTGTGGTTCAACACGCACCCTGCACAAGTCTTTATGGGCGACGTCGGGGCACTGGCTTTAGGTGGTGCGCTTGGCACCATTGCCGTCATTGTTCGCCAAGAAATTGTGCTGGCCATCATGGGTGGAATTTTTGTGGTCGAAGCTTTGTCGGTCATGTTGCAAGTGTCTTATTTCAAGTACACCAAGAAAAAATATGGCGAAGGCCGACGCATTTTGAAGATGGCACCCTTGCACCACCACTTTGAAAAGAGCGGTTGGAAAGAGACACAAGTGGTGGTGCGGTTTTGGATCATCACCATGCTGCTTTGCTTGGTCGGTCTGTCGACTTTGAAGCTCAGATAAACATGAAATACCTTCAAGGCCAACACATCTTGATTCTGGGGCTGGGCAGCTCAGGACTGGCCATGGCGCGTTGGTGTGTCTACATGGGTGCTGATGTCACGGTGGCCGATACCCGCGATGCCCCCCCCAATTTGGCTGTTCTTCAAAGCGAATTGCCCGAAGCGAAATTTGTCGCTGGTGCATTCAGTGCCAGCTACATTGAAGGCACCTCTGTGCGTGCTGTGTTTGCCAGCCCTGGTTTGTCGCCAGCCGAAATAGCGCCTGTGTTGGATGCAGCCAAATCTTTAGGCTTGTGGGTGGGCGGTGAGCTCAGCTTGTTTGCACAAGGTCTAGAAAAGTTAAAACTGACAAGAGACTATTCACCGCGCGTCTTGGCCATCACGGGCACCAATGGCAAAACCACAGTCACCTCGCTCACCGGCCAACTGATTGAACGTGCTGGCAAGTCGGTCAAAGTGGCGGGCAACATTGGCCCCACTTTGTTGGACACATTGCGCGAATCGATCGAGACAGAATTGCCTGATGTATGGGTCTTGGAGCTTTCCAGTTTTCAGCTAGACAATGCGGGGCCCTTTGAGCCTAGCGCAGCCACGGTCTTGAACATCACGCAAGATCATTTAGATTGGCACGGCAATATGGATGCCTATGCCCGCGCCAAACAAAACATCTTTGGCGCAACCTCTTTGATGGTTCTCAATCGTGAAGACGCTCGCGTGATGGCCATGTTGCCAGAGCCCATTCGAGCCAAGTTGCAAAAGCCCATCGAGCGCGAGCACCTGACCTTTGGATCTGACATGCCGCAGCGGCCAGGCGATTTTGGTTTAGAAACTGTCAACGGCATGACTTGGCTGGTCCGCGCGTTGGAGGCAGACGAAACCCGTCGTTTACGAAAAGGTGAAGTTGAAGAAATTCACATTCAAAGACTGATGCCCGCAGATGCTCTGCGCATACGGGGTCGACACAATGCCGTCAACGCGCTGGCTGCTTTGGCTTTGGCCAGCAGCACAGGCTGCAGCTTGGCTTCCATGTTGTTTGGTCTGCGTGAATACCAAGGTGAGCCACATCGCGTTCAGTCTGTGGCCATTGTGAATGACATTGAATATTTCGACGATAGCAAAGGCACCAACGTCGGTGCCACTGTGGCTGCTCTGAATGGACTGGGCGCAGAAAGAAAAGTGCTTGTGATCTTGGGCGGTGACGGCAAAGGCCAAGACTTTTCACCTTTGGCTGAACCCGTTGCAAGGTTTGCGCGTGGTGTTGTTTTGATAGGCCGTGATGCGGCACTCATCCGTGAGCAAATTCAATTCACAGGTGTGCCATTGTTGGATGCCAATACATTGCCCGAAGCCGTGAAAGTTGCCACAGAAGTGGCGCAAAAGGGCGATGCCGTGTTGCTCTCGCCAGCCTGCGCAAGCTTTGACATGTTCAAAGACTATGGTCATCGCGCAGAAATTTTCTGCCGGTCTGTGGCAGAAATTGCAGAGGCAGCAGGGCAATCGATGGAGGGCGCACTGTGAGTTCAATGGGGTCACGCATCACCGAATGGGCTGCTGGTTTGTTTAGCCGGGCGGGTGGCGGATCGATGCAGGCGTCTGGCGAAATGGGATTGCCTGTCAATTTGGGCAGTTACGACTACGCCAAAAATTCAGGTGCCCAGGGCAAGATTCAAAACATCGATCAGACGCTGCTTTGGGTGGTTGTGGCTTTGTTGATGTGGGGCATGATCATGGTCTACTCGGCCAGCATTGCCATGCCCGACAACCCCAAATTTGCCCGGTATTCACAAACTCACTTTTTGTTGCGACACGTGATTTCCATTGCGATTGGCTTTGGCGTTGCCTTGTTGGCATTTCAAGTGCCACTTGAATCTTGGGAAAAAAATGCAAGGCCTTTGTTCATCGTGGCCTTGATCTTGTTAGCGGCGGTGTTGTTGCCGTTTGTGGGTAAAGGTGTGAATGGCGCCCGACGTTGGATCTCTTTCGGCATCATCAATTTTCAGCCCTCTGAGTTTGCCAAGTTAGCGGTGATTATTTACGCCTCGGATTACATGGTCCGAAAAATGGAAGTCAAAGAGCGTTTCTTCCGTGCGGTGTTGCCCATGGGTGCTGCCGTTGGCTTGGCCGGTATTTTCTTGTTGGCTGAACCCGACATGGGTGCATTTTTGGTGATTGCCATCATTGCCATGGGCATTTTGTTTTTGGGCGGAGTCAACGCGCGAATGTTCTTCCTGATCTTGGCCATTTTGGTGGTTACGTTTGCCATGATCATTGCGGCATCACCTTGGCGCCGAGAGCGAATTTTTGCTTACCTCGATCCATGGGATCCGACCCACACCTTGGGCAAAGGGTATCAACTCTCTCACTCTTTGATTGCCATTGGCCGTGGAGAAATCTTTGGTGTGGGCTTAGGTGGCAGCGTTGAGAAATTGCACTGGTTGCCTGAAGCACACACCGACTTTTTGTTGGCCGTAATTGGTGAAGAGTTTGGTTTGGTGGGAGTCGTTGCAGTCATCGGCATGTTCTTGTGGCTCAGTCGCCGCATCATGGTCATCGGTCGTCAAGCTCTGGCCTTGGATCGCACCTTTGCAGGCTTGGTGGCTCAGGGTGTGGGCATTTGGATTGGCTTTCAGTCCTTCATCAACATGGGTGTGAATCTGGGCGCTTTGCCGACCAAAGGTTTGACTCTGCCTCTCATGAGTTATGGCGGATCAGCCATTCTGATGAACATGGTGGCCATTGCCATTGTTTTGCGGATCGATTCTGAAAACAAGCAAATGATGCGGGGAGGCCGCTCATGAGTCGCTGCGCTTTGATCATGGCAGGCGGAACCGGCGGGCATATCTTCCCTGGCTTGGCTGTGGCCGAGTCTTTGCGAAATGCGGGTTGGCGCGTTCATTGGTTGGGTGTTCCGGGCAACATGGAAAGCCAATGGGTGCCACAACGTGGGTTTGCTTTTGAGCCTGTCGAGTTTGGTGGAGTGCGCGGCAAGGGGCCTTTGAGCTTGGCGTTGTTGCCCTTGCGATTGCTCAAAGCATTTTGGCAAAGCCTGTTGGTGGTACGTCGTGTCAAGCCCAATGTGGTGGTGGGGCTGGGTGGCTACATCACTTTTCCTGGCGGCATGATGGCTGTCTTGCTGGGCAAGCCGCTGGTGCTGCACGAACAAAATTCTGTGGCTGGTATGGCCAACAAAGTACTGGCTGGTGTGGCCGACAAAATTTACACCGCATTTCCCCAAGTTTTCACCAAGGGCCATTGGGTAGGTAATCCATTGCGCCAAGATTTCTTGAACAAGCCAGCGCCTGCAACCCGATTTGAAGGCCGTACTGGGCCCTTGAAGTTGTGGGTGGTGGGTGGCAGTTTGGGGGCACAAGCTTTGAATGACATTGTGCCCAAAGCATTGGCATTGTTGCCAGAAGCTGAAAGACCTGTGGTGGTTCATCAAAGTGGCGCCAAACAAATTGAAGCGCTTCAAAAAAATTACGCCAATGCGGGTGTCAAGGCTGAACTGACGCCTTTCATTGAAGACACAGCGCAAGCCTTTGCCGATGCCGATCTGATTATTTGCCGAGCTGGCGCAAGCACTGTGACGGAAATTGCTGCAGTTGGCGCAGCAGCCATTTATGTCCCCTTTCCGTTTGCTGTCGACGATCACCAAACGACCAATGCCAACTTTTTGGTCAATCAAGACGCGGGCTGGCTCATACCGCAGTCGCAATTAACGCCTGAGATGTTGGCAGATCGTTTGAAGCAAATGAACCGTTCAGAGTTATTGGCCCGCGCAGAAAAAGCTTGGGCCTTGAAAAAGATCCATGCCACCCAAGAAGTGGTCGCAGCCTGTGAGGCCTTGGCCGCATGAAACACGCCATTCGTCATATTCATTTCATTGGTGTCGGTGGTTCCGGCATGAGCGGCATTGCCGAAGTTTTGTTGAACTTGGGCTACACCGTTTCGGGTTCTGACTTGTCCGACAGTCCCACACTTCGTCGTTTGTCTGAGCTGGGCATTCAAACCCATGTGGGGCACAGCGCAGAAAATGTTCAAGGTGCAGATGCGGTTGTGACTTCGACAGCGGTTAAGTCAGATAACCCCGAAGTTTTGGTAGCGCGCGCCAAACACATACCGGTGGTTCCTCGTGCCGTCATGTTGGCTGAGTTGATGCGCATGAAACAGGGGGTGGCCATTGCTGGTACCCATGGCAAAACCACCACCACCAGTTTGGTGGCCAGTGTTTTGGCCGAAGGTGGTTTGGACCCAACTTTCGTCATTGGCGGACGGCTCAATAGCGCAGGCACCAATGCCAAATTGGGAACCGGTGACTACATTGTGGTGGAGGCCGATGAGTCAGATGCCTCGTTCTTGAATTTGTTGCCCGTCATGGCCGTTGTGACCAACATCGATGCGGACCACATGGAAACTTATGGTCACGACTTTGAAAAATTAAAGTCGGCCTTTGTCGACTTTTTGCACCGCATGCCTTTTTATGGCACAGCCATTTTGTGCACCGACGATGCGGGCGTACAGAGCATTGTTCCTGCCTTGGCCAGGCCTGTCACCACCTATGGCTTGAAGGAAGGCGCGCAAATCAGAGCGGTCAATGTCAAGGCTGAAAACGGTCAAATGCATTTCACCGTCCAGCGTCGCAATGGCGTGGTCTTGCCTGATCTTCAAATCACCTTGAATTTACCAGGTGAGCACAATGTGTTGAATGCATTGGCGGCCATTGCTGTAGCCGTTGAGTTGGGCGTAGAGGATGCGGCCGTGGTGCGGGCATTGGCCAGCTTCAAGGGTGTGGGTCGACGCTTCCAAAGGTATGGCGACGTGAAGCTACAAAGCAAAGCGGGGCGCTTCACTTTGATTGACGACTACGGTCACCATCCAGTCGAGATGGCAGCCACCTTGGCGGCTGCACGTGGTGCGTTTCCTGGACGTCGTTTGGTACTGGCTTTCCAGCCGCACCGGTACAGCCGTACACGCGATTGTTTTGAAGATTTTGTCAAAGTCATCAGCCATGGTGCTGACACTGTTTTGTTGTCAGAAGTTTATGCTGCAGGCGAGGCGCCCATCGTTGCGGCAGATGGTCGAACTTTAGTGCGAGCATTGCGCGTTGCAGGCAAAATTGAACCTGTTTTTGTAGATAAAATTGAGGGCATGGCGCAGGCTATTTTTGACAATGCGAATGACGGCGACGTCGTCATTTGCATGGGTGCCGGCTCTATTGGCGCAGTGCCTGCCCAGGTTCAAAAAATGGGAGGTGCCGCATGAGTGCAGCCCCTCATTCATTGGGCAAAGTGGCGGTCCTCATGGGGGGACGTTCTGCCGAAAGAGAAGTCTCTTTCATGTCTGGCCAAGGCGTGTTGACTGCCCTTCGCAACCAAGGTGTTGATGCGCATCCCTTTGATCCCTCCGAGCGCAATTTGTCGGATCTCAAAAAAGAAAACTTCGACCGCTGCTTCATCGCATTGCACGGTCGCTTTGGTGAAGACGGAACGGTTCAAGGCGCGCTTGAATTACTTGGCATTCCCTACACGGGTTCTGGTGTCATGGCGTCCAGCATTGCCATTGACAAGACCATGACCAAGCGCGTCTGGTTGTCTGAAGGTATTCCCACACCTCAATATGTGCTGCTGAAAAATGACAACTTAGGTGAAGCGGCACAAGCGCACGTGTTACAAACTTTGGGCTTGCCCTTGATTGTGAAGCCAGCCCGCGAAGGCTCGTCCATTGGTGTATTCAAAGTCGTTGAAGCTACTGAACTGTCACACGCCCTTCAAGAAGCTGCCAAGTGCGACACCGATATTTTGTGCGAACAGTTCATTGCCGGCGATGAAGTGACATGTCCTGTGTTGGGCGATGGCGATCATGCCCAAGCCTTGCCCGTCATTCGAATTGTGGCGCCTGCCGGCAACTACGACTACGAGAACAAATACTTCACTGACGACACCCAATACTTGGTGCCATCAGGATTGCCCGAAGCCGAAGAAAAAGCCATTCAAGCGCATGTGCTCAAGGCCTATCGGGTTTTGGGATGCAAGGGCTGGGGTCGCATCGATGTCATGATCGACGCCAAAACCAGACAACCCTACCTCCTCGAAATCAATACTTCACCCGGCATGACCAGCCATTCTTTGGTACCCATGTCGGCCAAAGCAGCGGGCATGGATTATGAGGCGTTGTGCATGCATTTGTTGCGCAATGCAGGACTTGAGCATCCTGCAATCGGCAAGGAGATGGCATGAAGAAACCCATCGTTTTGCCCATGGATGTTCGACTCATGCAATGGACCTCAGTCGCTTTGTTTGGCTTGGCTTTTTTGTTGTGTATGGCCAGTGCCATTGGTTGGTTGTTGCGGCATCCCGTGTTTTCTATTCAGGGCATCACAGTGAAGGGTAACGTCACTCACAGCAATGTCGTGACCTTGCGTGCCAATGTGTTGCCGCAGCTGTCTGGCAATTTCTTCACACTCAATTTATTGCAAGCACGTCAAGCATTTGAGCAAATTCCTTGGATTCGTTCTGCATTGGTCAGGCGAGAGTTTCCCAATCGCTTGTCCGTGACCTTGGATGAGTTTCAGCCTGTGGCGCAATGGGGATTTGAAGGCGATGGCAAGTTCTTGAGCGTTGAAGGCGCTGTTTTTGAAGTCAATGCAGATGACGTCGATTCAGAAACCTTGCCACTTTTAAAAGGTCCCGAATCTCAGGCTAAAACAGTTTTAGAGATGTACAAATTTCTCAAACCCATGATGGCCAAGATGGACATGTCTTTGGACAAGTTAGAGCTGAGCCAACGTGGCAGTTGGACAGCCCAGTTGGCATCGGGTGCCACCCTTGAATTGGGGCATGGCACCCAAGAAGAAATCAGTGAACGGTTGCAACTGTTTTTCAAAACATTGACGCAGGTCGCATCGCGATATGGCCGCACAGTCACTTCCTTGTTATCGGCCGATTTGCGTTATGACAATGGCTATGCCTTGCGTTTAAGAGGTGTGAGTACGGTGGTTCCAGATGGGTTGAAAAAACCCTGATCAGTAGATTGAAGATTTAGACAAGAACGGT
>JACCEE010920318.1_pt1 | contig 18116 bp, 18 predicted proteins | sample 7449931 | NCBI WGS metagenome assembly JACCEE01 (sample SAMN15323457, study PRJNA562643) | freshwater metagenome | isolation source: river surface water | place: USA:Blue River Watershed | collected 2017-08-19 | reverse complement strand
GAAAAATTTCACAAACTCGCTTGATTGTAACGCCGCGCCCTATTTGAATCGGGATTCGTTTTCGAACAGCCGTATGGCAGTCCTCTGGCTTCGCCCTCCATTCATGAACTGATTTACCCGACGCATGGCGAATATTTTTCCAAGGTGGAGCAATTGGCTCCCAATTAAGATCGCGATCTGTGTCCTCATCCTTGGGGGCGGAGTTTCATCAGGGGTTTGGTATTATTTTACCCCGAAATACACGCGGGTCGGTTACGAACCGACTCAACCTGTCGCGTTTTCCCACCAGATCCATGCCGGACAATTGGGGATGGATTGCCGCTATTGCCATTCTTACGTCGAGACTTCGGCGTATTCTAACATCCCGACCACTCAGGTCTGCATGAACTGCCATTCGCAAATCCAGCGCGAGAATCCGAAACTCCAGCTGGTGCGGGATTCTTGGCAGACCGGCAAACCCATCGAGTGGGTGCAGATCCACAAGACCCCCGACTATGCGTATTTCCATCACTCGGTGCATGTAAACCGAGGCGTGAGCTGCGTGAGCTGCCACGGGAAGGTGAATGAGATGGAGGTCGTCTACCACGCTGAGTCGCATTCGATGTCGTGGTGTTTGGACTGCCACCGCGACCCGGCAAGCTTCGTGCGTCCGGTTTCGGAGGTCACAAATCTCGATTGGCAGCCACCGGCTGGCAAGACACAGCGCGAAATCGGCTCGGCGCTGGTTGAGAAATTGCACATCAATCCTCCGGTCAAGAACTGCGCCGGTTGCCATCGCTAACCCACATGAGCAAGCGCATTTTCCAGCATCCTCAAGAGTCCCAGACGGGCAAGCGTTACTGGCGCTCCCTCGGGCAGTTGCAAGACACCTCAGAATTCCGTGGGTGGCTGCAGAAAGAATTTCCTCAGGGCGCGTCAGAGTTGGAAGGGGGCGATGTTAGTCGCCGGAGCTTTTTGCAGCTCATGGGCGCATCTGTGGCGTTGGCAGGAATGAGCCTCTCCGCCTGCCGAAGGCCCTTGAAGCAGTTGGTACCCTTTACCAGGGGCGTCGAATGGTCTGTGCCGGGCAAGGCATTGTTCTTCACTTCTGCGATGCCTTCACGTTCCGGTGCGATGCCGTTGGTGGTGACAACCTTCGACGGAAGGCCGACGAAAATCGAAGGCAACCCTCTGCATCCAGTCAATAAAGGGGCGACGGACATCTGGGCCCAATCCTCGATTTTGGATTTGTATGACCCGCAGCGCTCGAAGGAGGTCAGATACGCGGGAAAACCTTCCGACTACGCTGCATTTGAAAAAGAACTTTCCGCGATTGTAGGCTCTGCAGGAAACGGTGAGGGGCTTGCTTTCCTCACGGAGGGCGGGGTCTCGCCCACGCGTGAGCGCCTCAAAAAGGCCATATTAGGCAAGTTCCCAGCGGCAAAGTGGGCGTCTTATGAGGCGAACGGAAACAGTCCGGAGCTCGAGGCAGCGGCTGTCGCATTCGGCGCAGGCAGCGAGGTGGTGTACAAACTCGAGGCCGCCGACATTTTGCTGACGGTTGACCGAGATATCCTTGGGGTGGAAGGCGACATTAGTCTTGTCCGCGGATTCGCAGCACGCCGCAAGGTGGAAGGGGCGAACACCGCGATGAACCGGCTTTACGTTGTCGAAAACCGCTACACGCTGACCGGCGGCATGTCCGATCATCGCCTGCGTTTGGCGGCGAGCCGGTCCAGCAGTTTTCTCAAGGCTCTCGCCGCGGTGCTCTCGAAGAGCCTGTCCGATGATGCGCTTGGAAAGTTGGCAGCCGCATTGAAGGCGCCTGAGACCAAGATCAAGCCGGGGTGGGTCGAGGAGTGCGCCGCCGATTTGGTTGCGCACAAGGGCAAGGCGCTCGTGTTGGTTGGCCAAAGGCAGCCCGTTGCGGTTCAGGCGCTGGGCATGGCCATCAACAATGCGCTTGGTGCTGTTGGCAAGGGTCTGCTTGTTCGAAAGTCCGCTGCTTCGCCCTCGTTGGGGATCTCTGAGCTCGCTGCCAGCTTGCGGAATGGGAAGACAAACGCGCTTTTCATCCTCGGTGGAAATCCGGTTTTCAATGCGCCCGCAGATGTGAAATGGGTTGAAGCGCAGTCCGCCGCAAAATCCGTCATCCATCTCTCCATCGACTTCAATGAGACCTCCGCGAAGGCGTCGTGGCATCTTCCCGCAGCGCATTATCTCGAGCAATGGGGCGATTGCCGTTCGATTGATGGTAGCTGCATGGTGGTGCAACCGATGGTGCTCCCCCTGTATGGAGGGTGGTCGGATATTGAACTGCTTGCGCGAATTGCAGGCGAGGATGCTGACCCCCAGAAACTCGTCCAGAAAACCTTCGCGGCCGTGGTTGGGGATCAGAAAGATCTTTCTGTGGAGTGGCCCAAATCGCTCAAAAATGGCTTCGTCGAGGGATCCAAGGCTGCCGCAGGCGGTGCCGCGTTCCAGCTGGATTCAGTTTCCAAAAACATTTCTGCCGCACCCGCGATCCGCATGGCGGAAAATGAATTTGAATTGGTTTTCATTACGGATTCAAAAGTCGATGATGGTCGGTATGCGAACAACGGTTGGCTTCAGGAATTGCCGGATCCAGTCACCAAGCTTACTTGGGACAATGCCGCGCTGATCAGTCCTGCGGCGGCGAAGAAGTTGGGTGTAGCCACTGGCGATGTGCTGAAGATCACCGCAGGTGACAAGTCTGTGGAAATCGCGGCGCTTGAGCTTCCCGGTCACGCGGACGATTCCATTTCCGTTGCAGTCGGATACGGTCGCTCAGAGGTAGGCAGTGTGGGGCGCGATGTTGGGGTGGATGTTTTCCCGCTAATGAGTTCGGCGGGCACTCGTTTCCGCGGTGGCGTGACAGTCGCCGCGACGGGCCGCAAGGTCACACTCGCGATCACGCAGGAACACGGAGCGCTTGAGGGGCGTGGTGCGGATATTCTCCGCCAGTCGACTTCCGAGGACTGGAAGAAAAACGCGTCAAACGCGGACTACTTCAAAAAAATGGGCATCGACGCCCATGCGCCGGAAAACTTCTCGCTCTATACAAACCCGCCGCTTGACGATGTGCACGCGTGGGGCATGACGGTGGATCTCAACAGCTGCATCGGCTGCTCCGCATGCATGGTCGCTTGTCAGTCGGAAAACAACATTCCCATTGTTGGCAAGGAGCAGGTCATCAATGGCCGCGAAATGCACTGGATGCGCATGGATCGCTACTTTGCAAGCGAGGGCGGCGATGTGGATGAGCCGGAAATGGTGAGCCAGCCGATGATGTGCCAGCAGTGCGAAAACGCGCCTTGCGAAACCGTCTGCCCGGTCAACGCGACAGTTCACTCCGAGGACGGGTTGAACGTGATGGCCTACAACCGTTGTATCGGCACGCGATACTGCGCCAACAACTGTCCCTTTAAAGTGCGCCGGTTTAACTTTTTTGATTACAACCAGCGTTCGATCACCAGCCTGTACAAGTGGAATCTCCTCACCGAGAAAGGCACACCTGAGACCATACAGATGCAAAAAAATCCGAACGTCACGGTTCGTATGCGTGGCGTCATGGAGAAGTGCACTTTCTGCGTGCAGCGGATTCAAGAAGCGAAAATCACCGCGAAGGTCCATGCCCGTGATACCGAGGGGACGCCGCAGGTTCCTGCAGACGTGTTTACTTCCGCCTGCGCTCAGGTCTGCCCGACGGACGCGATTGTTTTTGGTGATCTCAACAATCCCAAGAGCCGTGTCGCGAAGCTCAAACAGGATCAACGCGGCTACAGGCTCCTTGAATATCTGAACACGCAGAACCGGGTTTGGTATCTTGCGCGGATTCGGAATCCTAATCCCAAGATGCCGGATGCCCAGCGTGCTGGGTCCGCTTCACGCGACCTTCACGCGCACCATGACCACGATTCCGCTGCGCATGGGGCTGCCGGCAAAGCTTCAAATGGAGGCCAGCACTAATGGCTAAATCAAGTGTCACACTGGAAACGCCGGTTGAGTTGCGCAGGGAACCCCTAGTAACGAACAACCGGAGCCTTGCTTGGATCACCGACAAGGTTTCAACCATCGTCGAAGCGCCCACTCCCAAATGGTGGCTGATCTCATTCCTCATTACATCGCCAATCGCGTTGATGGGGCTATGCTGTATCGTCTACCAAATCTCCAACGGCGTTGGTGTCTGGGGCGAAAACCATCCGAACGGCTGGGCTTGGGACATCACAAACTTCGTTTTCTGGATCGGCATCGGCCATGCGGGAACGTTGATCTCGGCGATTCTTTTCCTCACGCGTCAGAAGTGGCGAACCTCCATCAACCGAGCTGCTGAAGCGATGACGCTCTTCGCTGTCATGTGTGCCGGGATCTTTCCGGCGATTCACGTCGGCCGTTTTTGGAATGCCTACTTTTTGGCGCCGATACCGAACGCCAACGGGATTTGGCCGAACTTCAGGTCTCCATTGCTTTGGGACGTGTTCGCGGTGTCGACCTATTTTTCGGTGTCGGTGCTGTTCTGGTTCGTGGGCCTGATTCCCGACCTCGCGACGCTCCGCGACCGTGCGAAGTCAAGGTTTGCAAAGTTCATCTACGGACTCTTCGCGCTGGGTTGGCGCGGATCCAATCGCCACTGGCGCCATTATGAAATGGCTTACCTGCTGCTCGCAGGCCTCTCGACACCCTTGGTGTTGTCTGTGCACTCGATCGTCTCCTTCGACTTTGCTACGTCGGTTCTGCCGGGATGGCACACAACCATCTTCCCGCCCTATTTTGTCGCGGGCGCTATTTTCGGTGGGTTCGCGATGGTCCTGACCATCATGCTCCCCGCCGCCCGGATCTTCCCTCAGATCAACGACCTCATCACCCGTCAGCATGTTGACAAGATGGCGAAGATCATCCTGCTGACTGGGTCGATCGTGGGGTACGCTTACTTGATGGAGCTTTTTGTGGCGTGGTACAGCGGCAATAAATTTGAAGGGTTCACATTTTTCACTGCTCGCGCGGCAGCCAATGGCGAAGGATGGTACCAGTGGGCTTACTGGGTGATGATGTTCTGCAACGTCATTTCTCCCCAAATCTTTTGGTTCAAGGCGATGCGCAACAATTACATTGTTGTTTTTGTGATCTGCCAGTTTGTGAACATTGGGATGTGGTTCGAACGCTTCGTGATCATCGTGACCTCGCTCGCGCAGGATTATCTCCCGAGCAGCTGGGGACACTACTCACCCTCAACGACGGAAATCCTCACCTTCATCGGTACGTTCGGAATCTTCCTTTCCCTGTTCCTGCTTTTTATGAGGTTCTTGCCCATGATCGCGATTTCTGAGGTCAAGCTTGTGACTCCAGAAGCAGATCCACACCACGGCCACTCCAAACACTAGTACAAACCATGTCTCAACATCGTAAGGTGTACGGCCTGGGGGCCGAGTTTAACAGCGCAGCTGACCTGATGCACGCTGCGGAGAAAGTTCGTGACGCGGGATTCGCGAGGTGGGATGTCCACACTCCCTTTCCAGTGCACGGAATGGACAAGGCCATGGGCTTAGGAAAGTCTTGGTTAAGTGCCGCGGTTTTTTGTGGTGGACTCACCGGAGCACTCACTGGCATCGGCCTCACGTCCATACCGTCCTTTTTCATTTACCCGATGATTGTTCACGGCAAGCCCTACAGCTGGCCCACAATTCCGTCGTTTTTCCCGATCATATTTGAGCTGACGGTTCTTTTCTCCGCGTTCACCGCGCTGTTCACGCTTCTTTTGCTCAACCAGCTGCCGAAGTGGTATCATCCTGTCTTCAACTGGGAGCGTTTTAAACGTGCTACGGACGACGGCTTCTTCCTGGTGATCGAGTCCCGCGACGCCAAGTTTTCGGAATCCCGCACCAAGGCGCTGTTGGAGGAAATCGGGGGCCAAAACGTCACACTCATCCACGACTGATTATGCTGCGCGCCTTCTTCATCATTTTCATCGTCTGCGTTGCCGGCGTGCTTTCCTTGGCCGGATTCCGTGGGGACAAGTTCAGCAGCCCTCCGATTCAACTGGTGCCTGACATGAAGCACCAGCCAAAGGTCATCACCCAGCACGGCAGCCGCTTCTTCGCGGATGGCCGCGCTGATCATATGCCGGTAGAGGGGACCGTCCCTGTGGGTTACAACCTGAAAGGCCGGTATTACCAGTCGGGCGCAAGTAATTTGCAGGGCGACTCAGGTTTTTCGAGTCAACCCACCTACCGCGACACCGGTGTTATCGGCGAGTTTTACGGCGACGGAATTCCGGAAAAAGTCACGGAACGTTTCCTCGAGCGGGGGCAGGAGCGGTACCAGATTCATTGCGTTGTGTGCCATGGCCGCACTGGGGAAGGAAACGGTGTCGCGAAGTCGTTTGGCTTGGCCACGGTGGCATCTCTGCTGGATGACCGGATCCGTGCTCAGCCTGATGGACAGATATTTTCAACCATCACTCATGGTAAAAACACCATGGGCGCCTACGGCCCCAACATAGCCGTTTCCGACCGCTGGGCGATCGTTGCTTACCTGCGAGCCCTTCAGAAAAGCCAGGGAGTGAAAGCCTCTGAGTTGTCTGCCGAGTTGCAGGCCAAATTAAACGCTAAGTAATGAGCCATTCCACGGAATCCCCACAGTTGTCGGTCGAGCGCTTTGATTCAGGCGCAGCCAAGAAATTTTCGTCCCTTTGCTTTGCCGCATCGGTGGTCGGTCTTCTATTGAGCGCGATTGGCTTGTTTAACTCCAGAGAGCAGTTTGCGTTCTCTTGGTTGTTCGGTTTCATGTTTGTTCTCACCCTTTGCGTTGGGTGTTTGTTCTGGACGATTCTTCATAACGCCACGGATTCCGAGTGGGGTGTTTTGGTTCGCCGCCAGATGGAAAACGTCGCGAGCGTTATTCCCTACCTCTCGGTTTTTTTCCTACCGTTGATTTTGTTCTGCGCTCCCATTCTTTGGAAGTGGTGGAATGTGCCTCACGGGCAGGATGCGTTGCTCGATGCAAAGGCCGCCTTCCTGAACCAAAACTTTTTCTGGGTTCGGTACTTGGTTTATTTCATTGGCTTGGGCGGCCTCGGAGTCGCGCTTCGCGCCTCCTCTATGGCGCAGGATGAGGATGGTGCACCCAGGCACACGTTCCGCCTCCGTAAACTCGCCATCGGGGGATTGCCCGTGATGGCTGTGTGCCTCACCTTCGCGGCGGTCGACTGGCTGATGGGACTGGACTACCACTGGTTTTCCACCATGTGGGGTGTTTATATCTTCGCGGGAGCCGCTGGCAGTTCGATGGCCTTGCTCGTTTTGATTGTCACCGGCTTGAAGAAAGCGGGGCATCTGAAGGCCGTAAACCTCGAACACTACCACATCATGGGTAAGTTCATGTTGGCCTTCACTGTGTTCTGGGCCTACATCGCTTACTCGCAGTACATGCTCATCTGGTACGCGAACATTCCGGAGGAAACCATCTACTTCAAGATCCGCAACACTGAGGGTTGGCACACGCTCACGACGATCCTGGTTTTTGGAAGATTCTTTATTCCTTTTCCAATCCTCTTGTTCCAGGCCACTAAAAAGAACCCAAAGTTCCTCTGCGGCGTCGCTTGCTGGATCATTGCGATGCAGTTGCTTGATCATTACATCATTGTGTTGCCGTCTTTGCACCAGACTGGTGTTAGCTTCAGCATTTACGACTTTTCCTCTGTGGTCGCAGTCGCTGGAGCTGCCGCTGGCTTTTTCTTCCGCCGGCTTGCCTCCGCAAATGTCTTTCCGAACCGGGATCCTCGTCTTGCCGGATCCGTGGCGTTAACCAACTGAGTTATGTCTGACTCTCAATTTTCCAAAGGAATGCCCTCGATCAACCAACTCTTTTTTGGAGTGGCAAGTGTTGTCGGGATTTTGGTGATCTCGAAGGCTGCCATCGGCTCAACGCGTCCCGAGTTCAACGTCGAAGCCAAGCGCGGAGCCCACCGCGCGGAGGTGCGAGCCAAGCTCCAAGCCGACGAAACTGCAAAATTGACCTCTGTCGAGTGGATCAGCAAAGAGTCCGGCACGGCTCGGATACCCATTGCGGACTCCTTGAAACTTACCGCGGCTGAACTTGCGCAGAAGGCGCCGAAAGCCTCCGCCACAAAGGTCGACCCTCCGATGCCTGCGCCCGCTGGCGATGCTCCAGCGATGCCATCGGCTCCCGGCGGAGCGAGGACCACGCAGTTTCCAAAAATCCCCACTTCCCCCGCTCCTTAGGTAATCAAGCCCCTCGTTTCGCACGCTTAAATCTTTACGGAGAACATTTCCATGACAGACGCCGTTGCTGAAAAAGCACAAATCCGAATCCCTTCCTCCGACAAATCCGCTCAACTCTCCGCGGTTGAGCGCGCGCAGATTGATGCCTCCGTGCGTTCGATTGTCCTGTGGTTTTTCACGACAGGTTTGCTGTGGCTGCTTATTTCGAGCACCGCGGCATTGGTAAACTCGCTGCAGCTGATATTCCCGGGGTTCTTGGGCTTCTCTTTCTCGAATTTCGGCAAATTGGCGCCTGTTGCAAGCGTGACCTTCACTTATGGATGGTGCTCTTTGACTGCCATGGGTGTGGCTGCTTGGCTGATCTCAAGGCTCTCCTCACGGCCTTTGATTGGTAAAACGATTGCGATGCTAGGCGCTGTTCTGTGGAATGTGGGGCTTTTGCTCGGGGTGGTTTCGATCCTGTCCGGTAAAATGCGCGCTCTTTCCGGACTGGAAATGCCCTCTTCGGCATACTCCGTGATGCTCGCTGGCTTCGGCCTGATCACAGTCTGTTTTTTAATTTCGTTCAGGAATGCCGCCGAGAAGCCCCAGATCTCAGCGATGTTCGTGATGGCTGGAGTGTGCTGGCTTGGATGGACTCTTTTCGCGAGTAATGTGCTGTTGTCCGCGAAGGGCATCACCGGCGTGATGGCTCAACTCGTTGCGGATTGGACAAACACTGGGTTTGTCTGGATGTGGCTTGTCCCAGTTTCGCTGGGGGCGGCGTATTTCGTGATTCCGAAGGTGACGGGGACTCCCATCTTCTCGGGTCCTCTGGGACGCGGCTGTTTCTGGCTGTACGTATTTGTGGCGGGGTTAACCGGCAGCGCTCGACTCGCCGGCGGACCAATCCCGGTGTGGCTCTCGTCTCTCTCCGCCTCCGCGGCGATCCTCCTTTTGGTTCCAATCGTTGGTTCGGTTTACAATTTGATCGCCTCCGCCAAGGGTTCGGCGAAGGTTGGAAATTCTCCTTCCGCTCGGTTCACGGTGTTTGGGCTGGGGGTCTTCCTTGTGGCTGCGATTTTAAACGCGATCGGATCACTCCGCTCGGTGCATTACGTTGTTCAGTTCACACTCTTTGACTCCGGAGTCGCTGCGTTGCTCTTGAACGGGTTTGTGACGATGAGTTTGTTCGGAGCGATTTACTTCATCATGCCGCGCATCTCGGGGTGCGAGTGGCTCTCCTCGACTCTAATCTCGATCCATTTCTTGGGCGCCGCTTACGGCACAACGATGGGCTCTCTCATGCTTGTCTTTAGCGGACTTGCATCCGGCGCAGCCTTGGATGCGGCAAGCACCACCTTCCGTCAGGTGCTGGAGGTTGGGTCATCCTATTACTGGGGGCGGGTGATTTCGTTCATTCTCGTCGGTCTCGGGTACGCCGCATTCACTCTTCATTTCCTTTTGATGGCGCTCCGCGTGGGGCAACCCGGCGGTGAGCCAACCCTGTTCCGTGATGCTCACGAACACTAAACCGAACCTTTTTATTCCATGAGCCGATCTGGATTTTTATTCCCAATTCTCCTGGCCGCTTTTGCGACATCGCTGGGCTTCACGGTGCTCGTTCCACATGCGCAACTCGGCGCTCTGACCCCGGATTTCAAGGAGGAGGAAGGGCTCATCACTGAAGTTTATCCGAGTGTTCCTGGTGGCCTCGCGGAGGTTGGCAGGCAGGTGTACGTGTCGGAAGGTTGTCAGACGTGCCACACGCAAGTGGTCCGTGGCGGCGATTCTGCAGACGTTGATCGTGGGTGGGGCCAGCGTCGTACGGTGGCCCGCGACTACGTGACGGAAACTGTGCCGGTGTTGGGTTCCTCGCGGCTGGGCCCGGACTTATCAAATGTCGGATCCGAGAAATGGAGAAATGAACCCGCAGATGATCCTTACAAGCCCTCCAAGCGCGATGCGAGCTGGCATCTTAAGCACCTCTACAATCCCGTGGCGATGGGTGAGAACTCTATCATGCCGGCCTACGAGCATCTTTTTGCGGTAAGAAAAATCACCGGCACGCCTTCGCCAGATGCGATCGAATTACCCAAGGCGAAGAGTGTACCAGCCGGATACGAGGTCGTGCCGACGCCCGAAGCAAAGGCGCTCGTCGCCTATCTGGGCTCGCTTGATCGTTCTCACCCATTGAAGGAGGCCGGCAAGGCAACCGCGGCGACCGCCCCGAAGAAGTAAGTCCTCCCAACGGTTCCACAGCCATTCACGACGATGTCCCAGCAAAACGATTCTCAAAACCCCAGTGACTCGATTGAGTCGCTTAAGGTGACTGCCGCCGCCAAGCGTGAGCATGGCGATCCAGTGGAAAAAAACGAGCCGGTCCCCGGCTGGTTGCTCTTGATCTTCGGCGCAGTCATTTGTTTTTCGGGCGTGTACTTTGGCATTTACCACGGCGGTTTTCAGGGGAACGTTTTCAACGAAGAACAATCTTCTCCGGAAATTCTTTTCGCTCAAAAAGGCGGTGGCGCGTCTCAAGTCGAGGTGGCCGCAGAGCAGACACTCGTCGAGCTCGGCAAAGGCGTTTATGCAAACTGCCAGCCATGCCATCAAGCGAGCGGTCTCGGGATTGCCGGCCAGTTCCCGACTCTGGCGGGAACTGACTGGGTGAATGGATCTGAAAAGAGGCTTGTTGCGATCCTCCTCAAGGGATTGATGGGCCCACTCAAGGTGGGTGATGCTACATATAATGGCGCGATGCCCGCTTGGGAGAAGGCGCTGTCTGATAAAAAGCTCGCAGCCGTGATGTCGTATGTGCGCGCTAGCTTCGGGAATAATTCTCCTGAGATCTCCGAGGCGAAGGTCGCAGCCGCTCGGAAGGAATTCGCAGCTCAGGTAGCACCTTGGACTGAGGCAGATCTCTTAAAGATTCCTGCGGATGCCAAGATTGAGGCTGGTGAGTCTGCGGCGTCGGCACCGGCTGCTGGTGGCGCAGCGGCGCCTGCAGCAGCGGGAGCCACTGCTCCTGCATCAGCAACCGTTGATCTGGACGCGGGTAAAGCGCAGTATCTTGGCCTCTGCGGTGCGTGCCACCAACCAACCGGCCTTGGATTGCCCCCAGTCTTTCCGCCCCTGGTGAATTCCGAATACTTGAGTGGCAGCACCGAAAGACTAATTGCGATCGTCCTGAAGGGTGTGATCGGTCCGATTACCGTGGATGGGAAACCTTACAACAACATGATGCCGGCGCAGGGGGCCGTGCTTACGGATTCCAAGATTTCACAGATTACCTCGTACGCCCGCGATGCATTCGGCGGGAAAGCTTCTCCCATCACCACTGAGGAAGTCACGGCAGTCCGTAAAAAATACGAGGCGCGCCAAGCCCCGTGGACTGAAGCGGAATTGAAAGCTTTCGCCCCATAATAATCACCCCAGAAATGTAGTAACACTGAAGGAAGAATATTATTTCCAAATGAAAAAACTAGCTCTGGCAACCGTCGCGCTTCTCCCGCTTACAAGCATCGCTCAGGACAACGCTGATTTGGGTAAAACCGTGTACATGACTCTGTGCGTGGCCTGCCACCAGCCTACGGGCATGGGGTTGCCGCCAGTGTTCCCTCCGATCTCGAAGACGGAGTATGTGAGTGGCTCTCCGGAGCGGTTTGCCGCGATGATCCTCAAGGGCGTCATCGGCCCGATCACCGTGAACGGACAAGTGTATTCAAACGTAATGCCGCCGCAGGAGGCTCTGTTGACAGATGAAAAAATCGCGGCCGCGATCACTTACGTCCGGTCCAATTTTGGGAATGATTACCCTGCGGTAAATGCGGAAGTCGTTGCTTCGGCTCGGAAGAAATTCGCTGATAAAAAGGATTCGTGGACAGAGGCGCAGCTGAAAGATTGGCCCGAGCCCACGGCGACCAAGTAATCGATGCCAGTGTTTTCGATTGAATTGACGTAACATCTTCGCGAGCTAAAAAGTTAAACGGCGTTTGGTACACACAGTCTTTGGAACCATTCATTGAGTTAATCAGAGCCTGAGGGGGCCCCAGTCGGGTCCCATAATCCCACAAAACCTATGGCAACCACCGCATCCTCCACCTCTGGGTCTCACGTCGCGGACTCTCATCATGACGCGCACCATGGAGGCCATGATGACCACCACCATCACGAGCTGAATTTCATCCAGAAGTGGGTGTTCTCGACGGATCACAAAGTGATCGGCTGTCAGTATGCCTTCTGCGGGCTCGCGTTTTTGTTCCTTGGATTCTTGATGATGCTTGTCATGCGATGGCAGCTCGCAAACCCCGGCGTCCCGGTTCCTGTGGTTGGCAACTTCCTGCGCGGAGCATTCGGACCTGTTGTGATGACGGACGCGGGCGCTCTCACCGCAAGCGGGTACAACGTTTTTGGCGCGATGCACGGCACCATCATGGTGTTCTTCGGGATCGTGCCTCTGGCAGTCGCTGGTTTCGGAAATATTGTCGTTCCCCTTCAGGTTGGTGCGCCCGACATGTGCTATCCGAAGCTGAACATGGCAAGTTTTTGGTGCTTCTTCACAAGCGGAGTCTTGATGATGGCCAGTTTCTTTGTGCCTGGCAGCGCAGCAAAGTCTGGATGGACTGCTTACCCTCCACTCTCTGGGATTGCTGACCTACCGGTGGATGCCAGTGTCTGGCTGAATGGCCAGACGGTCTGGCTGGTGGCAATGGTGTTCAACATCACTGGTTCACTTCTGGGATCGATCAATTTCATCTCTACGATCATCCAATTGCGCGCCCCGGGTCTAACCTGGATGCGCCTCCCGTTTTTTGTGTGGGCGCAGTTTGTGACCGCGTTTCTTCTGGTGCTCGCCTTCCCGCCGTTGGAGGCGGCGAGCTTCATGCAGTTGACCGACCGCGTGTTTGGAACATCCTTCTTCATGCCCACCGGATTGGTTGTCGGTCAGGCACTGGGACAAACCTGGTCCGGCGGGGGAAGCCCAATTCTCTGGCAGCATCTTTTCTGGTTCCTCGCTCACCCTGAGGTCTACGTCCTAATTTTGCCGGCGATCGGAATCGTCGCGGAGGTGGTTGCGAACAACACTCGCAAGCCCCTCTACGGATACAAGGCAATGGTCTACGCGATCTTTCTGCTGGGTTTCCTGTCGTTCATCGTTTGGGCGCACCACATGTACATGACCGGGATGGGCGCGAAGGTCGCGGCTTTCTTCCAGATCACAACAATCATGATTTCAGTGCCAAGTGTAATTTTGCTCACGGCGCTTCTTCTCTCCCTTTGGGGCGGTTCGATCCGCTTCAATGCGCCGATGCTCTTCGCGACGGCATTTTTGCCCATGTTCGGAATCGGCGGGCTTACCGGTATTCCCCTTGCTTTCAATGCGGTCGATCTTTTCTTACATGACACCTACTACGTGATCGGGCATTTCCATTACGTGGTGGCGCCGGGAACGATCTTTGGGCTGTTCGCAGGCGTTTATTATTGGTACCCGAAAATCACGGGGCGCAAGCTCAGTGAGTTTCTGGGCCGCATCCATTTTTGGGGTTCGTTGGTTACGATCAATGGGATTTTCTTCCCGATGTTCATCCAAGGGATGGCCGGTGTACACCGCCGTTGGTACGACGGTGGCGTCACATATGAGCAACTGGCTGGACCGGTTTTGCATTGGAACAAGTTCATGACTGTATCCGCAGGACTCCTGGCGCTCTTCCAGCTTCCGTTCATCTGGAATTTCTTCACGAGTTTCTGGCTCGGTGAAAAAGTTGGCCGAAACCCTTGGAACGCGACCACTCTTGAGTGGGATACGCCGACTCCACCGCCGCACGGAAATTTCGACAAGCCTGTGGAGGTCTACCGCGGGCCCTACGAATACAGCGTTCCGGGAGCTGCGGCAGACTTTATTCCGCAGACCCAGCGCCCCTAGTGCGCCTTGGATGGGGTTCTTGGAACCATCCGCGATCATCATCACCCGCCATTTTGTTTTATGTTCAGCAGGATTCTAAAATACCTTCCCTTCTTCAGCGACGCAGAGGTGCCTTACACAGTCGCCGCGCGGCCCGATACTGGGCTGTACAGTGCCAAGCTTGGAATCTGGCTGTTTCTGGCGTCTGAAGTGATGCTCTTCGGCGGACTCTTCTCCGCATACATCTTCCTGCGCATCGGTGCAGAACCTGGGTACTGGCCGTCCGGCTTGTTGAATGTGCCGGTAGGGACGGCGAACACGGCGGTTCTCATCGCTTCATCCGTCACTGTGGTTCTTGCTTGGGCGGCTCTCAAAATGCGCCAATTGGCCAAGTACAAGTTCTACATGGCGATCACCATTCTTTGCGGGGCTTTGTTCCTTGCGGTGAAGCTGAGCTACGAGTGGCCTGCGAAGTTCAACCACTTCGGGATCTTCGTGCGGCAGAGCGCTGCATCAAAATACGAGGAGTTTCTGGGGAACAAACATCTCTCGGAGACCGGTCAGTTTCCGCGGTGGGAAATTTCAGGGCATCTCCTTGATGCCCCGAAGGGTTCGCCTTACGCCGAACAAGCCCATCATAACGCCGAGCATTTCGCGCATGAAACGCATCGAAATGACGCAGTGACGGAGGCGGAAGACGACTACGTCATCCAACTCGACCCGGTCAATGCCGACCCGGACAGCAAGGAAAACGACAGGCCTCACTTCCTTCCGCGTCCTCTGAGTTCGAAGATCGCTGTGATCAAAGCGGCGGATGTCGAGTCAGCAAGCACATTTGCGCCGCGGCACAGCACCTACTTCGCGACTTACTTTTTGATCACCGGTCTTCATGGTCTTCACGTGCTAGGCGGTGTCTTGGTTTTCTTGTACCTTTGGCTCCCGATCAAGGGCGGCACGAAATTGTACCAGACCAATCCGGAGCACCTTGCCAATCGCGTCGAAGTTGCGGGGCTTTTCTGGCATTTCGTTGATCTTGTTTGGATCTTCGTATTCCCCATCTTCTATCTCCTCTAACTCTTTCAATCATGAGTGACCATCATTCGGCGCACGGCGCGCATCAAAATTCCGGAGGTGCTGTGGATCACAGCCATGAAGCGGCGCACATTGCCGCGCACATCGGCGCATACTTGAAGGTTGGAATCGGACTCCTCATCCTGACGGGAGTGACCGTGGCATTGTCGTACGTCGATTTCGGCTCACGTGCAAATAACATCATTGTTGGCATGATCGTGGCGACCTTCAAAGCCAGTTTGGTGGCCGCGATTTTCATGCATCTCAAAGGTGAAAAAATGACGATCTGGAAATTCTTGATCCTAACCGGAATCTTCGCCGCAGGTTTGTTTTTCCTCACATTTCTTGCGCACAGCGATCCGATCGGTGGCACTTCACATTCGAGTCATTCGTAGTCTGTAACCATTTCCCAAAATGTCGCTCAAAGCATTCCACGTATTCTTCATTCTTGTCTCCATCGTGTTTGCCGCGGGGCTTTCCGCTTGGGCGTTCAAAACTGGTGCGTCGGACGCTTTGGGATTTGCGAGCGGGGCTTCCTCGTTTGCGTTGCTGGTTTATGGAGTCGCGTTTCTTCGTAAAGCTAGAAGCATCATCACATGAAAACACCAATCTCCTCGCAGCGCGGGTCCTTGGTTTGGGCGGCCTTGTCTCTGCTTGTTGTATCGTTGCCTCAGGAAGCCTCCGCTTGTACCGCTTGCATGGGCGGTAGCACGGGTCCTATCGGAGAAGCCGCTAACGGCGCCATCTTCGTGATGCTCGGTGTTCTCGCGGTTGTCCTCGGGCTGATCAGTCTCGTTGGTTATTCTTTAGTGAAACGGGCGAACCTGCCCATGCCGCCCCACGTTGAACTCGTGCGTTCAATCGCGGGCTCCAACCTATCATAACGTTATGTTGAACAGACTACTGGGAATTGTTGGAAACGCCTCCGAGCACGGTCTCTCCGTGGATCACATGTTGGAGGTGTGCCACTGGTTCATGCTGATTTTAGGTGTGGGGTGGAGCAGCTATCTGGCTGTTGCATTGTATCGTTTCCGGAAATCAAAAAAACCGAAGGCCGATTACCACGGCGTGACTGGCAATGCATCATCCCACGCTGAGTTTGCGGTTGTCCTTATCGAAGCGGCGCTGCTTTTGGGTTTTGCCCTGCCGCTCTGGGGAAAGCGGGTGGTTGATATTCCAGAGCAGGGCGAGGCGCTGCGTGTCAGGGCGGTTGGCGAGCAGTACGCTTGGAACTATCACTATACAGGCCCAGACGGTGTATTTGGAAAACAGAACGCCGCTTTTGTGAGCTCCAGTAATCCCCTCGGGCTTGACCCTTCGGATGAGGCCGGCAAAGACGATGTGGTTTCCAAGAACGAGCTTTTTGCGGTGAATCAAAAGCCGATCGTGCTTGAGATCACTTCGAAGGATGTAATTCACGCGGTGTCGATCAAACACATGCGGATCGCTCAGGATGCCATTCCCGGAACAAAAGTTCCAATGTGGTTCCGCCCGATCAAAGCGGGGAAATATGAAATCGTGTGTGCGCAGCTCTGCGGCGCGGGACATTATGCCATGCGTTCGCATTTGATTGTCGATACGCAGGAAAAGTTTGATGCACAGCTTAAGGAGTTGAGTGCGATGCAGCATCCCGCAGCCTCAACGGCCTCCGCGCAGTAAAATCTTCTGACGACGATATAGTTTGGCCGTTGCCCCCAGCGGTCGTTGAAAACTGGGAGGGCTCGAGGGTGCATTTTCCAAGTGCACCCTTTTGTTTTCGCCACTGAAACCAACAAACGTGAATCTCAAAACTCTCAATCGACTCGCTCAAACAGCCGTGTGTGCAGTGTTCGGCCTGATCTTTGTGGGTGGGCTCGTCACAAGCTGGCAGGCCGGCATGGCGGTTCCTGATTGGCCATTGAGTTTTGGAAGCCTCAATCCTGAGGGCTGGTGGGCGAATTTTCCGGTGCGGCTCGAGCACGGCCATAGGCTGTTGGCCGCATTGGTGGGTCTTTTTGTGGGGGTCTTGTGCGCGTCAGTTTGGGGAAACTTTCGAGCCCTTGGATTTGCGGCGCTCACCTCCGCAATTGTCCCAGTGGCTGCGCGGGCCATGGGAGCGGAGCCGTGGATGATGGCGCATCTTGGAGTCTGGCCTGCGGCTGTGGTATTCGTCATCACGCTTCTACTCGGTGCCGGCCAGCGGGTTTCGTTGGTGGGTGGGAGCGAGCGCAAACTCGCGCTTGCGGCGTTCGTGCTGGTTTGTTGCCAGGCGACTCTGGGTGGGCTCCGTGTGACTCGGGAAACTGCCGGCGCGATTGGCGTCGCCGAAGTGCTGCGGATCGTGCACGGATGTGTAGCTCAGGCGTTTCTGATGCTCCTCGTGGCCCTGTCGGTGCGCATTTCAATGGCGCAACCTCGAAGCGGCGACTCGCATGATTTGTCGGTTGTTGTTCCAAATCCTCTGAGGACTGTTTGGACGGCCGTGGCGCTCGTTTACATGCAGCTCATTTTTGGAGCCACAATGCGTCATCTGGGCGCCGGCCTCGCGATCCCGACGTTTCCTGTGGCTGATCCCAGCGGAAGCTGGGTTCCAAAAGTCCACAGCTTTTACACGGACCTCAATTTCACGCATACGCGTCTGGGCGCGATCATAGTCGGATGTGCCGTCTTGTGGGCAGCCCTGAAAGTGATTCGATCTTCAGCGTCTGATGCTGCGGCATCGAGAGCGGCGATCCGCAGCGGTTTGCTGGTCCTCGCGCAGATTGGACTTGGGATCCTGGTGATCCTGCACCAGAAGCCTCGCACTCTTGCCACCTTGCATGTGGTGCTTGGTGCCGCATTGTTGGCCAGTGTGACTGCGATGGCTGTGCGCTTGATGCCGCGGCGTACATTCATAGAGGAATCTGCGCCATGAGTGCATCTTCCTCCGAAGCGGTTGCTCAAAT
>JACCEE010586791.1_pt1 | contig 18119 bp, 17 predicted proteins | sample 7449931 | NCBI WGS metagenome assembly JACCEE01 (sample SAMN15323457, study PRJNA562643) | freshwater metagenome | isolation source: river surface water | place: USA:Blue River Watershed | collected 2017-08-19 | reverse complement strand
TAATTCATATCGACTAATCGATCCGTTAAGATGATCAATTTCAACTTCGCTAACTGAACTTGGAATATACTTATAACGTTTGATATAAAATTCAATATCGTTCTTTTGACTGTCTGCACTAAAATCATCAAATCGATAAATCTTAGCTACCTGAGTCATGTTCTCATATAAGGTCACTTGATCAGGAATCTCTGTTGGATCAGCACCGATAGACTTTAGACCGTAGTTACCGTGTGCATTGGAACCTGCCACAGAACGAATCTGTCCACCGTAACTGGCTAGATAGGCAGTATGACAGTAGTAGGTAAATGTTGATACTTGTTCGGTTAAACCTGTGTTGTGTGCAACAATACCATAACCTAAATCGTTAACCTGAGTATAGTCATTAGCTAACATACTTCTGTTACCAGGAGTTTCTAAGATAATACTTAGGTTACCATTTGACCATGGAGTAGTTGGGTTAAGTTCGGCAATGGCAATACCAGTCTCTGGATTATAAGATTTAATATTGTCAACCTGATATCTAAATCCGTTATAGTAAAACGCTGTAGGAGCAACTGGTCTTCTAAAATCTAAACCACTTAGTGTTAGTTCTAGTCCGTCTACTCCTGTGATCTTAGTTTTTAAACGTCCACTGAATCCGTCAATAAACATACCACCAGCAAATGTTTGTTCGTTAACACTTCTTGAAAAGCTGGCACTTTCTTGAACATAAGGACTCTTTGAACCAACAGCACCAGACGGATCTAACACACACATAAATCCGCCGTGACCTTGACCAGTGATATTACTAATTCTTACAGCATCGTTGAATAAGAACATATCAATGTTTGCATTGTTCTTTGGTGGATTAAATGCTGGATCAAATGCAAAAACCACAGTGCTTACAAGATTAGCTAATACTGTTTCAGAGTTAGTCTCTTTAACAATGCTGACATTTTTTACTTGATCAACTGCTGACTGATAAGACAACGTTGGGTCTTGATTAAGAATAATTTTTTGACACAGTGTATTAATATAGCTAATGCCTGCTACACATCCTGCTTGTGTTACAGAACTAGCACTGTTTAAGAATTTAGAAGCCATGTTAATAGCATTAGCACGGCCGCCAACTTTTAAATCTTCTACAATAGCGTCTACAATATATCCTGTATCTCGCTTGCACTTGTCTTGATCAAACAATGAAATTCCTGGATAGGCTAAAACATAACCTAAAACTTCTTCTTTGATAAATTCTTTATTGATTTCAACTAGCTTGGCTGCATTAACGTATCCGCCTGCGTTAGCATAACTAGGACCAACATTCATTGGTATTGTTGAATTGTTTAGATAATGGTAACCATATTTTGGACTAATATATTCAGCAGGTAAATCTCCAAGACCATTGTCAATGACATCAGCAAAGATATCTAACAATGAACCTGCTTTAGTAATTGCTGCCGATTCTCCGTTGTTGGCATTAGTAGTTTGACTTACCGATGCCTGATAAGATGAATAGGTAGTATTAGTTAAAATTTTAGTAGTAACTAATGTTTTTAACTGTGCTACCGCAGCCGCAGTCTCGGCTTCTTGCCCAACAATTTTAGAAACTGCACCGTTATAATAAAGAGCGGCAGAATCGTATGTGCTGGCATTACCGCCAAACTTAATATCCTGAATCAGTGAATCAATAATATACCCTACATCTCGACTACATTTTCCTTGATTATAAACAAAAGAACTAGTAAATGGTGCAATGTTGCCAGCTACTTGAATGTTAATCCAAGCTACAATTTCTCTCTTTAAGAAGTCTTTGTTAGCTTCTAGTAGTGTGATAGCATAAGGATTATATGTTGGAGCAAGATCTAAGCCGTCAAACTGTGTGTCTCTATAAAAATATGTTTCAATCCAAGGACTTTGGCTTGCACGATCTCTTGGTCGAACAATAGTTCTACGGAAGTCATCTCCTCGAATGGTTACGTTAGCAGGAACTCTAATTGGGTAGTCTTCGTAGAAGATTCCGCTTTCTGGTCTAATAGTAATTTGTAGACCTTTGTTTGATTCTGCAAATTCTAATTGTTCAGTTAATTCAAAATTGTTTACAGACAACAAGTTTACAGTAATTGTATCTTGAGTAACACCTGGAGTGTATGAAGTAATTCTACCTACAGCATTACTGTTTAAACCTCTTATGATCTTTCCTGGAATAATGTCTACGTTGCTAGGATTTCCTTGATCAACATAGCCTTGGCCTCCGTTGTTAACATTAAATGAAACAACACCTGATCCATAATTAACTTCTGGAGCGGCCGCCACACCGTTAGCAATAATGTTAGTAATAATATCAAATTTACCAGCAACGGTGCTTCTCTGAGTTGAGTTTGTACCAATTGGATGTGTTTGTCTTGTGTAGACACTTTGATAACTAGTTGGCGGATCAATTTTTTGTAGTACATAATCAGCCAACGATCTAGCATAGTTAATACCAGCTAGTGTTTCAACTTGCTGTGCGCCGCTGGCAATTTTAGCACTGAGGTTCTTAAAATAAGAACGTCCTGCGTTAATACTTTGCCAATTACCGTCTAACAGTGTGTCTAATATAACAGCATCAATGATAAGACCTACGTCTCTTGAACATAGTTCTTCGTTATATTGAAACTCCGGATATGTTGCATTAATAAAGCCTACAACTTCAGCACGGATATATTCTCTATTAAGATTTAATAGAATATCAACAGCAGTATAACCAGATCCTCCTTGGATACTCAACGACTGTACAGTACTAATAGATGTAGTAGTTCCTACAGTATAACTAATCTTTTGTCTATATGGACCTGGTTCGTTTTCGGCAAGTTCTATTAATTCTTCAGCTTTCTGGCAGGCTGCACCGATAGTAGCATAAGCATAGGCCAGTGCTCTACCCTCTTTGCCAGGGGGTGTGTTAGTTTGAGCGTCATCTCCGCTGGTTGAAACAAATAAGTTAACCTGGCTAGCAAAACTGTTATTATCAACGTAATACTTAGTGGCTGCTAAAAAGTCTTCATCTGCACCAGGCAAGCTAGGAATAGGTTGTGTGTTTAAAGGACTAGGGTGATCGTTAAGATATAACGGACCATCCATTACATCACCTTGACGTCTTACAGTACTAATACGTGGTAATGCTTCGTTGGTTAAAAAGTTTCCTGGAATGCTAGTATCTAAATAAGCATCAGTTAAAGTTTGAGTACCAGTTCCTGCACCTGTGGCAATGGTAATTCTAGCAGTGTTAGCCTTGGCGTCTTCAAATGTTGGGTGAATACTTAGTTCAACTGGATTAACATATCTTAGATAATACGTAGTTCCTTCGGTAAGCCCTACGGGAGCAGTTCCAGTAGTGTTGTAAACGAATGCAATACCATCGCTACCGCTGTCGTAACCGTGTCCTGTAATTCTAATATTACCGTTTTGATATGATTCAATAGTTTTTGTATATTGTGTTTGATCTTCGGGCTCTGTTCTAATACGAATTTGTCCTGCACTAGAACCGCCAGTTTGTTGCAGATATCTACGATCAGCATAGCCTTTGGTAATTGCTAGTTCGTCAATGGTAATGTTTGTTCCGTGTACACTGTTAAACAAGTTAACATTAGCAGTGTTTGGCTCCCCAACTCGACCAATAGGCAATGTATTGGCATTGATTGGCGCACTCATTGCAGGTTTTGCGTCACCCTCTAATTTGGCTCCGCTGGCACTGATAATGATTTCACCTTCGTCAGAGTTATCAATACTAACACCGTCGCCACCTACAATGTCTTTAGCTAATATTGCATCACCTGCATCATTAACTACGAAGATTTGATTGGCACTATAAGAATTTGGAAAGTCATCTAAATTTGTTGATTTAATTAGATCACCGCCTCCAAAGACCGCATATAGATCTCTAAAGTTATCGTTAACTTTTCTAAACGCTTCGCGAATGCTGTCGCCAGTTCCGTCGTTGCCTTGTACACCAATTTCAATATTTTGTCGTGCCATTTATTATACCCCAAAACTTGATCCACAGCCGCAGGTTGTTGTTGCGTTAGGATTCTTAATTGTAAAACTAGAACTCATTAGGTCCTCTTTGTAATCTATTTCTGCCCCTTGCAGATACTGCATACTCATTGCATCTACTATTACAACATAGTTTGCGTTGATGCTAAATTCAAAATCGTCTTCGTTTTTAGATTCATCTATGGTAAAACCGTAGCTAAATCCACTGCATCCGCCACCTTGCACAAATGTTCTTAAAAATAATTTAGGATTATTTTCTTCAGCTAGGATATCAATTATCTTAGTTTTTGCTGACTCAGTAATAGTGATCATATGGGCCCTCTATAGGATATTTATCGTTATTTTTTGTAACCTTAATGTAAATATGTTATGTACATCAAAACTGAAATTGAGCAGGTCACATACTCAAGAAAAAGTAAACTAGGTCACGAGCATACCTACGTTCGTAAACATCAAGTAGTAGTGTTTCGTTGCGACAATTGCAGTGCGATTTTTACAAGACTAAAAGGAAAAATAGATCCAAAACGATTAAGTAACAACTACTTTCACGTATGCGGAGACTGTGATCCTAAAAGATTTGCTCAAAAAAAAGGCGCCGAACGGCGCACAATTTGGGATAAGACTGTAAACAGTGATCTAGATATCAGCCGACTGTAGCTAATCCTAGTCTACTAGAGATCACATTCCAATTAATAATTTTCCATTGATTTTCTAAATACTTCTTTTTGTCAGACTGATAATCGAGAGCCCAGGCGTGTTCCCACCAGTCAACTAACAACACAATGTCTTGCTTGATTTGATGATTCTTGATGGTTTTAATTTTGCCGTCCTTGGCCAAATATACCCATCCGCTGCCTTGTATGCCCATAGCAACAGAAGAAAATTCTTCTTTAAATTTGTCAAAAGTTTTATAATGTTTATCGATAAACTCTCCAGCTGGACCAGCTGGTTCATTTTTTCCGTCTGGTTTTTTATACTGCGGAAACAATAAGTTATGTAAAAACGCACCTGCTTCATTAAAATCCAAATCTCCTTCTCGGTCATTGTATCGAGTTACATAAGATTTGGCTAGTTTACTATAATGATAGTTAATTGTGTCTTCTGAAATAGCAGGTTCCAAATCTCCTTTACTATAGGGTAATGGAAGTAATTCTAGCTTTTTGCTAGGTGTATTTTCGTTTAGAATGACATTTTTAATGAAATTATAGGCCATAGTAATATTTAGTTATAAATAATTTCCTAAGGAGGAACACTATGTTCACATTTATTAAGAAATTATTAGGCTATCCAACTGATGCTGAAAAGGCCGCCGCTAAAGAACAGGCTCAAGTTGCAGAAGCTCCATACAAAGTTGAAGTGCCTGCACCAATGCCAGAACCGCAACCTTTGCCAGTAGTTGAGGCAGCACCTGTGGTTGAAGACAAGCCAGCACCGGCTAAAAAGCCTAGGGCTAAAAAACCAGCGGCAATCAAAGCTACTGCAAAAAAGCCACGTAAGCCAAAATCACAAAAGTCCTAATTCTTTAGCTTGTTTAGCCAGTGCAAAACTAGCTAGATTTTTAGCTTTTGACTCACACATAATATCGTGTGTTTGGGTAAAACCTAAAGCCCATTCATTAACTGCGGTGTTCCAATAGAAATTACTATGGGCCCGCAGTTTTTGTTTTTTATGTCCTGATTCTAAGAGAACCGTATGATTGGGAAGTGTTCCATTGCAGTGATCAACCAAGACATCTTCTCGGCTAACACTATAATGACAAACAGGACGAACACCACGCCAACTATCGATAACCCTTTTAACGCGATCATCTCCTGGCTGGATATACTCTCCTTCGCGAATCCAATGATGATGAATGTCAAGCACAATAGGAACGACATCACCAATAGATAGGCAGTCATCGAGTCCATAACTTATTTCCTCGTTTTCAATTGTAATACAGTTGCGGGCTTCTGGAGACAATCTTTTAAGTGCGTTTCGAAGGCCTTGGGTACCGGCTCTACCCGAGATGTGGACATTGATTTTAAAGTCTTGAAATTTCTGTCCGTACCCCATCCAATTGGCCATAGTTGCATGATATTCAAATTCCTCAATACTGCGGTTTACAATGTCTGGGTTATCAGAAGCCAACACGCAAAACTGGCCAGGATGGAAACTGAGCCTAACGTTATTCTTGCGGGCCAAATCGCCCACTCTCCGAAATCCTCTCTCTGCGGCGGATCGTACGTCAGATTGTCTATAAAACCACGACCAGCTAGGCTCAGTGAATACAGGAAGGATATCGCTACTGAGTCGTACCATTCTAAGATTTTCATCTAGTTCTCCTACTCGTTCTACTAGCAAACGGGTAGACTCAATATTTTGATCAAGTAAGGACCAAAGTTTTTCTTCAGCTACCTCTTTGCTTTGTCTATTTAACCAAGCAACGGTAGTGGATCCAGTATTGTACTTTTTGCACTCATCCTTGGGTTTGATACCATCTACTTGATCTGGACGATCAATCCACTTGCAGGCAAAACCAATACGCTTCATAATTGAAATAAAATAAAAATGGACATAGTGCTATTATAGCATCTATGCCCTAAGTTGTCTACTGATTAAACTTCGTAAATAGCCGAATTCGCTTCGTGTTCAAAAACTTCTGCTGAACGTAATTTGACATCTTGTCCAACAGGATATCGAGCTTCGAACACACGCCCATCTGGATGAGTCCATCCACGCCCTTCTTTGTACGCTTCTAAAATTTCGTCCATTGTACGATAAGCTAGTTCTGCAAATTTTTCACAGCCTACACCATCTACTACTCTAAGATCAATAATGCCTTTATTTTGAAAGCCGCCCTGAATTCTATTCAGCTCTACAAATGTTTGGTATTCTGGATCGTCTTTGGCTATAATCATAGTGTGATCAAACATCCATTCACTCCATTCTTTAAATGCTTTAAGACCACCAAAGTCCATAACCCAATTGCGACTATCTAGTGTTTCAGATTCAAATACTAATTTAATACCAATTGAGTAACCGTGTAACAATGAGCAATGACTGTGTGTTGAACGCCATTGTCTAAAGCAACAACTAAGCCCTCTGTCATTGCCGTATGTTTTTGTTGAAAGATATTTTGCCATCTCTAGTCTCCTTTATAAATGAGCAAGTTTGATGGCATGCAGAATTTATATTGCGGGTTGAATGCCTAAGACCGCATACAAGTAATTATACATTAATTACTAATAATGTCAAGGTTTAGGCAGAAGTAATTGCGCCAAATGGTAGCCAATGACCAGGTGCCCCAGGATTTACACATACCCAACCGATATAGTCGTTGGCCTTTGGATCAGTGTTCCAAACGATATCGCCTTTGTTATATGCCCCCTCAGTTGGTGCTCCTGAACCTGTTTTAAATTTCTTATTGTCAAAGCTAACCGGTCCAGCCACAGTCAATGCATAGCCTGGATCTGGTTGTGCTACACCTATGGCTAATCTTCCGTATACTGATACTGGTCTTGTACTTTGTTCTGGATTGCCAATTACAATACTATTTGAAATAGAAAACTCTTTTATGTCGTTTCTAACAATTTCAAATTCGCCCTGTGTATCTAATTTGTTTTCAAGAATACCAAAGCTGCCAATGCTAACTTTGGTAGTAGATAATGTTCTTGTAACGGCAGCATCGCCCAAAACTTGTAGCTCTCTTAATAGTCCAAGTTTTTGTAAGTTACTTTCTGTAACAGTATCGCCTAATCTATCAGAACTTAATACTGGAACCCTGTTAATAGAATATTGTTTGTTAGCACCAAGGTCAAAATTTTCAGAAGAATAAATTCTATCAGGGTTAGACTGTAATACTAACTTCTTGGCGTTTTGATTAGGATATGACCAAAGTATGCCCTTACCGTAATTTGAACTTTCTGGTGTTTCTACAAAACTTAAAGGACTTGAACGTTGTGTGATTACTTCTTCTGCGTAAAGCACACCGTGAACACGTACTTCTCCATTATTTGAAATGGTAATTCTAGCAGTGTTGTCTGTGATTAGTTCTAAATGATCATTGGCTGTAGTTCCTAATACCGCAGTGTCATTCTTTCTACTACCAAGAATAATATCAACACCGTTCTCAACTATGCCTAATCCCGCACCCGGACTTTCTGTGTTGATTCCGAGGCGATTTAGATCTGAACTGAAGAAAGCAAAATCTGCTAGTGTAGCATCACCGCTAACACGTAAATTTTTAAGAGTACCTAATTGCTTTAAATTACTTTTTACTACTGACGAACCAAGTTCTGAAAAAGATAAAACAGTAGAGTCAGCTATTTGGAATTCTTGTTCTTCGGCTAGGTTAACTGTTAGGTCAGTAAACAGTTTTGATTTTTTTAAACCAAGCGTTTTACCTTTTCGACCATCAGACCATTTTAATCCTCTGCCTTCTAGTTCGGCTAAACTGCTTCCAGCAAAAACTACACCTTTGGTAGGTTCTACTGTTTCAACAGTGATTTTACCGTCAGAAACTACAAGAGTCTGTTTGGTAGCAAGGTCAGTAATACCTTGGGTGCTAAATTTTAGGGGTTCAAAGACGTTTAAGGCCATAGAAAATACTCTCTTTTGAGTATTTATCTACGGCCCTAATTGTTTTATGCTACTTTAAGCAGGACGGTTTCTTCGTTAATGCGACCGTTCATTTTGGTGTCAACAGCGTTGATTTCCTCCAAGAACTTGCGTAGCACAACCTTGCCAGCTGCCTTGAACTCTTTGAGTTGATCTGCAGGTTTGCGCAGGGTTTTCTGCACACTCTTGTTTTCGTCAAACCCTGTAATTGTAGTACCTTTAACACCAAGATCGTTAAATTCTGAAGCAACATACTTGCCCAGTTTACGGGTCTTAGTGTTGTAAACCCACAATTCTTTCATACCAATGATATCTGCAGGATTGACACTGACCAGCTTGAGTGCTTCATCAGTTTTCTTGTACTTGAGTTTGGCAACAAGTTTGTCCTTGCTAACAGCCTTGGTCTTACGAGGCTTCTTGTTAACTTTGGCTTCTTGCATCAGCATATTGCAAGCACTTTCGATCTCTTGCAAGAATGCAATGAGATTCTTAATTTGTTTACGACTACGATGCTTGTAACCTTCACGAAGTTGTTCGTCTGCTTCTCCGCTAGCTAGTTCCAACAGTTCTGCAAGATCGCGGCCGTAAAAGTCGCGAATGATACGTGCGTGAGCAGCCTTAGCACCTTTGCCTTTGAGTAGGTTCAGCATTTTGAATGCCTTGGGATCAAAGTTCTCAGGATCTTTTTGGAAGCTCTCAAACGCTTCTTCGATCTCCTCAGTCATGGCATAGGCTGCATCTCGAACACGTTCTTGAATGCTAGGCACATATACAGCAGGCTTTTCTTCTTTAGGTGCGTCTTCGTCGTCTTCAAGATCGTCGGCACCTAGTTGCATAACCTTGTCAATTTCAGCACGAAGCCACGCACCAGTGTCTCGACCGTTGTTAAATTCTGCGTGGATTTCTGGCATACCTTTAACAAGGCAAGCGGCCACGCCTACCATAGTACCATTAAAGTAACGATCTTTGGTCTTGCGGATGGCGCGGATATCTGCCTTGTCGTAGCCTTGGCTATGCATCCATTCGACTACCTTAACTTTGAGATCTTTAACACCAGACTCAAAACGATAGTGATCCATAGCCTTACGGAAATTAGCTGTAAACTTGTCGCCGTCCCATTCGCTGGCACCGTCCCAAGTAGGACTGTTGTCACGATTAGCTTTTTGACGAATTGCAATACTTGCTTTTTTGAGTTTAGTAGCCAATTTATGCTCCTGTTGTGTTAAACAATATGTATATTATATGTTCAAAATGCAGTCTTGTCAACCAGTGATTTTTCAAAAACGTCCAGCCAAGGCAAGTTTTCATATGTATTTTGGCTACGATATTGATCTACCATTTTGATTTTTTGGATAATTTCTTTTTGGACTGGAATTGTAGTTTGATTATCTTGCATCATTTGTAATACAGCTAATACTAATGTAATCTTTTCTTTGGATAATTTGTATTCTTCTGAATTTTTTTGAATCCAGTGCTGTACTGATTTAATAATATCGGTTTTTATATTAGAAGGCAAATGTGTTGGGGAACCGTGGTCTGGATGAAAAATATAATTTAAATGAGGCATTTTTCTAATATTATCATCTTCTGGTAAAGATACTAGAAAATCTAAAAGATCAATAAGACCGTGAGCATTAAAAATTGAAAGCACAGTATGAAATTCTATTTCAAAGTTTCTTTGTCCACTTTTAATTATATCAGATAATTCAATAATATTAGATTCTAATATACTCCATTTTCCAGGATACCTAATATATTCATAACAATTTTTAATTCCGTCAATGCTAATTTTAAAAACAACTTTTTGAAATTGACCAAGTATCTCTATCCATTTTTGAGGCATTACTGTGAGATTAGTATGAAAAGAAATAGATATGTTTTTTGCTAAATCTTTTGCAATTAAGGTTTCGCAAAACTTGTAAAAGTCATTATTAATTAAAGGCTCGCCGCCGGTAACTAAAATTTGATTTAGTTTATTATTGGTAATCTTTTCTAGTACTTGTGATATTTTATCGTATGCCCAACGAGGCTTAAAATCTAAACGTATCTCAATATCATTAGGATTAGAATCTAAATTAAGATCTTTATATTCTTTTATAAGCTGATCGCTGGCATTTGGAGTACACATCCTACACTGTAGATTACATTTGTTTGACCAGCTTAGGTCTAAGTAATTTACAACTGGCTCGTTAATGGCTCCTGTTTCTTTGTCTGTAATACTTTCAAAATTTTCATAAGGATAATTTTTAATAGCATATTGTCTAATACTGTGCCCGCCATTTTTTTCAATGTTGTAACATAAATGACATTCTGGATTTTCTACATTATTGATCATGTTTTTTCTAATTCTTTTAAAATGATCAAGATTATAGTAATCTAAAAGATTATCAATTTTATCAATGGTTACGTCTTGCCCTTGATTATCTTTGATAAAGCTACCGTATTCCACATTACAGCATAGACGCATTCTCCCGTCAGTCTGAGTAGAAAAATGGTTCCAAGCATAAGGACAATATGATTTATTCATAGTTACTGATTTTAAAAGTTTTATTTTTATCTAACTGATTTTCAAAAATTACAGACTCAACAGTTTTTACTTTTCCAAAGTATTCTAAGTTGAATTTTTTTTGATAACTTCTTCTATACGCATTACTGTCTAGATATTTACTGTAATTAACTTCTGGTAACTTATGTACTTCAATATATCCTAAAAATAGATTTCTAAAATATAATTCGTTAAGGTTGTCAATAGGTACGTTTTGTTTTAGATCGTCGGGCAAAGACTCATACCAATAATAAATTTCTTTTAATTGGTCAGTTTGTCGCAAATGATCATATACATTAATAAAATCGCTCTGTATGAAATTTGCAATAAACTCTTGATGTAATAATGATTTATTAGTTATACCTTTTTCTCGAACAAGTGCTAGATCATTAGTCGATGAAACTTCAATCCAATTTTTTCCTGTGGTTGCATAACTCATAACTAAATCTCCCCAGGTTTCATTATGATGAGAAAAGCATTGGTATTCAGGTTTAAAGGGCAAAGTTTCATTATGTCCTAGTACACCAATAATAGATCTATAAAATAGTTGACTATTAGTTTGATTAAAAACTGATTCTAATGTATGGATAAGCGAGTTTAATTCCATATAAAGTGCATTAGTGCTACCTTCGGCAAGGTGTACATTTTGTTCAAAAATACTGTGCCACTTATTAAATTCCTCTTGAGTTAATGTTTCTGGGATGTCCGGAATATTGGCATTACTCTGTTGTTTGAGTGTTTTTAAAACTTGAGAAATTTCTTTTACGAGATCGGGTAAATCTGATTTACTTTTATTAATAAACCAGGAATATATAGAAGAAGAGCTACGCAGTGTATATTTTTTCCACTGTGCTATCCATAACTCCAAATAAGGAGATTCATAAAGATTGTATGATGTTTTAAGAAAACTGTTGTCAATTAATCTATAATTTACAATCAGCTTCCAGTTCTTATTCCATCTCATCATAGAAGAATTCACCGAGTTCTGGTATATACTCTCTAATATCAACACCCCTATGTTCGTCTAACACTTTTACTCTGTCAACACAGATTGTTTTTAATTTGTTAATATATTGTTCTTTTTCTTCAACACTGTTTAGGTTAATAACATCAGAATCAAAGTGTACAGGTAGTTCTCCTAGATCTTTGCTTAGTTCAGATATAAGCAAATCAATGTTTCCTCTCATACCGGGAAACTCTTTTAGTATTTGACTGTTCTTAATATATTCTCTAAGTCTTTCAGCGGCCGTATCTCTTAACTGTTTAGGTAAAATTGCAATTTGTTGTTCAACCGGAAAATAAATCAAATTGATATTAAATGGCCATTCGTTATAGTAAGGATATTCTTTTGCCCGCTCTTCTATCCAATAGAATAGATCAGTTAGATTTAAAACATTAAACATAGTTACCGTAATGTTTACTAGAATCTTAACATTAGGGTATTTCATATATTTTTTAGCTTCTATGTAATTTTTTGATATCTGACTCCACTTGCTAGGAAATCTACAATACTCTTGTACTTTATCAAATGCATCGATACTAGCAATTAGTTCAAACTTTTTGTACTGTATCATTAGCTCAAAAAACTGTTTATTGAGATTAGTAAAGTTGCTGGACAAAAATACTTTGATATTTTTTGAATAGCCTTTGTCTACACAATATTTTAGAGCTTTCATTACTGACGGCATAATAGTAGGCTCACCGCCAGCAAAGCTCAGTACTTCTAGTGTGGGAGCTATTCTTTCAAACTCTTCCCACATTATAGTATTGTCATCCCATTCAACATCGTTAAAGTTTAGCCATTTGTTTTCATCTCTTATTGTGTCAGATCGAACTTCAGAAATTTTAATAAATCTTCCGTCCTTGATTACAATACCTTGATGCTTTTCATTAAGCTCTTGTAGCTCTTTACGGATTTGAGAACTATCATAGCTGTTACACATTACACATTTTAAGTTGCAAAGGTTGCTAGGTTTAAGTTCGAGATAGGTAGGTTTGTGCTCGGCTCTAAAGTTATTGTCTATAGTAGCCTTGACCATTTCTAAAGTTTTATAATCATTTTTATATTCGGCAACAGATCGAGCTCGCTGACTAGTATCGCCGTCTCTAATGCACCTAGCACATTTTTCTGGAATGACATTATTAAACATATCTTTCCTCATCTCTACTATAGACTTGCAGTTCCAGGCGCTTTCAAAAGTATATTTGTTAAAAATGTTTACGTCACCTCTAGGTCCGTCGTTCATCGAACCAACATAGTTGCAACAGGGCTTTAGTAGGCCCCCTGGGCTAGTGCTAATTTGTGTGTAAGGATAAAAGCAAAATGTTTTACTTTTAATAATTTTTTGACGCAGTTGGTCTAATTCATCCATTGTCTTGTTTCCTAATTTCTTCTCTAACCAATTCCATTTCTGGAATAGTGTGATAGGTATCTTCGTCTCGTAAAATATCTAGTTGGTTAGATAGTGACACAAATTTTTTCGCAGCTTCTAAATTAAAAGGTTTCTTAAGCTCGTGTATGATATGCACTAACAAGTGATCAATGTTTGTAGAATACTTTTTATTATGCTCTTCTGCAAACTTTTCTAATTTTTTAATAGTGGCATTCTTAAAGTGATCAGGTAAAATGTTTACGTGATAGTGTACAGGATGCTCTAGCAAATTAATAAAGAAATTATTATGATTAATAAAATCAGTTCTAGGATGCCTACGTACAACACCAATTTCAATTAAGTGTTCTATAATTTCTGGTAATCTAAATACGTTCCAGGCACCCACAGTAATTCCTGGTCTGACTATGAGGTTATCAAGTTGCATAAGATCTTTGAGATTGCTTTCAACCTTTGACCATACTGTTCCTGATCGTATTAATTCTGCTCGTTCGCCAACTTCGTCAATACTAGGCCAAACTTCAATCTTTCCAAAATGCCATTGTCGCCAGTAATCCAACACATTTTTCTTACCATAGGTTAATACCGATGCATTAGTGTTATAAGATAACTTTACATCAAAACGTTTCTTTTCAACTAACATTTCTAGTATTTGCCAATGCTCGTCCATTAGTAAAGGTTCGCCACCAGCAAAATAAATTTTTTGTACGTGATCAATTTGATCCTTTAAAAAATCAAAGTTAGTTTTTTCATTGACTGCTTCAATGCTCCAAACTTTTTCTTGATCAGTTAGACCTAACTTTTTTGCATCCGGCACCCAAGCTGAACTGTATCTAGGACCACAACTACGGCACTTAAAGTTACATAGATTACTAAAGCGGAAGTCCCAATATTTTAATTCCATTGTGGTACAAGTACCATCATCTAAAGTAATATCGGGAATTTTTTCTAATACTTCGGGAAAGTCTCTGTTGTGGTAGACTCGACCACTTTCCCCAGTTACTCTCTCTCGATCAAAACATTTTCTACAGATTTCAGGTTCTTTGCCAGTGACCATTTCTCGTCTGAGTTTTTTCATGTTATCACTGTTCCAAATTTCCTCAATGCTCTGATGATTAAGGTCACCTGCCCAGTATTCGTGTACTGATGTAAGGCAGCAAGGAATTACTTTGCCATTTGGTTCAAAATTTAAGTGCATCCAAGGCACTGCACAGATTTTATTGTTCATAGTACATTATATATGTGTTTTATAAAAAGTCAAAAGAAAACCCGAGCAACTGTTAGATTACTCGGGCAGAGTTTATTTCTTAGCAGGTTCTGCTTTTTTCTCTACTACTGGTTTTTCAATCTTAGGCATTTCCTTAGGTTGTTTCTTGCACTCAGTCTTGTCTGCATTGGCTTTGTCTTTGCAGTCAATCTTTGCACTTTTTGGAACACGAGCTTCAACAGTCTTGTTACCAACTTTAACATCCTTAGTTTCGCCTTCGGGTTTCTTTGCAGGTTCGGCTGCTTGAGCAACAGTTAAGCTCAATCCCATAATTAATGCGGCAATCAGTTTCATAGTAATCTCCTTACTGATAATTTATTTACATAAAAAATGGACCATTTAGGTCCATTTTTCTCGATACTTTATTAATGCTGCCTGTCTCGCTAAGAACAGCTTCCATCTTATGTGCTCTGGAACATAATCTGGATCGTCTTCATTATCGTCTTGAACCCTAGGACGGTTATAGCCTCTATGAACAGAATCTTCTAATTCAACTTCAACTTCACAGTCTTCAAGTTCAAAAACGATAACTCTAGTTGGTTTACTTCTTAGCAGGCTCGCTTTTGACAGGCTCAGCCTTTTTGTCTGCAGGCTTAGCATCTGCTTTCTTTGCATCTGCCTTGGCTGGCGCAGAAGCGGCAGGTTTAGCTTCTTCTTTCTTAGCTGGTGCTGGTGTTTGTGCAAATGCTGATACTGCGAACAAACTTGCGATTAAAGTTGCAACTAATTTCATAATATTTCCTTTTTTAGGTTAATGTACAGATTTCTTACTGTACATATATATTAACGCCTAACTAGCAATAAACGTTTACACAGATGGCTAAATATTTTCTGGGGAGTAGTTAACCTGAAAAGGTTTCAAATATCGTCAACACGGCCCAGCCCGGTATTTGGACAAAGAGACGAGACCATAAATTTTTAAAGGAAAATTATGGAACTCTTTACACTCCAAGCCCTGTGGGCATTTCTCGCTATCGTATTGATAGACATAGTATTAGCAGGTGATAATGCTCTTGTTATTGGAATGGCTGCTAATAGACTTCCTCCTGAATTACGTAAGAAAGCAATTTTCTGGGGGACCTTTGGTGCTATTGCTATTCGCTTTGTATCCGTAGCCGCACTGACTTACTTGCTCTTGATCCCGGGACTTAGAGCCATAGGTGCTGCCGCATTATTATGGATTGGTTGGAAACTGGTATTTGACCATGGCGAACACGAAATTGAAGCCAAAGACACTTTCTGGGGTGCTATATGGACTATCTGTGTGGCAGACGCAGTTATGGGCATAGATAATGCTCTAGGTATTGCCGCTGCCGCCCAAGGTAATTGGGTGTTGATCATAACAGGTCTACTAGTCAGTGTACCGATTATTTTATTTGGTGCAGGCCTTGTTACAAAGATTCTAAACCGTTGGCCTGACTCTATCTTTGTAGGTTCTTATGTGTTATTTGCTGTAGCGTTCTTAATGCTAATGAAGGAACCTTTACTAGCTAATTGGTGGGCAGGATTAGAGCTTTGGGTAGCAAAGTCTGTACCTTGGTTGGCAGCACTGGTTATAACTGCTGTTCAATATAACAAGGCAAGACTGCATTTACATAAGAAATATTTGTTTAACAAATAAAAAAGCCCCGGAAGGGGCTTTTTGTTGAGATAAAATTATTTAATTTTTGCCATCTCTTTTCTTACAAGAGCAACAACATTGTCTGGCAATGGGACATAGTCTAAGTCTTCTGCCATTTTATCGCCTTTATCAAAAGCCCAATTAAAGAACTTTAATACTTCTGCGGCTTCTTGAGGTTTATCACTCTTTAGATACATAATAATAAATGTAGCACCAGTAGCTGGCCAACTGTTCTTTCCCGACTGGTCTGTTAAGATCTGATAGAACGTTTTATCCCAAGTAGCATTAGCAGCCGCAGCCTTAAATGTTTGATCATCCGGTATAACCCACTGTCCGTCTTTGTTTTGCATTTGCACCCAGTTCATCTTAGTCTGTTTTACATAGGCATATTCAACATAACCTAATGTACCTGGTAATTGACGAACCATAGCGGCAACACCTTCGTTGCCCTTTCCGCCTGCTCCTACTTTCCAATTAACTGCTGTACCTTCGCCAATAGTATCCTTAAACTCTTGACTTACCTTGCTTAGATAATTAGTCCAAATAAATGTAGTACCTGATCCGTCGGCACGACGAACTACTACAATCTCTTGATCGGGTAACTTGAGAGTTGGATTTAATTTTGTGATAGCAGGATCATTCCAACGCTTGATCTTACCTAAGAAAATATCAGCAAGAACTACACCACTAAGTTTTAATTCACCAGGCTTTACATCTTTAAGATTGATAACCGGAACCACACCGCCAATAGCTGTTGGAAATTGTGTTGCTCCTAAGCTGGCTAACTTATCATCTTTAAGTGGCATGTCGCTGGCACCAAAAGTAATAGTGCGTCCTTCGATTTGTCTAATGCCGGCGCCCGAACCTACACTCTGATAGTTTACTCTAATGCCAGTTTCTTTGTTGTAAGCCTCTGCCCACTTTGAATACAAAGGAGCCGGGAATGTTGCCCCGGCTCCGTTAATTGTTGTTTGTGCTTGTGCTGTAACGGCGAATCCAATCGTCGCCAGTAGTGTCACGAATAGTTTTTTCACTTGTAATCTCCTTGATTGTTAATAGTGAATGTGCGAACGCACATTTCTATTTAATTACAAAGAGATTACAAAATGATTACATTAGGCAAATATTTCTAATGCTGTACCACATTCGATGCAGAATTTGGCAGTTGCCTTATTCTGCTTGCCACAAGTTACACAACGTGGCTTATGTTTGACTGTAATTGGCTTAGGCATAGTGCCGCCAAACAGTTTGAATACAAGATTGTGTACTGTAGATTCTAGAACGCCGACTGTAGTAGTTTGAAATGTTTGTGTACTCTTGCTACCTGGAACAGTAATACCAACGTCATTGACATAGCTGTCCATTGTAGAAGATGCACTAGTGGCAGATGCACTAGTACCAACTGAACCAGAAATGTTCATACTACGGAGTGTACTATTAGTAGAGTAGTAAGGTGTATTGCTAGACCACTGTGGTGTACTTTTCCAGTATAAATCCGATACGTTGATTATAGGACGAGGCTGTTCGAATTGATATTCGATTCTTACCAGTCCGTCTTCAACTCCGATGCCCCGGTGCTGTTCCACACTCCCTGTACGTTCGATGAACTTGAATCGGTTGCCTTCTGTGAGGTTACCATTCTTGATTGAGCGTTCGAGGTCGACGCTTTGACCTGCATTGAGAACAAGT
>JACCEE010542964.1_pt1 | contig 18125 bp, 20 predicted proteins | sample 7449931 | NCBI WGS metagenome assembly JACCEE01 (sample SAMN15323457, study PRJNA562643) | freshwater metagenome | isolation source: river surface water | place: USA:Blue River Watershed | collected 2017-08-19 | reverse complement strand
CAACATTCGAACAAATAGGCGAGTGGAAGCATAACAAGACGCCTATACCGCAACAAGTGCGACTAATCGCTGAGATTACAGAGTACATTGCTGAATGTACAGGTCAACCTGAGCGTATCTACTACTCATATGAGAACAACGGCGTAGGCGAAGCGGTGCGAGTGTCCTTAGCAGAGATGTCAAACGACAATATTATAGGTAACTTCGTAGCAGAACCTCGCAGAACAGGTGCTGATGCTCGCCTGCCCTTTGCCGGATTCGTCACCACCAACAAAACAAAGAACGCTGCCTGCTCTAAGTTCAAATCCTTGATTGAAAGTCGCAGAATGACTATCTACAGCATCCCGCTGATATCAGAATTAAAGACTTACATTGCTTCAAGAGGCTCATATGCCGCCGTCTTAGGTCAAACAGACGACTTAGTATCGGCCATGCTGATTGCTACTCGTATGATCGGCGCCATTCAGATGTTCGACTCAAAAATAAGCGAATCCTACACTGACCACACGGACATTGAGGTGCCAATGCCCTTTATTATGTCTATGAGCTTCTAAACGATAATAAGAATCCGTGATAAATACTGCATTATCCGGATTCTATTATGCCTAAAACCAATCAAACCCTCAATAAAGAGCTAGACGAACTACTAAGTAGTCACGGCTTCGACGTAAAAGCCCTAACTTCGGGCGGCGACTCAGTGCCAGTACCTGAAGAAGCAGACATTTTTCAGTTTCACTTTCATAAAAACGGCAAAGACTACGGCACAGTCACAGTTACAATCGACGGCGACTCTACAATGATCGTCTATTACGATGATAATGTCACCCGAAGCGGCAATAATGACACGGATGACATTAGTTGGACTGAGTTAGTAAAACAACTCAAGAAGTTTGCTCTTGGCCACCAGATCAAGAACTTCAAACTCAAAGATACAGATAGATTGAGAACAGATATGGAACGCAGAGACCACGTAAGAAAGCAAGAGTCAACGCTAAACGAAGGCTACTACGGCAACAAGCATACCTCATACAACGATATTGCTGAAACAGTAAAGATTATTGTCAAGCACAACAAGAAATTAGAAGAAACAGACGCACGTTTCAGATACATCGACAAGATTTTCTTAGAAACCGCACAAGGCGAACGCTTACTAGTACCTACAACTAAGCCTAGTCAAGCACGTATGTTTGCTCGACACATCATTGAGGGCGGCGGCTACAAGGATGATCGCTGGTCACATCTACAAGAGATGTGTGAAGACATTGACAAGCTAGGTAAGTTTGTTCGTGCTACTAACGGTAAGCGTGAAATGTTTACTGAAAGCGCAGGTCGTATGATTGATGAAGCTATTGCTAAGTATCAAGAGCTACGTGAACACGCAAACAAGCTACAAACAAGCAGAGGCTACAACGCTTACTTTGAATCATATGAGCCAAGTGTAATTACAGAAACAGACGACACACTCAGTGAAGTATTCAAGACAAGTTCACTAGACGCACGTATTGAAAGCGCCCTACCTGTCTTACAAAAGTACGGCTTCAAGGCAGGCAAGTTAGAAGAAGCATCAATGTTTGCTGAATGGGCTGATGATGTCCTAAGTGAAGCACTAGATCCACTAACAAACGCACAAATTGAAGAACTAATCAAACTATTGAGTGATGAAGAGTTCAAAGTAGGCCCTAACGGCGAGAACGCTATCAAAGCACTTGATGATATTATTGAAAGCGGTGAGTTAGAAGAAGAATTGCGTGATGCGGCAGATCAAGATGCTGATCATCCTGCTAGTCCTGTTATCATTAGTTGGATGGAACGTCAACCTGGTAGCAAATACAAAGCAGTACTAGCACAAGTTAGTAGTGATGAAGCAAACGCAGATGCTAGTGAGAAGAGTAGTAACGAGCAACCTCAAAAAGTCAAGCCTAAGAAAAAGAAACCTCAACAAAAACCTGCTGATGCGGGAGGCCTACCTCCACTACCACCGCTACCACCACTCGGCGGCCCAGCACCAGGCCCAGCACCAGCTGGAGGCGGCCTACCTCCACTACCACCACTTGAAGAGAGTGATGAACTAGAATCTTTATTGAAACTATTGAAATGACAGCACTTCTAGAAGGCGGCAACGTATTCAAAGCACCGGGTTGGTCTAAAGAAAACCCAGAAATGCTTACTGACAGAATCAGTAAGGCTGAGGTTGCGCCTACTGTTGCCTTCTTAAACAAACTAACAGGCATGAACTTAAAGGACAATCTATTAGGTTCAACCGGCATCGCTGAATCTAGCGGCGACATTGATATCGCTATTGATATGTCAACTTCTAAAGATGAGTTTGTTCAACTGCTTACTGACAAGGGTGTATCACCTGATCACATTCGCAAAACAGGCGACAGTGTTCACTACATGAGTCCTATCTTTGCCGACAAGAAAAAGACTAACAGATTCGTTCAAGTCGATTTCATGTTTGTACCAAGCGTAGAGTTTGCTAAGTGGTCAATGCGCACCGCACCTGAATCAACATACAAGGGCGTGTACTTACAGAAACTACGTGCTGACTTAACTAACACAGTCGCACCTAAAGACGATAGTGGCAAATCACTATGGAAGTGGAATCATTTCAAGGGCGTACTCAATCGTAGCGACGACACACCTGTGTTTCGTGAATTCGATCCTGATGATATCGCTAAAGGCTTGCTAGGTCAGACTGCTACCCGCAGAGACTTAGAAAGCGTCGAGGGCATTATGCGCTTACTCAAAGATAATGCTAAGCGTAAGGATGTTATTGATACCTACAGACAAACCTTAGCTCGTGATAAGAAGGGTACTCAACTACCGCCTGACGAAGAATTAGATAGAGACTACTTAGAAGAGGCAACTTACAAAAGTAAGAATGACATAATTAATGATTTTATCAGACGAGGCAAACCAGCAGAGCAAGCGGCCGCGGCTTGGGAACGAGGTTACAGAGGTAAGAAGTCTAAGCAAACTAATCTCAAAGACATTAAGTTAAAGCCACCACAGAAACACTGGCAAGATGTTGATGAATCAGAACAAGTTACTGAACTCAAGATTGGCGATGCTACTAAGCGTCTAATGCGTCAACAGAAGGATGATAAAAAGCAATCATCAGTAGGCCGCGAGTTTCAACATATTGAAGACTTGGTCTATATCGAAGGTATCTCAGGTGTCAAACGAGCACTGTTACGCTTAGCACAAATCGCTAAGAATAGCAAACCGCTAGAAGTCAAGTGGGACGGCTCACCAGCAATCGTATTCGGTCGTGACTCTACAGGCAAGTTTCACTTCGGCGACAAATACGCTAAAGAAATGCTATCAACAGCCGAAGAAGTCTATGCGTATTACACTCGCACAAGTCAAAGCGAAGGTCGTGTACAGTTTGCTAAAGAAATGGCACAACTATGCCCAGTGTACGAAGCCGCGACACCTGAAAACTTCACCGGATTCTTAGAAGCAGGCTTGATGTACAAGTCAACACCGCCTAAGAACGAACGCGGCGAATACTACTTCGCACCTAACACAGTCACTTACTTTGTTGACTCATCAAGCGAACTAGGCAAGCGCATAGGCAACTCTATTTCAGGCGCAGCCGCAACCGGCACATTCGACGGGCTACCTGCCCTCGGCGGCCAACGCAGACCAGTAGGCGATAGCTACCGAGCAATCACTGGTTCACAAGTTGTAATCATCCCGCCTAAGTTTACTGATACGCAAACAGATATCAACCCTGACAAATTACGAACAATCAGTAGATACGCGGCTTCAGTTGCCCAACCGCTAGAAGCATTTATCGCACCTGAACAAGGTTTATCAGATATCAGAGGCATCATCTACACATACGTCAACAGTCAAGTAGACGATCCTAGCAACTTAGACAAGTTAGGTCATAACTTCTTACAGTGGTTAGCAACTTCAAAAGTCAGCGCCGCTAAGAAAGAAAAAATCAAGCAACGAGTACAAGAAAATACTCGAGGCTTCAACGCAGTGTTCAAACTTACACAAGCAATCATGCACATCAAAGATGATATCATCGGTAAGAAAGAGCATGAGACACTAGCAAGTTTAGGTATCAGAGCGCAACTAAAATCAGGCGAACACGGCGGCGAAGGCTTCGTACACGATCCTGATGAAGGTCAAGGCCCTACAAAATTAGTCAACCGCGGCACATTCACTCGTGCTAACAGATTGCGTGAAGATGAACACGGTAAAAAAGCAGTTGTTGGTTGGGGTCGTGGTATGGGTCACAAGGGACATATGTATCTAGCACAGTCAGTGATTGAATACGCAGAAAAGACAGGCGCACAACCTATCTTCTATGTAAGCGAAACAGTCGGCGCAGATGATCCGCTAACAGCACAAGAAAAGTTAGCAATCTACAAAAAAGTATTCCCTAAACACAAAGCAATTTTCAAGAGTGCTAAAACAATCAACGCAGCCGCACAAGAAGTTTATGACGCAGGCTATACTGAAATGACTCTTGTTGTTGGTGCTGACCAAAAGAACGCTTTTCAATTCTTAGCACGACCAACTAAGTCAACTGGTCAACTACCGATTCCGTTTGATAGAGTACAAGTTATCAGTCGTCAAGATACAGACAGTGAAACTTCACACTTAGAAGGACCACGTGCTACACCAATGCGTGATATCCTCAGAGATCCTAATGCTAGTGACGAGGATAAGTTTGCTGTGTGGCGTGATGCTATGCCCGACGCACTCACTGATAAGCAAGTTCTAGCAACAATGCGCTTAGCCGCTCAACGCTTAGGGCTCTAATAAGGGCCAGCAATGCGTTCTGTCAAACTCGAACTCGACATTGACCTTGAGCCTTATGCTGACGCTCTTATAAACAGACCAAGCGAACATGGTCCAAAAAGCAATCCAATAACAAGACAGGAGTTGCTAGACTTAGTGCCACAACTTGCTAAGTTAGACCGACACTTAGCAGACTATGACTTGATGATTTCGTATCCTTCTGTTATGTCAATGAATCCTGGCACGTACGGCATAGTTCATGTTGATGGTGCGTTACCGTATGAAACGCACGACATGAAGTTCAACATACCAATCAAAAATGGAACATCAATGACCACACGATGGTACGACTTGACTGGTCTACCTTACGACAAGATAGATTGGAATTTTGACCGCCAAAATCTTTCGGAAGCAGATTTTTGGTTCTTATCAAATGCTGACTTGCTCGTAAACAACCATTGTGTTGAGACACTACTACTAGACGGCCCACATCTGTTCTATAGTGGTGAACCACACAACGTAGACGGCAGACACTCCAAAGTTGTTCGATCCATTCTTGGTATGAACATCAAACACAAACCCACGGACACGTTCCTTCGTTGGGCACAAAAGGATTTGGTCATCAAAGCAGTTGCTGACTACAATCAATCCTTCCAAAATAGTTGACTTCTTAGCGCAATCAGCTATAATAACTACTATATCAATGAATGATCTTCATTGGTATCACTAAGACAAACAGCAATTGGATGTTTTAGTGATTGACAATAGTAGACAGTATGTTATACTTCTTCTATGTCACGTATGAATCCTTCATACTACTACCCTTAGACTTAGTTTATCAGACACTTAAAATTTGAAAGGAAATAAAATGTCTTTAGCAGCTATCCGCGCCAAATTGGCCGCACAAGAAAATCGTGGTCAGTCACAACAAACTCAAGCAAGTGACAACATCATCTATCCTCACTGGAACATGCCAGAAGGAACCACAGCAAATATCCGCTTCTTACCTGATGCCGATCCAAACAACTCATTCTTCTGGATTGAGCGTAACATGATCAAATTGCCATTCATTGGCGCAAAAGGTATCAACGCAGATAAAGAATACATTGTACAAGTACCATGCGTAGAAATGTATGGCGACAACTGCCCAATCTTGGCAGAAGTTCGTACTTGGTACAAAGACGAATCTCTCAAAGAGATGGCTAACAAATACTGGAAGAAGCGCACATACTTGTTCCAAGGTTTCGTTCGCTCAAACCCAATCGCAGACGACAAGCAACCTGAGAATCCTATCCGTCGTTTTGTTATTTCTCCTCAAATCTTCCAAGTCATCAAGTCATCATTGATGGACCCTGAGATTGAAGAATTGCCAACAGACGCACTACGCGGTCTAGACTTCCGCATTGTTAAAACAAGCAAAGGCGGTTACGCTGACTACTCAACTTCAGGTTGGGCTCGTAAAGAATCTGCTCTAACAACAGAAGAACAAGAAATCATTTCTAAGTTCGGCTTGTTCAACTTGAGTGAATTCTTGCCTAAGAAGCCAAGCGAAAGCGAATTGAAAATCATCAAAGAAATGTTTGAAGCATCAGTCGATGGTCGTCCTTATGACCTAGACAAGTGGGGCGCATACTACAAGCCATGGGGCTTAGACGCTAAGCAAACCGGCGACGGCGAATCAATCTCCGTACCAGTTTCACGCCCAGCACCAGTTGCTCAAACCACACCAGCTCCTGTAGCAGAAACCGCTCCTTGGGAAGCAGACGCCGCTGAAGCCGCTGAGTCTATCAAACCAGCCGCACCAGCAGCCGAAGCTCCTAAGACAAGCGATAAGGCAAACGACATCCTAGCGATGATTCGTAGCCGTCAAAAAGCAGTTTAATAAACTGTCCATAATAAGATAACGCCTCGAGCGTTATCTTATTATATTAGGAGCAACAAATGAAAATCAAAGCTGTCGTCATTAAGTGGCGAACACCATTCAGTTGTAGTTTGATGGAAAGCATCATGTCTTCTGAGGTGGAAACAACTTTGTCTGATTGGATAAAAAATACGAATAATAACGAATACTTGATGATAGGCGGCGCCGTTGTAGGTTACTACACTAAGCCAAGAATGACGCAAGACATAGATGTGTTGTATCGTTTATCTTCATCGATACCTAATGAAGTTGAAGGTTTCAAACATCATCGTGAACACGCATTTGAGCATCAACAAACGGGTGTAGAAGTTGAAACGCTAGATTCTGAATTTCTCGGTATATCCCAAGATTTGGTAGAACAGGTATTCGACAATTCAAGTATCGCGGATGGTGTTAGAATACCTAGTCCCTCCGGAATCGTTGCGTTAAAAGTATGTCGTGCCGATCTTCAAGATATTGCTGATATTCACGCTGTTGCTCAAATACATGAAATAGATTTGACTGAATGGAATTTAGATGAAAATAAAATTAAGTTCGTCGAAGAAAGATTAGGGTACTCACTCAGGAGAAGAATATGACATTACCTGACGAGCGTTATCGCTCATTAAAACAAGCAAAGAAATTGCTAGAAGAACTGGTAGACCCTGGAAAAACACCACGTGTGCCAGCAGTTGTCCGCGAACGAGCACGAGGAGTTCTACGACACTTTCCTAGCGATTATGAATTTGAAGTAATGGCTTCTAATTGTCCAAACTTACTTGACACTAAGCCGTTCTCAGTTTACAATACTACTATCAACAAATAAGGAATAACATGGCTACTAAACCATTTGACTTGTCGAAGTTTCGTAAAGACATTACAAAATCAATCGACGGTCTATCAATCGGCTTTCACGATCCTACAGACTGGATCTCAACAGGCAACTATGCTCTCAATTATCTAATCTCAGGTGATTTCAAGAAGGGCGTACCACTAGGCAAAGTAACAGTATTCGCTGGCGAATCTGGTAGTGGCAAATCATATATCTGTTCATGTAACTTAGTAAAGAACGCACAAGAGCAAGGTATCTATGTTGTCTTAATCGACAGTGAGAACGCACTTGATGAATCCTGGTTACACGCTCTAGGCGTACAAACCACTGACGACAAGCTACTCAAGCTAAACATGGCCATGATTGATGACGTTGCTAAAACAATCTCAACATTCATGAAAGACTACAAGGCCATGGCCGAAGACGAGCGTCCTAAAGTCTTATTCGTTGTTGACTCCTTAGGTATGCTAATGTCACCAACAGAAGTAAATCAGTTCGATGCTGGTGATATGAAGGGTGATATGGGTCGTAAGGCCAAAGCACTCAAAGCACTAGTTACTAACTGTGTCAATATGTTCGGTAGTTGTAACGTTGGCTTAGTTGCCACAAATCACACTTATGCTTCACAAGACCCATACAATCCAGATCCTAACGTTAGTGGCGGTCAAGGCTTTGTTTATGCTAGTTCTATTCTTGTTGCTATGAAAAAGCTCAAGTTGAAAGAAGACGAAGACGGCAACAAAGTATCCGAAGTTCTAGGCATTCGTGCTGGCTGTAAGATTATGAAAACTCGTTATGCTAAGCCATTCGAGGACATTCAAATTCAAATCCCATACGAAACAGGTATGAACCCTTACTCCGGTTTCTTTGACTTGTTAGAAGCACGTGGCTTAGTCAAGAAAGAAGGCAATCGCTATACTTACACAGACTTGAACGGCGAGATTCACAAATACTTTCGCAAAGAGTGGTCTAAGAACACTAACGGCATCATGGACTTAGTGATGACAGAGTTCTCAGAAAAAGAAAAGCGTGAGACACAAGCACAACTAAACGAAACAACTGAAACAGAAGCCGCTGAATAAATAACAGCGGAGGAAAAATTTCAATGGCATTAGATATCGTTACTCAAGTATGGGATATTGTAAAAGAAACAATACACCCAACAGACCGCGAAACAGCGGCCGAGCACATCGTGGGAATGTTGATCGACAATGACTACTCACCGGCAGAAATCAAAAGTGCTTTCAGAGGCGACTCTGATTTTGCAACTGCCTTAAAGTATTACAACGATCAAGAATCTGAATACGAGGAAGACTACGAAGAATACGAAGAAGAACAACTTGATTTCGACGACGAAGAAGATTGGGATTAAATGAACTGGTACACACAGGTAACTAACGATCTAGCAGTACTGCCTGATTTCATCGAACACTACACAAACGAACTAGCACAAGCAAAACTTGAAGTTAGCATCAAAGGTAGTGTCGAGAAAAATCTAGCAGGGTTGCCTGGTATCACCGAGTATCGCTTCAATCAACTACAAGAGATCGAAGCGGTCCTCAACTTTCTCAACATCAAGCTACGCAAGATTCGTTCGACTACATTCAAGAAATTCTTTGAAGGGTATGCTCGTGCATTAACAAGCCGCGATGCTGAAAAGTATGTTGAAGGTGAGCCCGACGTAATCGACATGGAAACACTTATCAACGAGGTCGCACTCTTACGCAATCGCTGGTTAGGCATTATGAAGGGCTTAGAAGCTAAGCAATGGCAACTAGGTCACATCGTTCGTTTGCGTACAGCGGGCATGGAAGACGCAACAATCTAATGACGCTAAAGCCGGTAAATCTTAACGTGCGCTCAGTCACGATAGAGGACATCGAGAATCACAAGTTGATTTCTGATGAAGCACTTGCTCGTGACCTAAACAACGTCAAACGATTCAACGCCGACGAGAACACAAACTCGTTCGCAGGCAACCCTTTCTTGTATCACTATCAGTTCAAGAACTTACTGCGCTGTAAACGAGCAGACGGCAAAAATATCTACGACACATGGTCAGACCCCGTACAACGAGACAAACTGTTCGAAGATACACTCAAGCGCAACAGAGGCGGAGCAACAGCCGCTGGCAATGTGTTTGAGTGCTATCGTATCAACAAGGGCAGTGTTGTAATGTTCAAATCAACAACAGCAAAATACTTGTACAAAAAGTACGGCGCTACCAGAGTGCTTGATCCGACAGCAGGTTGGGGCGGTCGTATGATCGGCGCATGGGCACTAGGCATCGACTACACGGGCATCGATACAAACATTGAAATGAAACCTGCGTATGATGCTATGATTCAACATCTACTACAACACGACGATACATCACTGTTTACATTCGATAGGGTATCAGAGCTACAAATGCTGTGGCAAAGTTGCCTCGATATCGACTTCTCTAAACTTGATTATGACTTTGTGCTAACAAGCCCACCGTATGTCAACTTAGAAATCTACGAACACATGACTGAGTGGTCAAGCGACGAATCGTTTTATCTAGGCTTCTTCATACCACTGTTCGACAAGTGTAGAGCACACATCAAAGCAGGCGGCCACATTGCCTTCAACATATCACCTAAGATGTATGAGGATGCGCTAAAGTTCGGCCTACCTCCATGCGATATTGAAGAAGACCTCAAGCAACAGATGGGTCAAAAACACGTGGCACTAAAGACCGGCAAGAAAAAGCAAGATAAAGTATACATTTGGCGCTGTTGACAATAAATGGTAGACCTGTTATACTACCATCTATGACTACGAAACACACTCTACTCACAGTCCTAGCCGCCGCCAATCGTGCGGCCACCATCAACGGCCAGTACGTCAAGTTCACAGTACCGGCACTTCGTGACCCTGACGGCCAACTCGTTCGGCCTGAGAAACTGCCCAACCGCGTAGTCATTGCCGAGTTGCTCAAGACACCTGACGCTATTACTACAGAAGACTACGAGCAAGCAGAGAAAATTAGAACTTTCTTACAAGGACTAACACTAAAGTTCTTACAACGAGGTTCTCTCAGTCAGTTCGACAGCAAGCTACTGGCCCTCTCTAGCCTAGACGAAGTAAGCACTGACTCACTTGCTATCCTTGCGTATTCGCCCTACTCGCTGATGCAATATGAGGAGCAAGAGTATGCTAATACTAAACGCTTACAAGCAGTCAAGAAATATCTGGCCGCACCTAATACTAAAGTATCAGTAACCGCGGAAGTAATACGAACTACTTACAGCCAGCAGTATAACTGCTACTTCATTGAGGCAGTCACCGCTTGTAATCATAAAGTATTCTTTTCTTACAAAGAGTCTCTTGTACTACAAAAGCATTACAATATTCAGGGCAAGGTCAAGTCTAACCGTGACGACTTCGTAACGCAACTCAACTATGTCAAATTGTTGTAAAAATACAACACCCACCCCACTTGACAATAAATGGCAATCCTGCTACAATACTTGTATTGAAACTGATAACGAAAGGCACTCTATGAATCAAGTTCGCATCGCCCGTGGTGAGTATCACTCTAAGCCCGTGACTGGCACCTTCACTCTCGTCAAGCCATATCAAGCCGGCAAACGCGGCGGCTTCGTGACTGTGGTCAACGACGGCACCCTGGGCAATGAACCTGTTGCTGGCAAACCTGCCCGAATCCTGGTAAAAACCTCGGCCGACTTTGAGTATCTGTCGGGCGCAGGTATTCAAGTTCCCGCCGGCATCGTAGCCTTCACCCCTGCCCCACTCGCCGCTCCTGTAGCAGAACCTGTGTCTACTGAGACTGACGAGGAAATCATGGACCGCATCGGCGAACGCTTCGGCATTCAAACTGAAATGACACGTGCGGCAATCGCTGGCCAAATTCGTGCCATGATTATCTCAGGCGCACCTGGTGTCGGTAAGTCTCACGGTGTTGTATCTGAACTCGAAAAGTTCTCGTTGTTCGATCAACTCGCAGGTAACAAAATCAAGTATGAAGTTGTCAAAGGTGCTACTACCGCTCTTGGTTTGTACGCTACCTTGTACAAGCACAGCGACCACAATCATGTGTTGGTGTTCGATGACTGCGACAGCGTTTTCGCTGACGAACTCTCGCTCAACATTCTGAAGGCCGCCCTTGATTCCGGCAAGACCCGCAAGATTTTCTGGAACTCTGATTCAGCCTTGCTCCGTCGTGAAGGCATCCCCGATTCGTTCTCGTTCAATGGTACTGTTATCTTCATTACCAACTTGAACTTTGAAGCAACTCGTAGTAAGAAACTCCAAGACCACTTGGAAGCCCTTCAGTCTCGTTGTCACTTCTTGGACTTGACCATTCATACAGCACGTGAAAAGATGCTCCGTATTCGTCAAGTTCACCGTGATGTGACTAACGATCCTAACGCACCTGCTGGCGGATTGTTCTCCGAGTATGATTTGCCTGCTGGTATGGACGCTGAAATTCTGGACTTCATCTGGGAAAATCACCAGCACTTCCGCGAAATTAGTTTGCGCATGGCACTCAAAGTTGCTGACTTGTACAAAATCAATCCAGAAAAATGGAAGTTGCTTGCTAAGAGCACTTGTATGAAGCCTCACTAATCTGCTCTGCCTTTCGTGAGCATTTACAGCCACCTTCGGGTGGCTTTTTTATTGCCAAAACATTTGACACTTTGCTACTCTTTGTGTAAAATAGGCTGATACATACCGCTATTGTAACCGGTAAATATTGGCCTAGGAGAAACAAACATGAGTAAGAAACCAACATTCACAACATCAGTATTTGACTTTGATGACTTAGAGAGTCCAGAAACTGAATGGCGAGGCATGCCAGAATTCAATCAACCAGACAACGGAGCATTCCGACAAATCATTGTGTCATTCGATGACCAAGCTGGTGTAGATGCGTTCGAGAAACTAATCGGCCAACCGCTAACAGAAAAAACTAAATCGCTATGGTTCCCACAACGTGAGCGGAACAACGTAGTAGACCTATTCTACGTAAGTGAGGACAAGGATGAGTAATCCTCAGTTCCCGTTATACATTCCAACAAAAGGTCGTGCCGATAGTCGTCTAACAAGTAAAGCGTTTGACTTTATGCGGATGCCTCACTATCTTGTAGTTGAGCCACAAGAATGTGAAATGTATGAAACAGAAATTAGAAAGTGGGAAAAGGAAACTGGCTGTAAGTCATACGCCACTGTCTTAGAGATGGACTTACGCTACAAAGAAACATACGAACTACTTGACGACTTGGGATTAACAAAGTCAACAGGCCCAGGGCCAGCACGTAACTTCGCATGGGACCACTCAATCAAAAACGGCTTTGAGTGGCACTGGGTTCAAGATGACAACATCAGAAACTTCTTGAGACTAAATAATAACTTGAAGATCAAACTAGCAGACGGTACTGGCTTCCGTGTTATGGAAGACTTCGTACTCAGATATGAGAACGTGCTAATGGCTGGTCCTAACTATCGCTCATTCGCTTCACAAAATGCTTCGATGCCACCGTATGTTAAGGGCACTCGCATCTACTCTTGTAATCTAATCAAGAACGATAGTAAGTGGGTAACAGGTGAAAGAGCAGGTCAACCTATGCGCTGGCGCGGTCGTTACAATGAGGATACGATTCTATCACTTGATATGCTAACACAGGGCTTTCAGACGATTCAGTTCAACGCCTTCCTACAAGACAAGCTACGCACTCAAGTACTAGGCGGCGGCAACTCAGGCGAGTTCTACTTCAAAGAAGGCACAGCACCTAAGAGTCGTATGCTCAAAGAAGCGTATCCACAATACACAGAACTTGTGTGGAAGTTTCAACGTGAGCATCATCACGTTGACTACACGCCGTTCAAAGATACGCCGCTGATTCGCAAGAAGGATTTTGTATTGCCAGTAGGCATCAACAACTATGGCATGGAGTTGAAAACAATTTCGCCAGATACACCAGGAAGAGTATAATGACAGGAACAGTAGTAATGACGATCAAAGATGAAGTCAACGTAAAATTTGACGGCATCGACCCACAAGATCGTAGAGCACTCGTAAAGATGTTTTCGTATGAGGTGCCTGGAGCCCGCTACTTACCATCAGTCAAGCTAGGTCGTTGGGACGGCAAAGTGTCTTACTTCAATCTAAGCGGCACAAGTTACATCAACCTTCTTGATAGAATCATTCCCTTCTTAGATAAGCAGGGCTATGATATCGAGTTGAACGATATCAGAAACTACTCTACGAATTTTACATTCAATGAGATTGATGAGAACAGTTTTAGCGACCGCCTATGGCCAGCAGGCCACCCAGCCGCGGGCCAACCTATTATTCTACGTGACTATCAAGTAGAGATTGTCAACAACTTCTTAAAGAACCCACAGTGCTTACAAGAAGTAGCAACCGGCGCAGGTAAGACTCTCATCACAGCGGCACTATCCCTATCAGTTGAGCAAATGGGCCGTTCAATCGTAGTGGTGCCTAACAAAGACTTGGTCAAACAAACAGAAGCAGACTATAAGAACTTAGGCTTAGATGTAGGCGTGTACTTCGGCGACCGCAAAGAATGGGGCAAGACTCATACAATCTGTACATGGCAGTCACTCAACGTCTTACTAAAGAACACAAAGTCAGGCGAAGCAGAAGTAACAATCGGCGAGTTTGTTGAGGATGTAGTATGCTTAATCATTGACGAAGCACATCAAGCAAAAGCAGACGCACTCAAAGAACTACTAACAGGCGTAATGAGTCACATTCCTATTCGCTGGGGTTTGACGGGCACGATTCCTAAAGATCAGTATGCCGCACAAGCACTCTACTGTACAATCGGTCCAGTCATTCATCGACTAAGCGCCGCTACACTTCAAGATCAGGGCGTCCTATCGCAGTGTCACGTAAACGTAATTCAACTACAAGACGAGGTAGAGTACGCAAACTATCAAAGTGAGTTGAAGTACTTGTTAGAGAACAAACAACGCATGGACAAGATGGGCGAAATGATTCACGCTATCTCACTTGAGGGCAACACGCTTGTGTTAGTTGACAGAATCGCTGCAGGTCTTGCTCTCGTAGAACGATTGCCTGGCGCTGTGTTCGTCAACGGCGATACAAAATCAGACAAACGAAAGGCAGAGTACGATGAAATTGCGACGAGCGACAAGAAGATTATTGTGGCTACATATGGTGTGGCTGCGGTTGGTATTAACATCCCTCGGATTTTTAATCTCGTGCTTATTGAGCCTGGGAAGAGTTTCGTACGGGTTATCCAATCGATTGGTCGTGGCATCCGCAAAGCTGAGGACAAAGATTTCGTCCAAATCTGGGACATAACTTCCTCTTGTCGCTTTGCTAAACGACACCTAACAGCACGTAAGGCTTTCTACAAGGAAGCAAATTATCCATTTACTGTTGAGAAAATTTCTTATAAGTGATATAATGTTAACATGAATATTTTACAACTAACAGACGAGAAGTACGACCTTACGAATCTACCCGAAGAGGTAGAAGACCTGCGCTTTGCTATCTTAGATAATAGCAACCCGCAGGCAGTTGATTACTTCTACATACCGCTTATCTTTTTAGAGTCATTCAACTCACCAGCATTAGTGCTGAAGATTGGCGATAGGACAGTCAAGATGCCACTCGACTGGCAAATCTTGATTGGTGAGCCTGACTTAGGTGACCTAGAAACAATCCCACTAACTTCTATTACAGATCGCGGCTTCAAAGCATTTCAGTTCAACCCTATCTCAGGCTTCAAACCTTCATTCTTAGACATTGAAATCATAGATGTGTATCACGATGTTACTTGGTACGCACCTAGACTAAAGAACGGTCAGTTCTTGTGTGTGCCCATCGATGACGGCCCTAAGCCTCGTTGTGTTTACTTTGTCAAAGAGATTAGCAAGAACGCAGAGATTGTAGACTTCTCACAGGTATTCTAATGGCAACTAAAAAACAGGCAACTAAGAAAACAGCTATTCCCTCAGACGAAAAGTTTGAGAATGTAGACTTCGACCTATTCAAAGCTATTGAAGCGATTGATAAGAAAGACTACGGCTGGTTTGACACGCTTACAGAAGAACAGCAAAAGAAGTTTGTGCCGTATATGATGCTACACTGGATCAGCGCAGTCAAAGCTACGGGTATGCTAGGTGCGTATTATGTAATGAGCACTGATGCTAATGCTAACAAGTATATGTTCAACGAGCGAGTACAGCAACACCCTAAACTACAATGGTTGATGTTGTGCGCCGCATCGCCAGGCATGGGCAAGCAATTTCATCAGTGGATCCCACACTTGAAAGCAAAGTTCGGCACACTTGAAGAACAGGCAACTAAGAAAGATGCTAAGGAATACTTTGAGAAAGTTTATGCGACTGCTAGTAAAGATGATATTGACTTGATTACAGGTCACTATGTAGGCGAACAAAATCATCAGTACAGATTATCAAAACTATTCCCTGAAATGAAGATTGATGATGTACGAGCATTAGCCGCAGTTGTAACCTCAGAAGACATTGACAAATATGAAGAAGAAGCCGGCTACAGATAAGCCATACAGTTGTGAGCATTGCGGCGCAGGCTTCGTTCGTGAGGCTTCGCTGTTCACACACTTATGTGAAAAGAAGCGTAGATGGGATGAACGAGACATGCCATCGTCACGCTTGGGCTATATCGCATGGCTTGAGTTTTACAAGCGCAACTATCCTAGTAAAAAAGACACTGACTTCAAAGCATTTGCTAAGAGCACATACTACACAGGCTTTATCAAGTTCGGGCTGTACTGTCATTCAATCAACGCAATCAACCCTACTGCTTTCATGGGCTGGTTGCTGTCTAACAAAGTAGCGATTGATAACTGGACATCAGACGCACAGTATGAGAAATACTTAGTTGAGTATCTACGCTTAGAAGATCATGGTGATGCTATCAAGCGAAGCATTGAAACCCTCGCAGAGATTGCCGAAGAGCAAGGCATGTTAGTTAGTGATGTGTTACGAGTAGGCAACGCAAACAAGATTTGTCATCTTATCACAGTAGGCAAGATTAGTCCGTGGATTATTTACAACTGTGATAGCGGCATTGAATTCATGGGACACGTAATGCGTTCCGGACAAGTTCAACACATTTACAAGTACATCGACCCTGAAATTTGGCAAATCAAATTTAAACGACAAAGTAGTGATACAGAAATAGTAAAACAGGCATTGAAACACTTATGACACAATTTCGTAGCGACATTGATATTGACTGCGCTGATCGTGAGCAAGTAATGTCACGCATTAACGCAACACAGGCTTCAGTTAGAGAAAACTGGAAAGTTCGTCGTCACGCTTCAGGCGCATACATCACGCCTATTCCTTATGACCCAGTACATGATGTTGCCGCCCTTGATTACAAGACAGCAGAAGAGCGCGGCTATGTAAAACTTGACTTGTTGAACGTACACGTTTATGGTCACGTCAGGGACGAAGCACACTTAGTTGAATTGATGCGAGAGCCTAACTGGAAGATGTTACGTGATCCTGATATTGTCAAACGATTAGTTCAGATTCATAGTCAGTATGACATTATGAGGCAGATGCCTGAACCTATCAACAGCATACCTAGATTAGCAATGTTCTTGGCTGTGATTCGCCCTAGTAAGCGACATTTGATTGGTAAGACTTGGGCAGAAGTTGCCGAGACGATTTGGGATAAAACTGAAGATGGGTATGTGTTTAAGAAAAGTCACGCTATTGCGTATGCTACCCTGACTGTTGTAAATATGAATCTGTATGAAGAAAATCCTACGGCATTCGTTTTACCAGAGTAATTGATCTTCGCTTGATTCGCTTCTTGGTCAGATCATTCATACTGGTAGCGGGTCCGTGAATAATCTCTAAGCCTTTGTTGGTAAACGTTCGCAAGAATGGCTTGAATGGCATCCAATCTTCACGTAAGAAGATATGAATTGGTATTTGATGATTGCTACCCCACCACCATTCGTCGGCCAATTCAAGGAATAATTCCTTCATTTCTTTATGTACTATGCTACCATAGTCATAGAATGTAGTAATACTGTCATCCCTGTTTTGAACAATGCCCACATATTCATTGCCACCGTAGCTACATACGGTTATGAATGGGTGCTCTTGGGACAGTTTTTCAAAGAATTCTCTGCTCATTAGTTACGATGGGTTTGTTCCATTAGTTTATTTAGCATGGCTCCAAAAAGGTATATTTTTACGATAAATACAAAAAGGATAAAAAATGTCGGCCCAAACTAAAGTCTATTTCTACGTTCAACGTCAACCAGTGGTTCTCATTGAATCTGGAGCCGCATCTAGGAGGTATGAAACCGTGTACGCAAAAGAACTAACAATCACCAAGGGCACAAACAATACGCTTGAGTTTGCGTTCGTCAACCAGGACCAGAAGCATGTAAATATCGAAAATAACGATATCACATTCCGCATCCTAGATAGTCAAGCCCAGCAGATTCTATTCCAGAAAACTCTAACGCCAATCTATCCAGTTACCGGCATCACTTCGGTTCGACTAACTGCGGAGGATATTGAGGCAATCGAAACTCAGCGTTGCTACTATACCTTAGAAGAGTCAATGGGATATGCTGT
>JACCEE010345883.1_pt1 | contig 18129 bp, 5 predicted proteins | sample 7449931 | NCBI WGS metagenome assembly JACCEE01 (sample SAMN15323457, study PRJNA562643) | freshwater metagenome | isolation source: river surface water | place: USA:Blue River Watershed | collected 2017-08-19 | reverse complement strand
CCGTCGGATTGCCTGTGCCGTCGCTCAGCGCCAGATTCATCGTCTGGCCTGCATTCGCACTCACTGTGAAGACCGCATAACCACCGCCTTCGTTGACCGTGATCGAGTTCACCGCCAAAGCCCGGTCATCGTCCTTGCTTCCACCTTCATCCGCACCACCGTTGCCATCGTTATCGATCTTTCCTGTACCGTCATCGATGATGGTGTCTGTATCTGTATCCGTAATGTTGGAGTTGGTGTCGTAGCTCGCCTTCAGGGTAAAGGTTTCGGCACCTTCATAGGGCGAGTCCGCCTCTGAGGAGATATTCACACGAACCGAAAATGTGCCACCTGCTGGCACAGTCGGCCTGTTACCTGAAGTGCCCTTCCATGTGTAAGTTACCCAACCACTTCCGGTGTTGTATTGGACAGAGAAGCCTGCAGCTGTGGCGTCTCGGTCAGCGGTAGATACGGTGTTACCTAACTCCAAATTCACCACACTGCCTACCGAGCCCGTAACTGTGAAAGTAGAATAGGTGGAGGCCTCATTGAAAGTGATACCACCTACCACATCCAGAGTGCGTGTATCCGTGCCATCAGTTTCCTTGGTGCCTCCTTCGTCGGCGCCACCATCACCGTCGTTGTCAATCTTCCCAGTACCGTCATCTGCAATGGTGTCGGTGGCCGTGTCTGTTTTACCCGCGTTACTTGTATAACGGGCAGTGAACGTAAACGGCTCTCCTCCTTCAAATACATCAAGGCCATCTTGCACACCTGATGACTCTTCTTCGGAATGGATATCAACACAAACAAGAATGGTGCCCGTTCCAACGGCAGTGCCCGGAACCATCACCCCTGTTGCGTTGCTGTTGTAAGCGTAAGAAGAAGACCACGTGGATCCGCCGTCAAGCGAATACTCGTAAGTAAAACCGCTGATCGTGGCAGTATCCGCTGCACCATCGTTCAGAATCAAATCAACTGTTTGACCAGCAATCGCAGTGACCGTGTATGTTGCATAGCCAGACCCTTCATTGAAAGTCAAACCGCCAACCACATCAATCGTGCGATCATCCTCATAGCCCGTACCAGGTCCCCCGGCGCCCTCGTTCGTGTCACTGGTGTCGCCATCACCATTCAGGTCTTTCTTGCCTGTTCCGTCGTCAATGATGGTGGCTGTATCCGTATCCGTCTTGGAAGCGTTGGTGGCATAGGTCGCTGTCAGCGTGAAGGTTTCCGGCCCCTCAAACACATCACTGGAACCTTCTTCCTCACTACTGATGTTCACTCGAACCAAGATCGATCCGGTCAGACTGCCAGCCGATGACGCCTGAATGGTCGGCCGATTACCACTGCTGCCACTCCAAGTGTACGTCGTCCATGTGCTGCCTCCATCTGTGGAATATTCGAAAGTAAACCCAGTAATCGTGGCATCAACATCTGTTGCCCCCGCAGTGTTTCCTAACGAAAGATTGACGGCATACCCAGCCTGACCATTGACCGTGAACGTGGCATAGGTAGAAGCTTCATTAAAGATGCCACCACTGACTACATCCAGGATTCGATCATCCTCATAGCCCGTACCAGGTCCCCCGGCGCCCTCGTTCGTGTCACTGGTGTCGCCATCACCATTCAGGTCTTTCTTGCCTGTTCCATCGTCAATGATGGTGGCCGTATCCGTATCCGTCTTGGAAGCGTTGGTGGCATAGGTCGCTGTCAGCGTGAAGGTTTCCGCTCCCTCAAACACCTCAGAGGGGCTATCCTCCTCGCTGCTGATATCCACCCGAACCAGGATGGATCCAGACAAACTTCCAACCGATGATGGCGGGATGGTTGGTCGATCACCGCTGCTGCCATTCCAGCTGTAGGTCGTCCATGTGCTGCCTCCATCTGTGGAATATTCGAAAGTAAACCCAGCAATCGTGGCATCAACATCTGTTGCCCCAGCAGTGTTTCCTAACGAAAGATTGACGGCATACCCAGCCTGACCATTGACCGTGAACGTGGCATAGGTCGAAGCCTCATTAAAGATGCCACCACTGACCACATCTAGGGTTCGATCATCCTCATAGCCCGCGCCAGGCCCCCCAGCGCCCTCGTTCGCATCACTGGTGTCGCCATCACCATTCATGTCTTTCTTGCCCGTTCCATCGTCAATGATGGTGGCCGTATCCGTGTCCGTCTTGGAAGCGTTGGTGGCGTAAGTTGCTGTCAGGGTGAAGGTTTCCGGCCCCTCAAACACATCACTGGAACCTTCTTCCTCACTACTGATGTTCACTCGAACCAGAATTGAACCCGTCAAACTGCCAACCGATGACGCCTGAATAGTCGGTCGATTACCACTGCTGCCATTCCAGCTGTAGGTCGTCCATGTACTACCACCATCTGTGGAGTATTCGAAAGTAAATCCAGCAATCGTTGCATCAACGTCTGTTGCCCCCGCAGTGTTACCCAGCGCAAGATTGACAGCGTACCCAGCCTGGCCATTGACCGTGAACGTGGCATAGGTAGAAGCTTCATTAAAGGTGCCACCACTGACCACATCAATCGTGCGGTCATCGTTCAAGGCATGGGTAGGGTCAGTTTTCGGATTTCCATTAGGCAACGGAGCTTCATCAAGAAAATAGTCTCCTGTGTTGTCATCTTTGATCGTGCCAGTTCCAACCACCGCAGCTCCACCTGAAGGCGTCACAGTCAGTTTGAACGTTTCATTGGGATCAAAGTCAGTTTCTTGCTCAGGAGTGAGTGCGGTTCTGACCAGTAGCTGATTGCTGGAGCCAATGCTGACCGCAGTTGTATATGTGGCCCAACTTGAACCCGTCCAATACTCCAGACCATGGAGCTGGGTCCCATCCATTCCATTCGTGGGGTTAGTCGTTCCGTTAGAAAACGAAAGGCTGACTGATGTGCCCTCAGCACCCAATACGGTGAACACGGCATAAGGCGACCCCTCATTGACCATGACATCATTCACACTCACAAGGTCATCGGCACCCTTGATATTGATGGTCAGCGTTGCTGTATCGATCAGGCCGTTCGGATCAGTGACTGAATAGTTAAAGTACTCGGTAAGGTCTGGACTGGTCGAGCTAAGAGCGCTGACCGTTGTATTTGCATTGTCAACTTCATAAGACCATGAGCCATCGGTGTTCATGCGCAAGGTGCCGTATGAACCCACAAGCGTCATCGTATTACCGCTCAGCGAACCAGCAGTCCCTGACCCCTCGGTACTGCCTATGCGAACCGAAGCAACTGTCAATTGTGAATTCGTATTGTCAATGTCCGTATCGTTGGGTAAAACATTACCGCTTGGGTTGAAGCCGGGCACTGTATTGTCGACACCACCTGCTTCAAGCGCCGTGGCTGCATCATTAACTGCAACTGGCGCATCATCAGCGCCCTTGATGACGACACTCAATGAAGCGATGTCAAACAAAGACGCGCTGGTGCTTGACGTTTGACCGTTTTCAATACGGTATCTGAAGCTGTCTGTCAGTGTGTCGCCTGCATTTAATGCCTGAACAGTTGTATTGCTGTTTTCAACGACGTAAAGATAATCACCGGCACTTCTGACAACACTCGAATAGGTACCAGCAGAGGTATAAAGATACAAGGTTCCGTAAGTGCCATTTAGAGTGATGACTCCGCTGGTCGGCGTCACAAATGTGCCATCCTTCGCTGCACTGACAACAACGTTGGTTCCCGCTGGTGTCGTGTCGTTGCTCAGAATATTGCCGATTGCATCCGCACCAGCAGTTCCGTTTGAAGTCCCACCCTCTTCAAGAGCAGGACCACCCGATAGACCAGCACTTGTTGAAAGATTTGAAGAATCGTCAGTGGCCCGCGGATCATTGGCGCCCGAACCAAGTACGGTTATGTACAACGTAGCTTGACTTGTGAGACCTCCAGCATCACGTACCGTGTACTTGAAACTCTCGGTGACCGACTGACCTTCACTCAAGTTTGCGTTGTCTTTAAAGGGTGTATATGTGTACCCACCCAAGCCATCGGAGTTGAAAACCAGGGTGCCATATTGGCCGGTCATGGTCGTGCCAAGAGCGGAAGAAAAAGTAAGAGATGTCGTGGTAGAGAACAGATAAGACGCCAATGTCTGATCTGATGCTTTTTCAAGAACGATGGTTCCAGCGGCCCGATCTATAGAGCGGATGACAACGTTATCGCCAGAAGGTATAGAACCTCCCGTCACCCGCATGCCAATGCTTAGAGTGCCGACGATACTGCTTACATTGACCGTTGATGAAGAAACACGACTTGTGACGTTCTCAAAAACTGCTGTTCCGTGAGAATTTGAAACGTTTCCGTTGTTATAACTTTGCCAAAAAGTTACAGTGGTATTTGCAGGCGGGGGATTATCTAAAACGCCAGTTATGCTGACTCTAACCGGCGTCGTTGCTGTATCAATACTCACCCGTACTGGCGTTCCCCCAGAAGTGATGATAGTCCTGACACCGCCAACTTCATAGGTTAAATAATCATTATTCCAAGAACTATTAACGGAAGATGTGCTACTGAGTGTTACTGTTGTTGTACTTGATGAGGGAGAAATGCCATCAGCGGTTGCAGATATTCCAGTTAATACTTTTGAGTCACCTGCGTCTTTGTCTGTATCGTTCGGAAGAACATTACCTATAGCTTTAGTCCCTAGTGAATCACCCGTACCGTAGTTGGTTCCGCCTACTGCGAGTTCTGATGTCAACGATTCCTTAGCAGTGTTATAGTCATTAACTGCAATCGGAGTGTCGTTTGCTCCCAGGATTTTGACGGTAAGAGTCGTCGAAGAAACTGCGCCTGCCGCATCCCGCATGGTGTAGGTAAAGGTATCACTGAGCGTATTGCTTGATGTTCAGAGCGCTTCGACTGCTGAGTTGCTCTCTGTCACTGCATAGTGATAGCTGCCGTCCTGACTGAGACGCAAAGTTCCGTAAGTACCAGCAATAACGGTTCCGTTCGACACGGTGGCCGTGCCTGTTGCAGAAACCGTTGTTGTACCAGTTGTGCTGCTTCGAGCGCTGACAACGGTTTTGGTATCCGGTGAATTAGGGTCAGTGTCATTGGTCAACACATTCCCGGTCGCAGGGGTCCCAGCAGTGGCGTTGCTCAAACCTCCTGCTTCGAGTGCGGAGCCTCCGGATAGTCCTACATTGGCAGGATCTGTGCTGGTGGAGTCTGCAATAGCTTCAGGCGGGGAATTGGGCTGCATCACACTGTTCAACGCTGAATCAACTCTGTCTGAAGAAGACCCGACGCTTGCGATCGTGAGCGTGCCGCCACTTGTCACGTAACCGTTGATCACATCCTTAGACGCTGACGTGAAAGTTTTCGTGAAATCAGTGTCGTTGATTTGTTGGGTGAACCATGCTTGGTCAACAACAAGTACAAAACCCCTGTTGTCGGCGACGGAACTGTCACCATCTTGGTTACCGTCTGCCTGCGCTAAGGCCAAGGTTGTAAAATTGGAGTCTGTCCAAAAATAAAAACCACGAACAACGCCGTTAGCTTTGATGGGACGACTGATCCAGCCGTTATATGTTTGCCCACCAATCGTCAATGCAACGGCCGATACATCATTGCCACTGAAGTTTGTCCCGTTTGAGCCATCCGAGATACTGACTGCGCCGAGCCCCACAGTATTGAAGTAATGCAAATTCTGCTCTTTGCTCGCCCATCGCTCGGTGGTGTCTTCGCTGTTGTTTTGGGTGTCCCAGTCGTACACCATGTGATACGCATTGGAAAAATTCAACGAAGCAAATTCAACGTCGTACAAGATGCCGTTGACCACCACTTGACCATGGTCGTTCTGTGTCAGCAAGGCGGTGCTTTGATCCTGGCTTAGGGCTCCATCGATCACGATGTCTGCAAAAGACTCGCCTTCATCCCCTGCAGAATCGGCATTAGGGTTCAAGTAGGCATCAAAGGCATGACCCATCTCCTCCACCAGAGCCCGCGTGGTGTCAGGTGCATCCAGCATGCCGAACCAGAAGGTGTTGATGAAAATGGTGGGGTCGCCATTGGGGCCGTTTTTGGTGAAAGCGGCCAAAGCGGTGAAGTGGCTGGCGCGGTCCATGGCCACGACATTCACAGCAAATGAACCGTCAGATAGCGCTTCGCGCAAGCTGCTCAGATTCTCTGTCCATTGGCTATCAGGCGATGTCTTGCCGCCATTGAACAGTTCGAACAGTTGCTCATCTGTCGCGCGCACCAAGTAGTCACGTACCTGTTGCTGGGCAAGCTGAGCGGCGCTGGTCAGATCACTGACGGAGACATCCAGGACAAAGAGGTCACCGCTGGCAGTTGATGGCGTATCGATAGGCGCGGCATCGACCACTTGATCGGCTGCCGTATCCACCGCCGCCCCATCAAACATGAAGCGTGGTTCCAATGCCATCAGGCCGCTCTTGCGGCGGGTCAATGCGGTGTTTTTCTTTTGGCTGACGGCGGGCTTGCGCATCGTCTTCTCCTGTGATCTTTGCGATCTTGTCAATCAATCATGTGCGCTTCGACAGGCTCAGCGCGAACGGAGTGTGGTGGGCAGTAAGCGCGCACCGTGGGTGGGCTGTAAGCGCGCACCGGGGGTGGGCTGCATGCTCACTCTCCTTCGGGGTGCTTGATCAGCACCTTGCCGCTCATGCCGGCCATGAGTTCGGGAAATTTGCCGTGGATGGCGGCGGCCACTTTCACGGATTGGCTCACCGGGTCGACGCGGGCGCCGATGCGGGTGAACTTGGCGGGGTAGGTTTTGCGGGTTTCGTCGATCTGCACTTCAAAGCTGCCGCCCACCTTGAGCCAGCGCAGCCAGACCGAGGGCACCAGAAACTCGAGCTCGAGCACGCTGTCGTCCAGGATGTCGAGCAGGGCCTGGCCGGGCTGCACGTATTGCTGCTCGCGCACTTTCTGCTCGGCCACCCGGCCCGCAAACGGCGCGGCCACCTGGCACTTGGCCAGCACGGCGCGGTTGGCCCCCACTTCGGCCTTGGCCTTGTTGACGGCGGACTTCGACAGGTCCAGCTCCAGCTGGCCAACCGAGTTCAGTTGCTCCAGCCGCAGGTTGGCCTGCAGGGTTTGGTCAGCCCCTTCGAGTTCGGCCTGCGCTTTGTCGAGCTGGGCTTTTTGCAGCGAGCAGTCAAAGCCCACCAGCACCTGCCCTGCCCTGAAGGCGCCGCCTTCGGGCACCGGAACGGACGAGACCTTGGCGCCGATTTCGGCCGCGATGGTGGTGTAGCGGCGCGGCATGAGCTGGGCGCGAATGTCGTGGCGCTCCAGCGCAGGACGGGCTGGCTTGGCCACAGGGGCGGATACAGACGCAGAGGCAGCAGGCCCCCCCCCTGTGTCTGCGCATGGACCGGCACACCGGCGGCCAGCACCAGCGCGGCCACCCAGGACAAGACGAAACCCACTTGCATCACTTGGCCGCCGCAGGCTGCTGCTGACCCTTGGCGATCTGCGCCCACGGCGCCTGGGCCTGGGCGATCTGGCTGGTCAACTCCTTGAGGGGCAGCTCGTGCGTGCTGCCAATCTGCGGCTCCAGGCCCAGCGTGGCCAGCATGCGGTTTTCAGCCACCTGCACCTGCGCCAGCGCCTGGTAGCGGCGCAGCAGGCTCAGGATCGAAGCGGTCTCGGTGCTCACCACGTCCAGCTTGCTTTGTGCGGCCACCATCTGGCGGTTGCGCATGACTTTGGCAATCTGGCTGTCGGTTTCGTAAATGGCGTCAGCGCGGTCGTACTGGCTGCGGGCGTTGATGACCTGCAGGCGCGACAGGTGCACCTGGGTCAACACCGCCGCCTGGGCCGCCACACGGCGCTGGTCGGCCAGAGCCACACCGGCATCGGCCAGCTTCATCTGCGTGCCTGCGGTGAAGATGTTCATCAGGTTGAATGACATCTGAACACCGGCTTCATTCCAGTTGTTGCTCAGCAGGTAACGGTCCGTGTCGTACTTGGTACCGTAGTTGAAGCTGATGTTGGGGAACATGCGCAGCAGGGTGCGGCGCGTTTCTTCACGGGCAATGCGGGCGTTGTAATGCTGCTCACGCAGGTCGGGGTTGTTCTGCAGGGCCACTTCTTCCAGCCGATCTACCGGGACCTGGCTGACCTGGTCTGAGATGTTTTTCAGATCAGTGGTGGCGATCTGGATCGACTGGTTCAGCGGGGCATTGATCAGCGAGGCCAGATCCACCTGGGCAGAAGACAGTTCCTGGTTGATGTTTTCCAGCAGGCGCAGGTTTTCCAGCAACTGGCGCTGGTAGCGCAGTGGCTCCAGGGGGTTCTTCACGCGCTCACCGGCGGCCTTGCGCGAATCGACCAGTGCTTCTTCGGCCAGGGCAATGATCTTGAGTACATCGGCCTTGAGCAGCTGCGCGCTGGCGGCGCGCCAGTAGGCGGTGCGCACGTCCTGCATGAGCAGGTGCATGGCCTTGCGACGCTTTTCGCCGGCGATCAGAAAGCGGTCGGCTTGTTGCTTGGAGCCGTAATAGCCCAGGCCCACGTCCAGCATGCTCCAGGTCAGGCCCAGATCGTAGGTGCTGCGGTTGCGCTCGGAAGTGGTGGATGAGGTGGTGGTGTTGGGGTCTTCGCTCGGGTAGGTGCTGCTGTGCGTGAAGCGCGCGCGGTCACGGTAGGCATAGCCCGCCTGCGCCATGATCTTGGGCAGCATGTCGAACTTGCTCACATCCATCTGACCCATGGCCAGGGCCTCTTCCATCATGCGGGCGCGGCGGTCGAGGTTGTATTTCAGCGCGCGGGCCATGGCCTCATCCAGCGTCAGCGGGCCGGTAATCGGCTCCACATCCTTGCGCATGACCTCGGTGTCTTTTTGCTGCTGAGCCTGCATATCCTGTGGCGACAACGCAACAGGCTGGACACTGGCGCAGCCTGCAGCCAACACGCAGGCCATCGCAATTGCGCTCATGCGCAAGGACGATTTCAGTCGAACAGATTTTTTCAGGCTCATTTATCTCTCCGTAAGGGAACTTTTGCATTTGAAATATTTCCAGAACAAATAAATGCTGAAAATATCGAATAAATCAATTTAGTAGGTTAGATTAATGATTTAGTTGATTCCAAAATTAGCCAAATCTCAGGCCCGGGTACGCGCGGGTGCCCACAAAACCATGCCCACTCTCCTTAGATGGATCCTCCTTCTCTTGCGTCAGGCGTGGCGCCATTGGCTCAAGGGGTTGCGCATATCGGGGCTTGGACTGGGTTTGCTTTGCAGTGCAGCGACCTGGGCGCAGGACCACATCACCGAGCGAGGCTGGCTTGAAGATCCGGCGGGGCGATTGAGCTGGCCTGCGGTGGCCATGCAACCCACTCAACCCTACGAGGGCGTGCTCAGCCAAGGCTTTGGCGCAGGGATCATCTGGCTGCGCCTGCGCATTGATCCTCAGGCCAAAGCCCCTGGCTCGCGCGAGGCCGATCGGCTGGTCCTGCGCATTCGGCCGGTGTACCTGGACAACATTCAGGTGTTTGACCCCTTGGTCCCTGGCGGGGCAGCCGGCATCACCGGGGACCATCAACACCCGCGCGGCCAAGCATTTGAAGGACTGGATTTTCTGCTTCCAATTGCACGTGGTGAAGTCCCACGCGACATCTGGTTGCGGCTGCAGTCCACCAGTACCCGGCAAATTGCCATCCAGGCACTCAATGCCGAGGATCTGCAGCGACTGACACAGACGCAGCAGCTGGCATTTGCGCTTTACATCGGCGTTATCCTCATCTTCATGGTTTGGGGATTGGTGTATTGGCTGTTCAGCCGCGAACAAGTCATTGGCGCATTTGGCATCAAACAAGCTGCCGCATTGATCTACGCCCTGAGCTCTCTGGGGTACACCCGGGCTTATTGGCCTGCCGACTGGCCAGCCCATTGGCTGGACGAGACCACAAGCCTGTTCAGCATGCTGGCAGTCTCTGCGGCCATTTATTTCCATCTCGTGCTGATCAGGGAGTTCGATCCACACCCCTGGATGGCGTACCTGCAGCGGTTACTGCTGGCCCTGCTGCCCGTCAAACTGGTCTTGCTGTTTGTCGCTGACTTGCCGTTGCTGGCCTTGCGCATCAACATGATCGAAGTGCTGGTGGGTCCGATCGTGTTTTTTGTTTCTGTACTGCTGGCCAGAGGGTGGGCGCATGCGGCTGTCCCCCGAAGACCTATTCTGGGAAGAACGGCGGTGGTGGGCTTTTATGCATTGCTTTTGCTGATCCTGCTGGTAGCTTCGCTGCCAGGACTGGGGCTGGCCAGAGGCGGCGAGATTGCACTGTATTTGGTACAAGCGCATGGCTTGCTGACGGCGTTCCTGATTTTGCTGATGCTGCAATACCGGGTCCACGTGCAGCAAAAGCAGCAACGCGACACCGCTCTGGCACTTGAACGCAGCCAGCTTCAAGCCAAGCAGGATCGCGAGGTTCGAGAAGAACAGGAAAAGCTGCTGACCATGCTGGCCCACGAACTCAAGACACCCCTGGCGACCATGCACATGCGTCTCGACCACAGCGCGCCAGGCAGTCGTGAAATCCGTCACGCCATTCGTGACATGAATGCCGTGATTGAACGCTGCCAGCAAACCACCCAGCTGGGCGACCGCCAGCTGCAGGCACAAATGGCACTTGTCGATTTGGTCAGTGTTTTGCGCGATGCGGCCTCCTCTTGCACAGAGCCCGATCGCGTGAAAATGGTTATGCCTTCACAGCTCACCTTACACACTGACCGCCAGCTGCTGTTCATTGCACTGAGCAACCTGCTGGAAAACGCATGCAAATACTCGTCCCCGCAAAGCCCCATCCAGATCAAGCTCGTCACCAACGCTGCGCAGGCCCGAATCGAGGTGAGCAATATGCCCGGCCAAGCAGGCTGGCCTGATGCCGATAAGCTTTTTGGAAAGTACTACCGCAGCCCACATGCGCGACGACAGGCTGGTACCGGCCTTGGTCTGTATCTGGTCAACAATCTGATGCAGGTGCTGAGAGGCCACATTGCATACTGCCCAGATGAACAATACGTGCGATTTGCACTGAGCTTGCCCCTGACAAATCGCGATTCTTGATCAGGCGTTTGGTTTCTTTTGGGCTGTGTATGCCATGGCCTTTATGATTTTCCTGATGCCCTCTATTGAAACCAGACTTGAGCCCATGACAACGCTTCCATCGCTCCACATCCTCGTGGTCGAAGACAACGATGGGTTACGAGAGGCCACGGTGGACTTTCTCATTGCACAAGGTCATCAGGTCACAGGGGTAGTTTGCGCTGAAGAGGTAGACGACACCCCCACACGGGGCGTGCCTGATTTGTATCTGATCGACGTCAACTTGCCGGGGGAAAACGGATTCAGTCTGGCGGACAGAATCCGCCGGACTCAGCCCATGGCGGGTATCGTGCTGATGACAGCACGCGGTCAACTGAGCGACCGGCTAGAAGGCTATTCGTCAGGAGCTGACAATTACTTGATCAAGCCCGTCGAACAATCCGAGCTGCTGGTCTGCATTCAGAACCTGGCACGTCGCCTCAAACCTGTCGCTCCTCAAACTGCACAAGCATTGGAGCTCAACAGCCATAACCTGAGTCTGTACGGTCCACAAGGCACAGTAGCCGTCACGCATGGCGAAAGCATGCTGCTGGCCGGCTTCATCCGTGCTGCAGGCCAGAAACTCGAGCGTTGGCAAGCCATGCAGCTGATCGACCCAAATGACAAGGGCCTGGTTACGGCCAATCTGGAAATGCGCATCAGCGCCTTGCGCAAGAAACTCAGTGCTTGCGGCGCCCCTGATGACGCCATTCGTACGCTGCGTGGCTTTGGATATGCGCTGAGCTGTCCGATCAAACTGGTCTGACTCAGGGCGCATTCGCCTGCACCTCGACTCAACCTTCAGGTGCTCAAATGCCGGATCCAGAAGGCGCCTCCGGCAAGCAACGGTCATCTTTCAAAGAGACACAGTTCTCCGAAACCAGATCCCCAACTTCTACACTGGGAGATTGTTCTGCACGCTTATCAAGCTCTTCGTCCATGGCCTGCGCGCTGGACGGTTTCCGCGTCTCTTGAAGCTTGACCAGTTCTGACAGATCACTCGGTTCGGAAGTGATCACCGCACCAGAAGATTTCAGCGCGCTGATGGTCGCCGAGGAAGGTCGGTTGCCAAAACGAATCCGTGGAGAGCCACCCGTGGCAGAAACCATGCGACCTTGCCCCACCGTAAAGTTAACATCGCCGGAGCTTGCATTAAATTCCAGTGCGTTGCGTCCAGAAGATGTATCGATCACGAACCTGTTCGCCAGGTAACTTTGCTCTCCCGTCGTGACGACATTGCCCGCGAACTTCACAGTACCAACATTTGCTGTTGCTGGAATTTCAAAATTCGTCTGACTGGAAACAGGCGCAGCACCATTTGACAACCGATCAAATCCGACGACATCCAAACGGGCAACCGTGGCGACAACACCCGCCAACGCACGGCTCGCGCCTACGTCAGCAGCGAAGTTGATCTCAGGCTCAGGCAAACGGCTGTCCAAACTCAACGCACGTGCATCCAGGGTATAGATACCATCGAGGCCTCCATAGCCATCCACTGTTCCGTTAAAGGAAATCTTTGGATCCATCGAATAAATGCGGCGATAGGTACCGTTATACGCCGTCCCTCCAATGCGCGTGGCACCATTGAACGCCACTTCTTCATAGGCCGCAATGTCACCCAGCACATTCATGGTCGACGCTTTCATATCCAAACGGTAAACGCCATAGTGGCGGGTGTAGTTGCTCAGGATCGAAGAGCCATTGGCCGCAGGGTTGAATCCCACAGTATCGTTGAACGTGATCTGACCGGCCGCATTGAGCTGCAAGCTGCGCATGTTCGTTTTTGCATAGCCACCGCCATCCACCGTCCCCAGGAAGTTCAGATCACCCGATGACGAAGTCATACGAACCGGATAGATCACCGCGGTACCACCTGTTTCGGTCGTTACGGTCACGCCAGCCGAACCTGCATCACGCACATTGCGCATGTCGAGCCTTTCAGCCATGGTGATGTTGTTGAACACTTGGTTGCCGACAGTCGTGATTGAACCAAACTGTTCTCCAAGTTTCGTACTGCCCACAGCTTGAATCACCCTCGCATTCGCCACATCTACCGTACTCAGACTCTGCAATGCCCTCGACAAACCCACCGAGCGCACAAACTCCACCTGCCCAGAACCGGCACGGATATCCAACGCGTAAGCTGCATCCGATGCGCTGTCAACATATCCGGCAAAGGTGACATTCGCATTGGCAGTTTCAAGAGCCAAATTGGCACTGACCACGACGGCGCCCGAGTAGGTCTGCGCTCCACTGGTCGTGATGTTGGCGCCGAAGTTGGCGGCGCCGCTGATGCTCAGGCTCGTGAGGCCGCTGTAGGCCCCGTCAATGTCGGCGTCACCTGTGATCGTCAAGGCATTGCCGCCACCGGCCAGTGCGCCCTGCGTGTGGACCGTGCTGCCACTCAAGGTGCGGTCGCCGCCGCTGAGCGTCACGGCTCCAGCATAGGTCTGCGTGCCGCTGGTCGTGATGTTGGCTGCCAGCGTGGCAGGCCCTGTGATTTGCAAGGTGCTTGCGGCCACGGCCTCGGACACCGTCACACCACCGCTCGAATTCAGAACCACATCACCAGAAGAAGAAATGCCTGTGAGCGTGCGGGCCCCCACCTTGAACGCTGAGTTGCTGCTGACGCTGACATGGCCCACTCGGTTGTCAGTGCTGCCCGCAGCCAGCATGGCGATGTTGTTGCCTGCGTTGGTCAGGGCAAAGTTCCCTCCCCCCTGCAGCACCAAACCATCTGCAGTGATGGATGCACTCTGTGTCACAGCGGTGGATGCCGTGATGAACAAATCATTTGCCGCTGTCACTGCGGCACCCATCGTCACGTTGGCGCCCACCAAGCGAATGTCGGAGCCGCTGGCCGTGCTCTCCAGCGTTGCATTCACGGCAATGCCACCGCCATGAATGGACACATCACCTGCAATGCTGGCAGCACTGTTGAAATTAACGTTCGCGGTATTGCCAGACTTGCCGATCGTCAAACCCGACAGCGTCGAGGCGTAGGTGTACGTCGTCGTCAAGGCGCTGCTGAAACTGCTTCCCCAAGGCTCAATCACCACCGAGCCAGCGCCTGTAAAGCCAGATGTGGCCGGTGCCACATCGCGGCGGAAAACCACCGAGCCCGCATCGACATGGGTGATCCCCGTATAAGTATTGGCACCAGTCAAGGTCAGGGTGTTGTTGCCCCGTTTGCTCAAACCACCTGCACCCGAAATGGCATTGGACAGGAAAACTGCATCAGAACGGTCCACCTCGAATGTGGCACCACTGGCCACAGACACTGCGCTGTCTGAATGGATGGAGCCCGTGCTCGCACCCGCCCCCAACTTGACCGTTCCCGCAGAAACAGTGGTGTCTCCTGTGTAGGTGTTGGCGCCAGACAAGGTCAAAACACCAGTTTCAGCCTTGGTCAAACCGAATGCCCCACCCGATTCACTGATCACGCCATTGAGGGTCATGTAATAGTGAGACTTCACGGTGGAATTTGCTGTCAGACTGACCGTGCCGTTCCACACTTCACCAAAACCGTTGCTGCCCTCCAGCACACCACCGTTCAAGACCAGGTTGTTGCTCAGGGTGCTGTGGTCGGTCCACAGCGAAGCATTGGCATGGACAGTGATATCGCCCGAACCAAATGCAGTTCGGCTCAGGCTGCCCGCACCGCCAAATACAGTCCCCGCATTGATCACGGTTCCACCCGAGTATTCGTTGACCCCCAGCAAGCTCAAGGTGCCGCTGCCAGATTTAGTCAACGAGCCCGAGCCCGTCAGCGCGCCGTTGACGGCACTGGAACCTGTGGTGTTGACCGTGAGCGCGTGCGCCCCCAGATCCATGGCTTGCACAGAAATGTCTGTACCCGTCAGCTCTGTTGCAGCACCTAAAACAGCCACCTCACCATAGGTCTGCGGCCCTGTCGTGTGAATGCTTCCGCCATCGATCAACAGGGTGCCCCCTGCGTTGGTGGTGATGCTGGCTGCCCGCACCGCCTGCGACAAAGTTGTGGCGCCGGTGCTATGGAGTGTGATCGCACCCAAACGGGAGGCCTGGCCTACCGCGCCGGCCAAAGTGATCGCACCGGCGCCCGCATTCAGGGTCAGTGCTTTCGATCCATCAACCGCACCCTCAACAGCAATATCGCCTGCACCCGAGCCCGTATTCACCGTGAGCGACTCACCCAAAGTGATACCCGCGCCAAAGGTGACATCGCTGTTGGTGGTGGACAAGGTCACGGCAGAGGACACCGTCACTTTGTCGGTGTAAGCCTGCGTGCCGCTGGTCGTGATGTTGGCGCCGAGGTTGGTGGCGCCGCTGATGCTCAGGTTCGTCAGGCCCGTGTAGGCCCCGCCAATGTCTGCGTCACCAGTGATCGTCAAGGCGTTGCCAGCACCGGCCAGCGTGCTCTGCGTGTAGATCTTGCTGCCCGTCAGCATGCGGTCACCGCCGCTGAGCGTCACCGCACCGGCATAGGTCTGCGTGCCGCTGGTCGTGATGTTGGCCCCGAGGTTAGAGGCGCCGCTGATGCTCAGGCTCGTGAGGCCGCTGTAGTTCCCGTCAATGTCCGCTGCGCCCGTGATCGTCAGCGCATTGCCACCACCCACCAGGCTGCCCTGCGTGTGGATCGTGCTGCCCGACAGCGTGGTCCCAGATGCCAGCGTGACCGCCCCCCCGTAGGTTTGTGCCCCGCTGGTGGTGACACTGTTGGCAAGGCTTGAGGTGCCAGTGACCGTCAAAGCCGAAGTCCCTGCGCCACGGGTGATGCTGCTGCCGATGGCCATGCTCAGGCTGGCCACGGTTTGCGATGTACGCAGGTCCCAAACCGACGTGCCACTCAAAACCACATGGGTAGCACTGTCCAACGCCCCGGTCAGCACCAAGGTGCCTGCGCTGATGGTGGTCTCACCCGTATAGGCATTCGCAGCACTCAGCGTGAGTGTGCCTGCGCCAGTTTTTGTGACGCCTCCTGTACCGCTGACCACCAGGCCCATGTTCCTGGCGTCTGTGGTGTTCAGTGTGAGCGTGTTGTCGCCCAGCACCACTGAGCCTGCAAGATTGCCGGCAGAGTAAAGATTGTTGACGGTCACACCCGAGGACGCCCCGGAAATATCCAGCACAGCACCGTTGGCGCCTGATACGTACAAGGTTCCTGCGGCCGCGATGCTGCCAGAACCCTTGATCTTCAGCGTGGCACCGCCCGTGATGTCGGTGTTGCCGCTATAGGTGTTCACACCACTCAAGGTCAAGGTCCCGCCACCGATCTCCAGACCGCCCGTGCCGGAGCCACCGCTGATCACACCCGAAAACTCGTCGCTGGAATAGCCTGCAGTGACTTTGAGGTGCTTGTCTGCCGCAATCATCACCTGACCCGAACCTGCCAGGGACTTGATGAAGGTGTAGCCCCCCGTGGGTGCGCCTGCATCCAGCACTGCGCCTGAGCCGACAATTACTTTTGCAGCTGTAGCCAGCGCTTCGCCAGCTGCCTGGCTGGCCACCAGTGTGCCTCCGTCGATGCTCACCACACCGGTCAGTGTGTTGTTACCCGTCAAAGTCAAAGTACCCGTGCCGCGCTTGGTCAAGGAACCTGCACCGCTGATCGCGCCCGATATCGTCTGATCGTGGCTGTCGCCAGCGGTCAAAGTGACCCCGCTGGCCAAAGCGACAGAGCCTGCCCCACTGAGTGAAGCGATCGTGTCGGATGCCTCTGCCCTGTAAGTGCCCCCCGAAGCCACCACCACATCGGTCGCATCCGCCAGCGTGCCGGTGACCTTCAGCATGCCGGCATCGACATGCGTACTACCCGTGTAGGTATTGGTTCCGCTCAATGTCAAGGTGCCGCTGCCGACCTTGCTGAGCGTGCCTGCACCCTGAATCACCCCCGAAACCGTCTGGTTGCTGCTGTCTCCTGTGGTCAAGGTGATCCCTGAAGCCAGCTCAATCGTTCCCGCACCGCTCAAGGACTGAATCGTGTCGGCGGCTTCCACGGTATAAGTCGCACCCAGAGCCACCACCACATCGGTACTGTCGGCCAATGCACCGGTGACTTTCAGGGTGCCGGCACTGATGTTGGTGTCACCCGTGTACGCATTGGCGGCTGTCAGCGTCAGCGTACCCTCACCGAGTTTGGTCAGGGTGGTCCCCGCGCCTGTCAAGGCTGTGGCAAACGTCACCTCTTGACCGTTTGTATCGATCTTGATCGCCTGATTGGCAGCGCCAGCAACCCGCGCAGAATAATCCACCTGGTTTGCAGCACTGTATTGCAGCGTACCGCCGGTGAAGTGAATGGCTCCTGTGCTGTTGCTGCCCAGCGCGTGGACATGCCCCACATTCAAGACGCCCGCTGCAATCGTGGTGCCGCCTGTGAAATTGCTGTTATCGCCTGCCAGCGTGGTGATACCGGCGCCAGTTTGTTGCAAGGCACCAGCGCCACTGATGATGTTGGCCACGGTGTAATCGCTGCTGCGATGGATGGCCAGGGTGGCATCGGCATCGATGGTGATGTTGCTGGCAGAAGCCAACTCACCGGTAGACCCATTGCCAATCTGCAACGTACCCGCTGCAATGGTCATATTGCCCGTATGCGTGTTGGTGCCCGTCAACACAAGCGTTCCTGAACCTGACTTGGTCAGACCTGCAGCGCCAGCCATCACGCCGGCATAGTTCACGCTCACGCTGGCGTCGGTGCTGAATGTGCTGTTGGCACTGACCGTGATGCCACGGTTTTCGGACAAGGTGAAGCCCGAAGTGGCCTGCAAGGTTCCACCATCCAGAACAATATGGTTTGCATTCACCGAAACAGGTACTGCACCCAGATTGCGATCTGCAGAGACTTGCAACACCCCGCCAGTCAGGGTAGTGCCACCCTCATAGGTATTCAACGCGTTACCCAATACCAAGGTGCCTGCATTCGTTTTGACAAGTCGTCCCGACCCGGAAATCACGCCCGTGACGGTGAGCGTGTCTCCCGCACCGACATCAAACGTGCTGTTGGCTCCCAATTGAATGTTGCCACCCCAGCTGCTGGTGGCATCTTTCAAAGTGCCTCCGTTCAGGGTCAAGGCCTCTGCGACCACCGCCACAT